>Ga0302131_1000781_pt1:10000-18261 | contig 18261 bp, 10 predicted proteins | sample CB9_20m_MG_FD_203105 | JGI IMG/M metagenome (GOLD analysis project Ga0302131, IMG submission 203105) | Marine microbial communities from Western Arctic Ocean, Canada - CB9_20m | ecosystem: Environmental > Aquatic > Marine > Oceanic | place: Canada: Western Arctic Ocean | collected...
ATACGAACTTCGATTCCTGTCGATGGGGGTCAGGGAGGTTGTCCGATTCTTGATTTGAATGGTCGCTTCATTGGCATGTCAGTGGCCTCAATAGCCGAGCTAAATGGGTCCTTCTCCCTGCCTGTGGATGCGCTTGTGCGCGTACGTGACGACCTTATGTTTTCCGGCCACATCATACACGGGTGGATGGGTTTTGAGGTGACAACTAAGCTGCATGCGGATGACAGTAACGGCGTCTATATTTCGAAAGTGGTTATAGGTGCTCCAGCTGCGCAGGCGGGTCTGAAGAAAGACGACCAGCTTGCTTCGATTGCGGGTCGCTCAATTAAGGACGTCTTCGACGTCCCGGGAGCTTTCTTTTTCACTAGGGCAAATCAATTTACCCCAGTGGAAGTTTATCGGGGTGAAGAACTACTCAAACTCTCCGTTAAGACGCTGCCTCGCCCAGAGAAGGAACCAATCATTATGGTGGAGCCAGAAGATACCGCAGCTACGAGTCAGCCAGTCGAGTAGGCACTTGACTGCCAAGACATGCTACCGGCTATGTAGCTAATATTTAATGAGCGAAAGGTGCGTTAACCCTTGTGTTGACCTAGGCTTCAACTGATTCAGCTAAATCACATAAAAATTCAGCAGCCGCTTCAAAATCCTCGCGAGTGGCTTCATCCGCGATCAAACCGAATTTGGCGTAGGCGAGATTGCCGCCGCCGATGTAGAGTGTAGCTTTAGACTTTTTCAAATTACTGGCGAGCCAGATGCGGCGCTCTTCAGTGAGTAGTGCAACAAGTGCCCCGCCATGGTCGGTACGCACGTCGACTGTTTGGTCGAAGCGCTCGTCGCCGCTCTTCCATCGAGCTTGGCCGCGGCTATCGCGCTGACGTAGACCAACAAGCGGGCCAGCGGTGGTTAGCTGGGCGCTCAGTTGGCTGCCTTTGAGCTCTAACTTGAGCACAGTCTCTATTTGGCGGGTGTTTTGTAGGCCCTTTCCAGGGACGGAAATGGACATTTCGCGGCCCCGATAAATGCCGTAGACCGAAGGCTCGGGGCGGATAAAACCTCTCATTTTTGCGGCAGACTGGTTGAGCGCTAGCTCGAAACGCGCAGCTAGAAACTGGTATTGAGTGGCGATTTTTTCGGCCGAGCTTTTTAGAACAATCCAATAGACCAACGCCACGGCGATGATTAGAGCAATGATGAAGATGATTTCGGATCCCATTCCTGCAAGCAAAGCCTGCATATCTATGAGGGCGAGTCTTTAAGTGACAGGTAGTTCAATGGCTTCAACGATCTTTGCATAGATCTCGCCGACGGTCATTTTTGCCAGTTCGCTGGAGTGTATGCGGGCTACATTAAGTATAGGTAAGGTTTCCAGTGATTCGGAGAGGCAGACATCGCGGTTGGCTTCCACTTCTTCAACCCGGTCGATGCAGGTAAAGTGAGGCGCACTGATGAGGGCTTGCGGATGCTCTTTAATGAGCCGTAGGATCGCTTTGACGGCTTCGGCGAAGCGGTCAAGCTCGGCTTTACTGTAACTCTCAGTCGGTTCAATCATGAGGCCGAGGGGCTCTGGCCAAGCAACGGTCGGCGCGTGAAAACCGAAGTCGAGAAAGAGCTTGCCGATCCGTGGTGCGGCGTCGGTCTTGCGCAAACCGACACTTTCAAGGGCGGCGAAGTCTTCGGTTTTTAAGGTAAGAATAAACTCGTGCATGCGCGGTTCAGCGTCGGAGCCTGTGGGCAGCGTGGCGTAGTCTTCGCGCAGCTGCTCGTGGAGGTATCGGGCGCTGAGCACGGCAATGGCCGACATGCGGCGCACGCCCTCGCGACCGAGGCGGAGCAAATAGGCGTAACAGCGCACCTTATGGGCAAAGTTACCCCAGTGACGATGAAAAGAGCCGATGCTTTTCCCTGGCTTAACTGGAGTGTAAGAATCGCCGTCAAATTCGATCTGATAGCCGGGAAGAAAAGGGATTAGTTTTTCGCTAACGGCGACGATGGCATCGCCAGGGCCGCCTCCACCATGGGGAATTGTCCAAGTCTTGTGTAGATTGTTATGCACCGCATCGACGCCGAGCTCATTCAGGTCTATCCACCCTGCGATGGCATTCATATTGGCACCATCCATGTAAACGAGTCCCCCAAGGGCGTGAATCTTCTCGGCGATTTGCTTAAAGGAAGTCTCGAAGATTCCCGAGGTGTTGGGGTTGGTGATCATGATACCAGCAATACGCTCGCCATACTCTTCGATGCGCAAGTCGAGGTCTTCGTTTAAGACACGGCCTTCGTTATCGGCTTCGAGATAGACGATTTTGCCCTGTTTGCCGCCGAAGCCAGCCATGGTGGCTGTGGCAAAGTTCGTGCCATGCGCTGAGCGGGGAATTAGAATAATATCACGGGTTTCGCAATTGTCGCGGTGGTATGCTTGGAAGAGTTTGAGGCCGACGAGCTCTCCCTGCGCTCCGGCGAGCGGTTGGGTGGTGACTCCAGGTAAGCCGGTAATGCCTTTGAACCATTCTTGTATCTCGTGTAATACCATGAGGCAGCCTTGCGAATCCTCGATTGGGGCTTGCGGGTGAAGATCCGTAAACCCGGGTAAGGCTGCCGCCCAGTCATTGACCTTCGGGTTATATTTCATTGTGCAGGAGCCCAGTGGATAGCAACCGTCGTCGGGGCTCACGTTCAAGTGGCCAAGCTCTTTGTAGTAGGCAATCACTTCTTCGGCGCTGTAGCTTGGTAGGCCAGGGGCGACTTGGCGTTTCTGCTGGGCGGCAACTTTAGAGACCGATTGCGAGTCGTTCTGTGGGGCTCCAAAGACAGATTCGAAGGCGGCCAAGAGGCCGTCGAGCGGCTGGTCCCGATTGGAGAAAGAGAGTTTTAGTAGCTGACGCCCTCCTTCGATTCGTGTGGATACATCGACACCCGCGAGGACGCCTGATTGTCTAGCAGCAGCGAAGACGGCCTCGGTAGGCTTCGAGAGCTTAAGGGTCACCTCATGGTAACTTATGGAATTAGGGAATGCCAGCTCGACGCCTTCGAAGCGTGTCAATTGGGCGATAGCGGTCGCTAATTTATCGCGCAGCTCGACCAAGATTTGTCCTAAGCCTTCGTCGCCGCGATGGAGAAGTGCTGCCCCGACTAGTGTTGCGATAAAGGCTTGGTTGGAGCAGATATTCGAAGTGGCTTTGTCTTTGCGGATATGTTGTTCACGGGTCGAAAGCACGCCGACGCGGCAATCGCGACCGGAGCTATCTTTTGCTTTCCCTATGAATCGGCCAGGCGCTGCGCGCACGCCGTTACGATCTTTGCTGCTGAAGCGCACGCCGAAAAGCCCGAGACCAGGGCCACCGAAATTGGGCGCGAGCGCGAGATGGTGGGCTTCGCCTACGATGATGTCGGCACCGTTTTCGCCAAAGTCGCAGGGAGCTTTGAGCCCACCGGGCGCAAGAAGTAGAGGGTCGATCACGGCAATGGCTTTGAGCCCACGGGCGGCGGCAAAATCGGCTAGTGAGTCGACGTCTTCAATGAGGCCAAAGGTGTTGACTTGAGGGAAGACGATCGCAGCGAGTCTATCAGCGGCTTCGCTGGCGACCGCTTCGAGCGCCTTGCGATCGACCAAGCCCGTCTCCGTATCTGTAGGTACGCGGATAAGCTCGATTTCGGTGCCTTTGGCGAGCGTCGCGAGTACCTCTAGGTCCCCAGGGTAGAGTGTTTCGGGAATGATTGCTGCGCTCTTGCCACGGCACATGCGGAGTGCGGCACAGATGCCTTCATAGATTGATGTGGAGCGGTCGTAAAGCGAGGCATTGACCGCCTCAAATCCCGTCAGCCGCGCCATTGAACATTGGTAGATCCAGTGTGCGAGGAGGGTGCCTTGACTTAGCTCGGGCTGATAGGGTGTGTAGGCCGTAGTTAGGTTCCGAATGTCACAGATCGGCGCCACCACGGGCGAAGGGACGAAGTCAGGTACACCATCGCCGAGAAAGCTGGTGCCGATACGGTTCTTCGATGCGATCTCGGCGAGCCGCACTTTAAGCTCTTCGTATTCGAGCTCGTCTGGAAGATCGGCAGCTTCTGCGAAGCGTACATCTTCCGGGATGTGGTCAAAAAGGTCGTCGAGGCGCTCCTTCCCGATGGCGTCGAGCATGGCTCGAATGTCGGTCTCGCTGGCAGGAATGTAGTGGCGTGCGTACTCACGCTGGTCGGCTAGTGTGCTTGGCATAACTGTATTTAAAAAGATGCTGTAAAACGAACGATCCAGACTTGTGCCGCTCGTAAATACTATGATTGTCAGTCAAGTCTTCTCAATCGCCTTCGCAAGTTTCTTTGCTAAAAACTAGACATTTTCACTTTTTTAACAGACCGATTTTTCAACCATGGCTGGCGCATTACAGATTCCTCTTCACGATTTTCATTCCCAACAAGGTGCACGTTTCGTCGCTTTTGGCGGTTGGAATATGCCCGTGCAATATACGAGTATCCTCGAAGAGCATAAAGCCGTGCGCAATGCGGCTGGCCTCTTCGATGTGAGTCACATGGGGGAGTTTCATGTTTTTGGTAGCGAGGCAGCTCTCTTTCTGGATCGGCTCGTGGTCAATACCGTCACCACCGCGCCTATCGGCAAGGCGGTCTATTCCCCAATGTGTAATAGCGATGGCACGGTGGTCGACGACTTGATTATCTACCGCAAGGCTGACGACGACTTTCTTGTCTGCGTCAACGCGAGTAATATCGAGAAGGATTTTGGCTGGTTTCTTAAGCAAGCCGAGCGTTGGAGATTTGAGGTCGAGATAGAGGATCATTCCGACGAGTATGCTTTACTCGCGCTTCAAGGCCCTAAGGCCGAAGCGATCCTTACAGCAATTGGCCTGAGGGAGGTCAATGACCTTAAGCGCTTTTGGCATCGCCTGGTAGCATTTGGTGGCGAAAAGATCCGCATTGCCCGCACTGGCTACACGGGCGAGGACGGATTCGAAATCTACTGCTCGCCAAAGGCGGCGGAGTCTTTGGCTAAGCAGGTTTTGGTTGAAGGCGCGGTGTATGGGGCCAAGCTTTGTGGCCTAGGTGCGCGAGACAGTCTGCGCCTTGAAGCAGGCCTCCCGCTCTATGGCCACGAACTCAGTGATAGCATTACGCCACTTGAGGCTAGCCTCGATTGGACGGTGAAACTGAACAAACCCGATTTCATTGGTAAAAACGCTCTGGCCGAACAGAAAGAGAAGGGCGTCCCGCGCCGTGTAGTCCATTTTAAGCTCGAAGGTCGCCGCATTGCTCGGGAGGGCACCCCCGTCGTGGACGTCGCTGGTAAGTCCGTTGGTAAAGTACTCTCTGGCACCCAGTCGCCGATTCTCAATTGCCCGATTGGTAGTGCCATTGTCTTTGCCGAAGCTCAAAAAGCGCCGCTATTTGTCGATTTACGCGGGAATCACTTGCCGCTACAGCTTGCGAGACCTCCGCTGCATAAATTGTAATGCAGTGGGAGTATTCTGCTCCCGTTTAGTTGGCTTGGAGCTAGCGAGAGCTTTTGTAGATGGCCACTAATGCAGTGAAATCTTCTTCACGAGTGCCACTTAGGATCGTGTGGTCGTAGTGCTTACTGCACTGCATTTCCTCCACGGCGACCGCCATGCGGCGTTGGATCTCGTCTTCAGCGTCTGTGGCGCGTCCGCGTAAGCGAGTAGCTAGCACTTCGATCGTGGGGGGCATGATGAAGATGGTGACGACTTTGCCCTTGAGCAGCGGGTCGTTTTGCGCGGTCTCGCGCATTTGAGCGGCACCTTGCACATCTATATTTAGTAAGAGGTCGATCCCTGCAGCAAGTTTGCCTTGCACCTCACTTTTGAGGGTTCCGTAGAGTTTGTTGTGAACCTGGGCATACTCGTAAAACGCACCAGCGTCAATTTTGGCTTGGAAGGTGTCGCTGTCGAAGAAGTAGTAATCGACAGTGTCGACTTCGCCGCTGCGCGGGACGCGCGTTGTCGAGGTAACTACGCGTTCGATGCCAGGCACTTCTTTCAGTATGCGGTCGCAGACAGTAGTCTTACCGCTACCGGCAGGACCCGATACGATAAAAAGAAAGCCACTTTCTTGCTTAGACATTAATAGGTGAAAGTCACGACTGAGAGAAGGAGGCCGGAAACTACGAAGATCCCTCCGAATACGCGTGGGCGAACTTCTTTTTTATAAAGCCACTCGAAGAAGTCGCGTAGCTTGTAGGGGTTTGCGCCAAGGATGAGTGCAATGACGATGGAAATGTATACGTAAGCCTTTAGAAATAAGGCGCTGCCATAATGCATGTAGCTTACATCGAGCAGCGCGCCTGCGGTGAGTAGTATGAGGGCAGCCAACCCGCGAACGGCGAGAAAGTCAGGCACAAAGATGAAAGAGCCGACGGCCACGACAAAGAACAGTACAAAGAGCAGGTTTTTATATTGCCCAAAGTCAGCGGGGCCTAGTTGGGTGACCTTAAAGAGGAACCAAACGGCTGCGGACCCGAGAAGGATGTAAGCAGCCGTCTGCGAACGTGGAAATGCTTGCACACTCTTAGCCGAGCACATGCCGTGCCAGAGAAAGTGGGCGCCAAAGACGAGTAATAAGATTCCGGTGAAGAGGGTGGCCAGGAATAGGGTCATAATGTTTCTAGAATATATCCGGTTTTAGCAAAATACGCCGGGATTGTATTGTTAGTGGAGAATGACTTTTGGGGAAGGAAAAAGCGCAATTTGGATTTGTTTGATTATAAAAGCGGTTTTATCGAGGCGCCCTTTTTTGCGTCGCCGCACCCGCGCCAGCGGTAAGTTTCCCTTGATATTATGGGCGATTTACGCATGATTTTTCCATCATCGCCGGATTATGTCACCCCTCGGTGCTTAATCTACAGGAACAAACTTCCAGAGAAGAACCCCGCTCAGATAGTTTGTGATCATCAAACATACGTATGAAATTTGACTTTATTATAGGGGGAATTGCAGGTGCCTTTGTCGGCGCGCTATTGCTATACATTGTGACAAAACGTCGACTCGCTCGTCGGGAAGAGGCTTTACGCACTCAGCTTGATGTGGAGCAGCGCGAAGCCAAGCTCGCACAGAAGGAGGCTCATTCTGAATTGGAGCTCAGTTTTAAGAACAAGGAAATCGACCAGAGCCGCGCCCTATCCATACGTGAAGACGAGCTCAAGGTTCGCGCCCGCGAGCTAGATCGAGAAAAGGAACGTCAAGCAGAGCAAACATTACATGTCGATATTAAGCTGAAAGCACTGACCCGAGATCAGCGGCACTTGTCAGACGCTGAGCACGAGGCTGAAAAAATCCGCCGCCTCTATCGCCTCAAGCTTCATCAGATCACCCAAATGGAGCGCGACGAAGCTCGACAACTCTTGATCAAGGCGACCGAGCAAGAGTGCGAGCAAGAGATCCGTGATCTACGCCGGAGCAAGCTAAACCGTGCTGAAGCTGATGTTGCTGATGAGGCTAGACGCATTCTACTGGCCGCCATGCAGCGCATCACCAGCCAGCCCATGAATGACGCTACCGCGACCGTCGTCAACTTGCCCAGCGCCGAGATGAAAGGCCGTATCATTGGTCGCGAAGGTCGTAACATTCGCACATTTGAACATGCCACAGGTACGACGCTTATGATCGATGAGACGCCGGACTCAGTGCTCATCTCATGCTTTGATCCCGTGCGCCGAGAGATCGCCCGTATTGCGCTGGAAGCCCTTCTACGCGATGGTCGGATTCATCCTTCTAGTATCGAAGATGAGATCGTCAAAGCCGAAGAAGAGATGCATGCCAACGTCATTGATCTGGGCGAAGGTGCCTTGCGTAAGCTACGCCTACACGATGTTCACCCCGAAGTGGTGGCACTGCTGGGCAAGCTGCACTATAGGCTGTCCAATAACCAAAATACGCTAGCACACTCGGTTGAGGTAGCCAATCTTTGCGCGCTCATTGCATCAGAAATTGGGCTGGACCCAACGATCGCCAAACGCGCAGGGCTCTTTCACGATCTCGGTAAAGCAGCTGATGAAGAATACGAGGATAGTCATGCAATCGTCGGTGCGGAAATTATCAAGCAACACGGCGAAGATGCGCGTGTGGTCAATGCCGCCGCCGCCCACCACCAGGAAGTGCCGGCGGAGAGTGCTTATGCTGGGCTCGTGATGGTCGCCGACTCACTCTCTGCCGTGCGTCCAGGTGCCCGTGCATCTTCGATTGATGGGTTTATTCAACGCGTGCGGAGTATCGAAGAGATCGCTGCCGCCTTGC
>Ga0302131_1000791_pt1 | contig 18157 bp, 17 predicted proteins | sample CB9_20m_MG_FD_203105 | JGI IMG/M metagenome (GOLD analysis project Ga0302131, IMG submission 203105) | Marine microbial communities from Western Arctic Ocean, Canada - CB9_20m | ecosystem: Environmental > Aquatic > Marine > Oceanic | place: Canada: Western Arctic Ocean | collected 2017-09-19
TTATAATGAACCAGGCGAAACCAAGGCGATTTGTTGTAGTAGTTGTAAAACACCAACGATGGAAAATGTGAAACACAAAAAGTGTCAATGTGGTAAGGCACGCCCAATTTATAATGAACCAGGCGAAACCAAGGCGATTTGTTGTAGTAGTTGTAAAACAGAAACGATGGAAGATGTGATACACAAAAAGTGTCAATGTGGTAAGGCACAACCAATTTATAATGAACCAGGCGAAACCAAGGCGATTTGTTGTAGTAGTTGTAAAACAGAAACGATGGAAGATGTGAAAAACAAAAAGTGTCAATGTGGTAAGGCACAACCAATTTATAATGAACCAGGCGAAACCAAGGCGATTTGTTGTAGTAGTTGTAAAACACAAACGATGGAAAATGTGCAAGACAAAAAGTGTAAGGCAAATAACGAAACTTCATGCACTACGCAAGGAAATAGAAAATATAAAGGATATTGTAGTCATTGTTTTCAACATCTCTTTCCAAACGACCCATTAACATTTCAGGTAAGAAGTAAAACAAAAGAGATTGCGGTTAGAGATTTTATTAATGCGAATTTTGATGGATGGCAACACGATAAGTGTTTGTATACCGGACATTGTAATTGTACGCATCGCAGACGAATAGACCATCGTGTTTTGATAGGAAATACTCTATTAGTTGTAGAAACAGATGAAAATCAGCATAAAAGTTATGATGATATGAATGAAGAAATTAGAGAAAATGACTTATTTATGGCTTATTCAGGAAAATGGATATATATTCGTTTTAATCCAGACAAATATAAATCAAAAAATGGGAAAAAGAAAAATCCTGAAATTGCAACACGCTTGATAAAATTAAAGAAAGAAATAGAAAAACAAATAAAAAGAATAAAAAATGAAGAAAATGCGGAATTCCTAGAGAGAATATATATGTATTATGATAATTATAGTTAAACCCTCAATCGTCTCCGAGGATTCCAACTGCATATTCCTGTGCATCCCCTCGGACCAACCTTTACGAAAATTGCCCCCAGCCCTATGAAATCGGCTTCCACGAAGTGTTTACGAAAATTGAAATAATTAAATTAGGCTTTAATTAAATAATAATTCTAGCCTACTTTAATTATTATTTAATTATTTAATTAAATAATAATTCCAGCCTACTTTAATTATTAAGCGGCTTTGCGCCACGGAGACTACCCCGTAAAAGTGTCTTTGCGGTCAGTCCATAACCCCGTAAAAGTGTCTTTGTGGTCAGCCCATAACCCCGTAAAAGTGTCTTTGCACCGCTATTCAGACCCGCAAAGTGTCTTTGCGGGCCAATAATTAAATTAGGTTGCTAGAGAAAAAGCGGATTTTGTTAGGGAATTGGGATGCCCAGTTCATGAGGGTGCTACGCACCGTTTACAAAAAACTCTAAATCTGTAGATTTAGAGTTTTCAAACTGATTTTTCCAAACAAGAAACCTGGAAAAATTGGTGATGACAATAACATATGAAACATACGAAAACAACCCGGCGCTCGAGTTCGAGGACACTGACTATTACAGTGATCCCGAGTTCGGGTCGGCCGAAGAGGATATGGAATCCTTCGAATGGACGCCCGATGTCTGCTCCTATGAGGAGCTTGACTACGGTGATGACGTTACGCAATTCGTGACTGACCAAGCCCCATTTGTAGTTATTCCTAGTCCTATTATCAGCGTAGATGGCGAGTTGTGGAACGCCAGCGAGTACGTCGCATACAAGGCTGAGCTAGCCTATCAAGCCGACCAAGAGTCGAAGCGTGCTGCCTATATTGAGAAGCTTGCCAAGCAAGTTCGTATGCGCAGAGGACTGCCAACGGAATCCCGCCTGGGTCGCATTAAAAGAATTCAACGCGACAAAGAGGCCAAGGGCCGCAAGTTCATCTGTGCTGCGAACGCAAAGCAAGCTCCTAAATTTGGGAGCAGGAGAAACAACAGGCACGGCCGCAAGGGAAAGCGCGGCATTGTGGTCGCGACCGCCGAGGTTGTCACGGAGCGCCGCAAGCTGCGCCGCCGCGACGCCAAGGCCGCTCAAACCCTCAGGTCCTGCAGCAAACCACAGGAGGCTATTCCAATTCTGGAACCGGTGGCCTACATTCCCAATGACGAAGACGAAGACCACCAAGAAGTAGCTGCTCAAGAACAACAAGAAATCAAAGTTGCGTGCTCTGTTGCTAAGGCCTGGATTCCCGTGGCTCGGGTTGAACCCGTCACGCCCAAGACTGACACTACCGAGTGGATTACTGTTAAGAAAACCAACAGTCAAGGCCGCAAGCTCAAGAAAGATGGTTTTGTGGTCAAGGGTACCCGTGGCCGCGCCGCCCGTTGCACGGTCCTCGATTTTCGCGCGTTCGAACCGCCTCCGGCTCGGGCGGTTCGCGACGGACCTTCGCCCTGCCCGTCGGGATGGGTGTTTACACACCCGTGTATGGACCTTCGCACGCACATCAGCGAGACTACTCAGCTGTGCCGGCACTTCCAGTTTGGAACTTGTAACTTTGGTTCGACTTGCAAGTTCCGTCACACTTATGGAGCCTGCAAGTTTGGAGCCCGCTGCACTCGTGATGGCTGCAAGCGTGCGCACCCAGCCAAGCCCCCCGCCGTTGTGCGTGCCCCCCGCCGCAACCCTCCCAAAAAAACTACGCCGCTACGCTTGCCCATGCCCACAGCCGCTCCCAAACCGGTCCCGGTAAAACCACCACCTCTAAAGACTGGTGCAAACGCCCGCGAACCCGAATTGGAGTGTGTTCTTCTGGAGTCTGGAGGCTTCGCATTTGAGCCTGTGGGCCCGGTGCATCCGCCACGCCCTCTTCTCGCTCGCCCTCTTCTTGCCACACCGCCGCCGGTCCTGCCGCTCGCTCGCCCTCTTCTTGCCGCCGCTCCACCGCTTGGCCCTCCGCTTGGCCGCCCGCCACCGCTAGTGTATCCTAAACCCACACGCACTTGTAAAAACTGGGCCGACGGTAAGCAGTGCAAGTTCGGGGACAGGTGCCATTTTGCCCACTTCACTATTGCACCCACCCGCACTTGTAATTTCTGGTCAGCCGGCCAGCTGTGCAAGCACGGCAGCAAGTGTAGATTCAAGCACGGCTAAGCTCTAACCCCCACACCCCCAATTTAGCCCCTTTCCTACAAACTAGGAAAGGGGCTAAATTACGTTATTTAATTGACTTTTGTGAAGAAGAAACCCTAGAAAATTGGTGATGAAGAAAGAACAAAAAACATTGATGAAGAAAATCCCCGCAATCTGCAAGGCTGCTCAGTATGAGCTCAGCACCTACGGCAAGAAGGTTGTTATGAACAATCCGAATGCCACTCGCAACGCAATCAACCAGCTGATTGCGGAGGAGCTTATGCAGCTAGTAACTAGTATTAACTCAAGCAAGATAGACGCACTACACAAGGAGGCAGAAGCCGCCTTGATTAAAGACGGGCGTTGGCGTGGCAACACCACCACTGTCAGCAATGACGCCAAACCCGGTGCGAAAACTACGCCAGGGTGGGGAAGCGCTCCTCATGGAGGCAGCCGCGGACCCACTGGCTACTCTCAATTCCAGAAACAGTATCGTCCTATTCTGAAGGCGGCCAACCCAGACAAATCCGGCAGGGACATTAGCTCCGAACTTGGCTCCGCATGGCGCAAAATGAAATTACACTTTCCCAACTATATTGGGCGTTACAACTCGAGCATTGATTCCAACCCTGAAGACGACGAACTCGCAAACGCGATGAAGAAAATTGTACTTGTAGAAAAAACCCACGAGAAAAATCTGAAAAAACGACGCGCCGTTGAGCTACGGGCTCCTCGCCATCCACCCGTTGCAAAAATTCCTCGCAAGTCCAGGGATTTCTCAAAGCTCTTTAACGGATGTTCATTACAGGCCACCCCCATTCCACAAGAAGAAGAGGACCAGCCCATTGCGGAAGGCTGGGGAGCAGAGGCCGCCCAAGCGGAGCTCAAAGAGGAAGAACTGAATTTGTATGAGGAGGATGACACTGGGGAGGTTGTTGTGTGCTCCCCAACAAACCCAGGGTTTATGGTACAAAAACGCCGCAAGGCTTGCATTCCCTATTTGGAGACCCGAGTCAAGACGACGGCTGTTGAGCGCGGTCCAATACCAACAGCGCTGTGTTCGATCGACCACCATATCAAGGAGTCGATGGCCTACTGCAAGGCAGCCCGCGTCAAGGTTTATGAACACAGCGATGGTTACACGGTCGCAGGTAAAACATCTCTGTACCTCACTAAGACTTTTTACGCCGCCATCAACCAACCCACGACCACTATGGAAATAGTTGATTCACAGGACACTCTTACACCTTTCCCCCGTTACACTATTGAGATCACAACCCTCGATAACAAGAGCACTATTGTGCTTAGCTGCTGTACTACCCTGCCTTCGGCTCAGTGGCCCACTTCCCAGCGCGCGCCTCGCCTTCCTCGCAACCACAATGACGAGTGCCGAGTTTGGAAGACCACCACACCACCACCATAGGACTAGCCAGCCTAATCCAATTTAGCCCCTCTTTCCTACAGACTAGGAAAGAGGGGCTAAATTACGTTAATGCGATTGATTTTTTCCTAAAAATTTTACATTGAATGTGATGATTTCAAAGCAACACCCATTATACTGGAGAGGAAGCAGCGCAGGGCGTGGATGGGTCTATGAGGCCTCTACCATACCCGAAAATCACAAGCACCGCTTCCACGGCCTTAGTGACCCCTCTTGGGTCATTGTTCAGCGAAGAAGCTCTGGCCGGTGCCTGGGAACCCAGCGTGGTTACACAAGAGTATATTACGAGTATTGGTGTGAGGGTGATAATTTCTATTACCTCTACACTAGTCATAAGAAAGCAGTCAAATCCGACCAACTGTATTACGCGCAACCAACTTGCACTTGTCCCGACTTCAAATACCGTGGATGCCGAATGTGCAAACACATTCGGCATGCACTTGAACCGGACCGTTGGCGCTGCCCCGCAAACCAAGACGATTACACTGTGTCTGGTTGCTAAGCCCAAGGCGCGGCGTAATTCACCCTCTTCTACAAATGTTTGTAGAAGGGGGTGAATTACGTTAGAAGCAAATTTTGCTAGTAAAATCTAAATTGATTTTTGATTGTCAGTTGTTCAATAAAAATTGAGACTATGTCCAACAACAAAATCAACAAGGTCATTGACCTATATACTGAGCTCATTATGGAGCAGGGTGATGACACCCTTAAAACTATTATTAACGGCCGCGACTTCAAGGCTAAGCTTCTGACAGCTACCGGTCAGAAGAAACTCAAGAAACCTAAGGACCCCAACAGTCCCAAGAAGCCAACCACGGCGTGGCTACTCTTCTGTCAAGACACAAGGCCCAAGCTTAAGGAGGGAAACACATCATTAAAGATGTCCGAGATCACGAGTCTTATGAGCCCAATGTGGGCTAAACTACAAGAGTCAAATGACCCCGATGATGTTACCACTGTAGCTGACTACAATAAAATTGTGGAAGCGCAACGCAGTGTCTATAAGACGGCCAAGGACAAGGTGACGGCCGCGAAACCCAAGAAAGCGCCTAGGAACGCTTGGGCACTGTTTATGAGGAATGAACGCGCCAAGCCCAGGCCGCTGGGCGAGACCGTTGGTGACACCACCTCGCGGATCAGTGCGGCTTGGGCGCAGCTCAAGGATGATGATCCGAAAAAAATCGAAGAGCTGACGGCAGAAGTGAAGAGGCTGCGTGCTGAAGCCGACGATTCATCGGCTTCTGAGTGTGAAGATGCTTCCGACACCGAGGTCACTAAAACATCTGAGTGTGAAGATGCTTCCACCACCGAGGTCGTTTCTGACACACAGGTCACTAAAACATCTGAGTGTGAAGATGCTTCCACCACCGAGGTCGTTTCTGACACCGAGGTCACTAAAACATCTGAGTGTGAAGATGCTTCCACCACCGAGGTCGTTTCTGACACCCAGGTCACTAAAACATCTGAGGTCGTCGAAGAAGAAGAACAAGTGATGAGCATTGAATCCATACTACAAAAGATGCACGAAGAAGAAGACGATGTGGGGGTTAGTGAAGACGCCACTTCGAAGGCGGCAGATATTACTAGTGAGCCCGTTCAAGAGAAGCCGAAGAGTCGCGGCAAGCTCAAGACAGGCGGTGATGAACCCAAGCAGAAGCGGCCTCGGTGCAAGAAGAAGGCACAAGCAGATACTTAATCTATTTAAGCCGTCGATCGCACGTGCGGGACCGTCACTTAAATAGAATACAAAAACAATTAACCCCCCTTGTAGAATTACAAGGGGGGTTAATTACGTTAGAAGGAAATTGATTTACAATAGCAAAAAACCATAGAAAATTGGGATGTCAAAACAGAACTACTATCTCGGTCAAGGACCGTGGATTATCATCAAGGAATACCTAGGAATATTCAAGAAAAATTACGCCTACTCCAAGTTTATGGAACTGGAGCTAGAAGTTATAGAAGAAGCGTGGGGAAAACACGCAGGGCGGCACCACGCCTGCCGGAACCGTAAGAGCCCACGCCCACGCCCAACACCCTATACAAAGCAGGTGCACAAGTGGGAGAAGACGAACTATCCTCTTACAGGTTACAGTAATCCCCTTCTCGCCTCTGCAATAGACTTCGCATATGAAAAGCGAGAAGACGAGAGCAAGATCCTAAACGCAGCACCGCGCCCGGGGTGGGGCTGTACCCCCCGGCCCCTCAACTCTCGCCTCGCCGCCACCATAGTTGCGATGAACATTATTCATCAAGAAGACGAACTCCTGACTACTCCCAAGGTCAAAAATACTAATAATCTTACAGGTCTCGACCGGCACGAACTAGATCTAACAAGGGCTGCCACAAAACAGGCCGTAATGGCCTACGAGGACTGTGTAACACTTGGTAAGCAGCAGATTTTCAGAGCCTGTGTAAATAATCCTAATCGCAAGATGATTTACGAGGCCTTGGATAAAGCGACCCGCCTCGGAAAACGAAAGTGCTTGTGCGGATGCGTGGTCGCTACACATACCAAGGCATTTGAACGCCACCTCAAAACCATCACACACACAAAGCAGCTATCTCTTGAGGCTAATACGCACGCTATTGAAGCCTGGTACCATTACTCAGGAGTAATGCCTCCAGGCTTTGAGCGTTCTGCCGTTGGGCGCTGGATTCACATTATTCCAGCCGACCCAGGCCGAGGACTCGCCCACCGAGCTGGCGCCACTTGGCGCGCGTTTAATATGTGCGATCATATTAGCAACTCGCCTTGTGGCAGCGGCTACAATAGAATTAACGCTATAGTCTAAGCTGACTATTTCGGGTCACCCCCAATTAACCCACCCTTCAAAGTGAAGGGTGGGTTAATTACGTTAATTGATATTTGTGATTCAAATATTCTAAAATGTTGTAGAATGATTAAGTGTGATACAACGAACATGAATCTTATTGTGGTGCAATGGATCATCATATGGATCTTGGTAAGCGTATTAATGGTGCTATACGCACTGCTAGATAATGCCAAGGACGACCCACTTCCACATGTTGATGCAACAGCGGCAAAAACGAATAATCAAATTGATTATTCAAAGTCATCTGTGTTAAAAACCAGAGATGAACAAGCTTAACAATGATAAACTTATTATGGGTATGATGGACAGGACCGGAGCATCGTACGATCAGGTCCTCCACACACTTCAAGACTATTGCGATTCCGATTCCGAGTCGGAATCGGAAACGGACTATGATACCGATTCCGAATCAGACTCGGGAACGGACTATGATAGCGATGGGTCAATAGACCTTGAGTCGATGACGCTAGAAATGCTTAAAAACGAATGCGTTTTTAACGACCTTCCTACTAAAGGATCCATGGCGCAACTCCGCGAACAGCTCTGGGCCTGGGATGACTCGGAGGTTGCTAATACCGAAGTGAAGGTCAAGTCGGTTACAAAGCCTAAGGCCAAGCCTAAGGCCAAGTCGGTTCCAAAGCCTAAGGCCAAGCCTAAGGCCAAGTCGGTTCCAAAGCCTAAGGCCAAGCCTAAGGCCAAGTCGGTTCCAAAGCCTAAGGCCAAGCCTAAGGCCAAGCCTAAGGCCAAGTCGGTTCCAAAGCCTAAGGCCAAGCCTAAGGCCAAACGCGTAAGCGCCTGATAAATTGAAAAAACACACAAAATAATATATGCGTTATGAATCATAATGACACTTGTATTGTAACATTTAATACAAGTTGAAACGATCATAGTTACCCCCCCATAATAATATTGTGGGGGGTAAAGCACGTGAAGATGCTGTGCGCGGCAAAGTTGTCAGAGCAGAGCCACTTTTTAAATTGATTTTCGCAAGCCGTCATCACTTAAAAATGTGATGGCATACACGGAAAATGTGAAAAGCAAAAGGTGGTAATGTGGTAAGACACGACAAAGGTACAATGAACCAGGCGGTGAGCCGATTTGCTGTAAAACACATACGATGGAAGATGTGATAAACAAGTGTTACCATTTCCAATATATGTAAATTGTTTTAGTAAATTTGATAAAGGAAGTCAAGCTAGTTACTTTGGCCTGCAAAATCTTAGTAACAGTCTATAGTCAAGACCCAGACGATTTGGGTGTGACTGAAGAGGATATTCAAAAATTGTTAGCATCTACCTACGCATACAAGTAGGCCACCCCGGTTAAGCACTTAACCGGGGGTTAAGCACGTAGTACTAAAATGGTTACATACTTGAAAGATCAACACGGAGAAACTTGGAAACAAGATCGTTACGAAGGCGCCTACAGGCGGTGTAGTGATAAGTTCGCGATTAACAATCTTGACAACTACAATCACGCAGTCCATTCTGTAACAGCCCGACGATTCTTGAAGAAAAATATTAAAAAAGATCGCGATGCGAAACTACTTACTGTTCAATAATTTACTTTCAAAATAAGCTTATTCACCAACCCCCAACCTGTTCCAGGTTGGGGGTTAAGCACGTCAGGATGAATATTACTAATTCGCTACGCGGCCTCTGCTTATGCAAAGCTGCTTAAGATTCAACCCATCCCAAAGGTTTGTCTAGCCCACTATTACATAATAGTGGGGTAGATTGCGACAATACGTTTCTTAAACTGATTTTCAAAAGTAGCTTATCTAATAAATTCGGACAATGGCAAAACACATTGACTACAATCATCCCCTTCGGTGGAGAGGCGGATCATCATCGCGCTCATGGGCGATGTACGCAAAAGATATTCCACAATTCAAGCAAACTCATAAACGCAGAGTTGAGGGTCTCATTGACCCTGGTTGGGTTATTGTAGAGCGTATTAACTACAATAGAAAAAAGTACTATGAGTACTGGATAACACATGACAACAAAACTTTCTGGTTCTATTCGAGCTATTGGTTGGCAATCTTATCACAAAACAAGTATCCACAGCCACAACTTGTGGCTGTGGATACTGTAGAGCCACAGCCACAAGTAGTGGTGCCGCCTACTGCAGAGCCACAGCCACAAGTAGTGGTGCCGCCTACTGCAGAGCCACAGCCACAAGTAGTGGACGTGGATGTTACTGTAGAGCCACAGCCACAAGTGTTGCTATGACATCCAAATAAAACCTCTGTATCTTGTAACTGCGCAGCAAGAAGGTATAAACCTGATTTACTTTGCAAACACATCAGGTTTTATTTGGATGTCATAGCAACCGAGCCGAAAATACCACGACCCCTGAAAAATATTTACAAATATAATGTCAATTTTAAGTGTGATTGCAAGGCCTATACATACAATAATAATGTACCGTGTAAGCATTTGCGCGCGCTTATTGACCTTGTGTAGTTGTTTTCTAAATTGATGTTTAGAAAACAAGAGTTCATGAATAACTAAGAGAACTGGCGGTTGTATATATGATATTAACTAGAACAATCTGTGTGCTGTGAAAATAAATATAGAAATAATTCAGAGTATACAACTTCGTTGTATACTTTTATTGACAATGTTGCAAAACTAAGGCGCCAATATATAGCTTACCCACTTCACGGTCGTGAAGTGGGTTGAAGCACGTAATGAACAGCATTATGATGAGTCAGTATGTCAAAGACCAACATGGGTATGTATGGGCCCGGGCAGGAGGAGAAACCGCTTACAAACGTATGTATGATAAGTTCAGGATTGAAGACCTGGAGACCTACGAGCATTTTATTCACTCTGTTGAAGCTCGTAAAAATCTGAAGAAGACTAGACAGAACCAACGGATTAAGAAAAGTGCTTGCTAATAAGCCCGATTTCAGCACGTGCAAAGCATTGCGCTCGCGCTCAATATTATTACTAATTCACCACGGTTACAAACATTTGTAACGTGGGTGCCCTAGTTACAAATACTGCCTCTGGCTGAGGTGCAAGCACATTCTTTACACACTTGAGCCGGTGTGTTGGCCGCAACCCAAGACGGTTACACTCTGGTTGCTAAACCCAAGGCGCGTCGTAATTCACCCCTCTACAAATGTTTGTAGAAGGGGGTGAATTACGTTAGAAGCAAATTTTGCTAGTAAAAACTAAATTGATTTTTGATTGTCAGTTGTTCAATAAAAATTGAGACTATGTCCAACAACAAAATCAGCAGCAATATGGCTACCAATCCCAACAAAGATGGTTCTCTTACTACGCGTTCCAAAAAGAACAAAGAGTGGCTCGCAAACCAAAATAAAAAAAACGAGCTGCCAAACATAATCACGCCCACCCCTCCCATACATATATTCAAGCGCGCCACACCCTCTGTAGTAACACGACAACAGAAACCTAGACCTAAAACCCCATGTAAATTACAACCTATTGACGTTGATAAGATGGTATATTTTACGGGATAATTTACTAAACAAGCTTATACCCCCTTCTTAAGAAGGGGGTATAAGCACGTATGGAATACATTATTAAAGTTGATACTGAAAAGTACCCTAACATTCTAACAATTTTGAACTCGCTAAAACAACAAGGTTTTATTAGCTTTGAGCCGCACAAGACGATCGTTGCGAAGGCTGACGATGAACGTGTTTTTGTGAGGGACTTTACATCAAAATCGAATCCGAGGGGCCCTCGCCATTGTGTGGAACGTGGAATCCGGACCGGCAAGCTTGTTTGCAGCTGTATAGGCTATTATTACAGGAAAGACTGTCGTCACGTCCAGGACTGTCCTGACAATTGAAAACATAACAACTCCTTTACTTAGAAATTAAGCTTGGGTTATTCTACAAATAATTGAAAACAGCCCTCTACAAATGTTTGTAAAGGGCTAAACTACGTATGGACAATACAAGTAATACAGAAAATCTTGAAGCGGTGGCGAATACAATCTTGCGCAAGATTGTATTCGATAATACAGTAGAAACAGGTGGAGAGCCATGGGACTCTGCCTGGTCTAAACAAGGCAATAAGCGAAAGCGTGATGAGCCGTCCGGCAATAAGCGAAAGCGTGATGAGCCGTCCGGCCCGGGAGAAGGCGAAATCAGAACTGGTACAGGCGGTAGGGGTAATAACAAGAGCAAACACAGGCTCAAGGAAGTTAAAGTGCGTTTGAATGAAAGAAAGGAAGTAAATGCAATTATCGCCGAAGACGGAAACACTTTTTTCATTTACGGACGTGCTCAATCGGGCAAAACCCTAGAAACCTTGAAGAGGCTTACAGCAAAAATGATAAACGAACAGTGCACAGGTATCTACATTTGTCAGCCTCTGAAAGGGCAGGTATGTGCACAATACAAGTCGTTCTTGGAACGACTGGCATGCTTGGGACTGACTCATAAAATCGATGTTCGGCTTGCGGTGAATGACCTTGGCAAGGATGGTAAAAAATCTCTTACCGATGAGTTTTCCAATATGGACTTTGACGAGGATATGCTAGCGGGGTTTGGAGTGAGGAAAGTGGATAAGAGGACGAAGAAACTGATTGGGAATGTACCCGGTGTGGCTGAAGCGATGATGTGGGAGTTCCCTGAAGACGAAGCAATTCCGCTGTATGTGATTATGGGAAACTTCAGTTCCTACAACAAGATTATCAATGGCCTTCGGAAAGGCACAAAAATCAAGTACTGTGTGGCTATTGACGAAGCTGATGTCTTTGTGAAAGATGAATACAACAACCAGGACAATTGTGATTTGTTCAAGGATGCTCTGTTGAACCTGATTGATGGTTCTATTGGGCGATTTTTCGTTAGTGCAACGCCTCTTGATTCAACAAACTTTACAAACGACGATGAACGCGTGTCTATTATTTGGACCGCCCACGCGCAAAATGACGAAGTCGAAGGCAGTACCAAGGTTTATCGCTCCCTACATAAGATGGAACATCACCCACTTCTGGTGGGTGACACAACAATCACAGGAAACCTAAAGCTAGCTATAGCTGTAGTCAAAGAGTCTATTAAGAACAAGTACTGTGAAGCCTACAATCAGAAACGATTGGGTTTCTTGATTTGTCATTTTGCATCCACAGAAAATGAGACAAACCGGAATCTTGCCACCCTAATTTCTCGGCTTGGCAAGTATGTGGGTGGCACCTACGCCCCAGAAATTCCGGTATTGGTAAGCGATCAAAACGGAACTCTTGTTTATTTGAATGGTAAATTGAAGAAAAAATTTCAGACGATTGCAGATGGCGTGAGCTTTATGAAAAACTGTGGGCCTATTATGTATATGATGGGAACCAATCTTACTTCACGAGCGGCTCGAGTTACCTGCACGCAGTATCATCAGTACATTAGCGGACTTGTCTATAATATGGGTGACAATGTTTCAGCATCATTGCTTGTTCAACGCATTGGACGGGCAAATGGCTTGTCTGACAAGAGCGACATTTGTAAGCAGCACATTTGGGCCTCGAGGCAAAACTGGGATCGTGGGTGTGAGGTGACAGATGCAAGCACCAAGTTGATGCAAGAAATGCGAGATGGCTACGAACAAGCAGCTGTGGTGGGTGCAATTATGGAGAATTATGCACAGCCACGCCGCTTCTCGAAGGGGAAAATCTGCAATGTTAAGCGTATTAACAAGGCAGATGTAGATATGAGGTGGAGGTCCTGTCACAGTGACCAAGCTGCAGCTGCAGAGACGCCTCCACCTCCACCTGAGGTGCCTTCTGAACTAAAGAAGGAGCACTTGTACAGCCTTACGAAAGACGAGGAAGAGGGATGTTTCAAGAAGTGGTCAACCGGAACGGACAGCATTTCTCGCTTTATGCAACAGCTAGACCCGGAGAAAATCTACACTAGGGCAAAGTTGATAGAATTTGCTATGTCTTGCACCGACTGGAAAAACCCGAATCCTAGACAACTCACAACATTCAAGACGGGAAAGAGCAATGGTTATGGTCCAGTTATGAAACAGGTTGGCAATACATACCAGATGTACCCAGAGCTTGTTCCTCACTACAGGCGTTTCTTCAGCTAAGTAATAAATAGTAGGTAGTAGTAGATAATTTAACCCAAGCATTAGGCTTGGGTTAAATTACGTTAGGACAAGAAACTTAACGAGTTTCTCGTAAGTTCTTAATAAGTTTCTTTAGCACATTTACACTCATACTATTTCCTGTTTGTTTTTTCATTTGCGTGTCTGATACTACCTGTTTAAAAGTAGTTGAAAATCCTTGTAACATCAAACATTCTTTTACATTTGCGAATCTTTTTAAGATAACATTCCAGTGTCTTGAATGCGCGGCCAATGTAGGTGAAAATTCTGCATTATAAACATTCCATTTTAAAAAGGCTAAATCAACAAAAACACGATCTTTTGTTTTTGCACAGTTATGATTCGTAACATTCTTTTTTGTATCTGTATAATCTACATAGTCCATAATAGACTTCATTTTGCACTTAGCAGGCCAAGTATATTCACCATCCATAGTACCTACAATATAGACTCTTTCTCTATTTTGGGGAATGCCGTAATCGCGTGTGTTCATCACTTTCCAATCTATACTATATCCCAGTTTCTTCAACTTTTCCAACTCACTCCAAATAATGTTCCACGCTTCTCCGTACTTTTCTTTCTTGTCTTTTTTATCAATAGACAAAATACCCTTTACATTCTCAAGTATAAAGTAGCGTGGTTTTTTAGCTTTGATAGTGTCAATACAAGCATAGATTATGTTACCCCGCGGGTCTGATAAACCTTTTTGTCTACCCGCTTGGCTGAAGCTCTGACACGGAAATCCACATACATATAGATCAACATCAGGTAGCTTGCGATGATTGCGATTGCGCATATCGCCATCTGGGTAACCACCATCTTCATCACCGTACAATCTTCCGGGTTCGTAATTGGCTTTTATACTCTCAATACAATACTTGTCAATCTCACTAGACCATACATGTTTAAAAGGTATTCGTAGTTGTTTCAATGCCTGTATTGGCGCCTCAATTCCAGAGCAATCTGTTCCTACTCTAAGTGCTCTAGACCTAGACCTAGACCGCGATCGAACTCTAGGCTTGGAACGCGGGTTACGACGACCTCTAGATCTAGAGCGTTTTTTCTTTGAAGAACGAGCCATTTATAATAACATAGTTTTAGTTTTGCGAATTGATTTTTACCCAAAGAAAATCTTGGAATGTTTATGCACAAACAAGTATCACAATCCGATCAGATTAGAAATTTTTGCCGTAAAAAATACGGGCAAAAATGGTGGGATGTTTCACCTGAGCTCAAAAACAAGAGAAAAGAAGAAGCAAAAAAAGCACTGGTGAAGCCTAAGTCTAAACCAAACCCACCCAAGCCTAAACCAAGCCCGGTGGTGGTTGGTAATATTTGGTCGGTCATTACTCATCGACCAAAAATCGTAAGAGAATTATATACCCTATTAGCGCATCGACATTTACCAGATGCAGTACAATGGCCTCTTAAGTGGTCTTCGCGAAAAACAGCACTGGGTCATTGCGCATACAAACCAACCAGTGCCATATTCTTATCTACAATCTATATAAACGCTGCTCAAACCACACTCGAAAGTGTAACAATGACGATTTTGCACGAAATTGCACACGCTTTAACACCTGGTGATGGTCACGGTAAGTTATGGAAGAAAACAGCGCAAAGCATTGGCTACAGCGGCGCTCGCTGTGGGGATGCATTTGCTAAACCCAAGTATATTGTAATTTGTCCTTGCGGACTCAATAATTTTGGGCGTCATCGAAAAACAAATTTATGCAACAAAATTTGCACGGTCTGCAGGGGGAGGCTTCAATACAAAAATAATTGATTTTCTTTTGCAAAAGAAAATAAAACAAATTGTGATGAACAACAACAACAACATTCGAGTGGCGCATTGTACAAAGTCTTGGCACCAATCAGGTGGTTACAAGCTTAGTCAGTATATTGGAACTTATTCTCCAGACAATCTATCCACAAGATCTGACGGAAGCCAGGTGTGGGTAGGTGGCGCAAAAGGCAATATGTATATTTTTCTATGTCCAACCACCCAAAGATGGAAGATTACAGATTCCAAGGCCAGGCTAAGTAGAAATATTGGGTTGCTTCGCTACTCATCCCAATCAAATTCAACTTTGCCGCCAACTGGTGGAAGCTGGCAATGGTGGAACATTGCTAGTGACAGATGGAGTAGCGAACTTTGGTCAGAAAAAGGTTATGTATCTATGGATGGTTTTAACATTGACCTAATGGGTAACTAGTAAAGAAAACAAACTGATCACGCGGCGGCCGGGCAGGTTGAAACAATTTAAATTGTTTCAACCTGCCCATTGTGCATGGACAAAATATAAATATTTTGAAATCTCTTTTAAACAATTGACAAATGCGTTGTTTCGTAATTGATTTTCAATCATAAGATCATGATAAAAATTATGAACTCGTCAAAGATTATTGAGCCAATGTGCGGTGGTGAAATAAATAATAAAGAATCCTATGTGTTGGATCCTGGAACTAAACACGACGAAAAAAGGCAAAGAATTCATTCATGGTCTGGTAAAAACCATGTTTATTACCAAACAATAGGTAACAATTATTGCTCGTGTAATAGTTTCAAACATGGTAACGGAGCTATGTGCAAGCATCTTATTGCCAAATCATGCCGACCACAACTAAAAATATGCAAAGTTATTCCTTTAGGACACAAGCGTTATTGTGGAAGTGTCAAATTAATAGAACATTTTACGGGAGTCTATTTATACTTGGGAACTTTTAAGTTTCCAGTATGGGTTCTAGACTTGCAAGATGGTGGTTCTGTTTATTTGTATAAAAGTAAAACAACCCAACGTTGGATCTTCGCAGAATATTACGATTCAATCTTGAATGACGAGGGTGTGATCAGGTCAAAAAATATATACCTAGATTCACTGTTGCCACCGCTGGACCACTGGACAGAATGGCAGGTGTGGTCACCTGAACAAGAAAAGTGGATCAACACCGATGCACTGGTTTGTGTTGTTTAAAAAATCTAACGAAGATTTTGTTGTGGAAATCATCGCCATAATCCAACCTAGAGTGGTTACACTAAAACAGTGCAGCATAAGTAATAAGTATTGGTATTGTCCTGGGTAGCTACCTCCTTAACTGGGAGGGGTGTAAGCACGTAAGGAATAATGACATCTGTGTTATATGAGAGAATCTTTACTAGTATCAAAACTCATTATGATGTTGAAAAAGTAACATTTTCACATTTGATTTGCGAAATGGCAAAACACCCAACAGGATCTGTGCTCAAAGCCGAATATGGAGTTACCGCCGTTGCATTTCTTAAAAATTTACAAGATAAAAATGCATTGAATTTAGATGACGCAACCTATAATATGATATATACAAAAATCATCGAAACCATGTAAGTATGCTTATCCATTCCAACGCGAATGGTATTAACCACGTAACGATTTAATATGGAAAGACCCGAAATCGGAAGTATGTGGAAACATAAAAATTTGATAGGAACAATTATCAAAATCGTTGTTCCTAGATCTGGTATTAAAGCAATAACATACATATATATGCGCACTTGCCATATTGGAGGTTGTAATTCTTGTGAATGGTTTTATAGTGAATGGGATCGAGTTTAAAATTGATTTCTATAAAATTAAAACATTTTATGTTATGCACTTATTTGACGGGCGTTCATGGCGGATAATTAAGGAGTTTTGTGGAATTTACATGATCAAAAACATAGATTATAGTATATTTTATCACGGGTCATTTAGCATGATTAGTTGCTACCTAAAAAATAGTTACATGGAACTACACCAATCATACAATAATCCTTATTATAAACTTATAAAATTTGGTAGTATGCACGCATTACGCCGGGCGCTTGCAAAAGGTTACAAGTCGCAAAGATTTTACAGTCGTTTAAGTGCAATAACATTTAGCAGCGCTCTTCTACGCGACGAAGCTATACTTGCTAAATACAAAGACGACCCTGAGTTGTTTAAGTGGATAGGTTATTGCGGATTCAAAATGAAAATCAGAGGTAGAAAAAGGCGATTGGTTTCACAATCACGCGTTATTCATCTTTAAGAAAATAAGCTTTACCCCATCTTACAAAAGATGGGGTAAAGCACGTTAAGATGAATAAGATTGCTGTGATTATTCTAAGTCTAATAATTATGACCCATGGTCAATGGGCATGGGTTCGTGCGTAATCTACATCACCAGTGTCAAACTACAATTATGTCTTGTCATGTTTTCAAGAATCATCGTATTATATTTGATGGTCGTCTTTTTTCTCTGCGATCCTAGCATCGTAAGCAGTTCAATAATAGGCACATACGATCATTATCACTAAACAAGGTGTTATTTTGGTTGAAAGATTTAATCAAGACCGCCAGGCTATGTTAGGTCTATTTTTTGAGTCAAACATAAAACCATTTATTAGAAACTAAAATTGTTCATTAACATGGCGTGGTGCCAATATAATCTGTGCCATTCAATTACATACCTGGGTCTGCATCTACCAAAGCAGGGGCCGAGCCAGCGCCACAAGATGTAAAGATTAGCCAGACGTTAACAGAAATTCAGGTCTGGTTCCATTAGCCACTGTAATACAACTTTGCTACCCATTTTAGCAGTATAGTTATAGTAACATCGCCAACTGCGGTAAAATTGTATTCATTCATAAACGCGAAAGTAACATTTGTTAAACCAGCTGGACAATGTAAAACCAGCTG
>Ga0302131_1000792_pt1 | contig 18138 bp, 24 predicted proteins | sample CB9_20m_MG_FD_203105 | JGI IMG/M metagenome (GOLD analysis project Ga0302131, IMG submission 203105) | Marine microbial communities from Western Arctic Ocean, Canada - CB9_20m | ecosystem: Environmental > Aquatic > Marine > Oceanic | place: Canada: Western Arctic Ocean | collected 2017-09-19
ATCCACGCGTCTGCTCAAATTATAGGGCATAATTTTTAAATTGCATTTTTCAAATAAAGTAATGTTCCTATCGGGGCAGTCAGAAAAATGAGAACAAGCATCAGATTGTTAGCTAAGCCTAAATCTATGCGCTCAATAATTGACGCCACTCGGCGAGAGCAGCTGCACGGTTTAGCTTGATACGGCTAATTTTTACAATTTTACAATTTTTGGGTTGCTATAGATGGAACACATATAGGCTGGGGGTGGGTGGCCACCCCCCTCGGTCCCTGCACCCCCTTGATGCAAAACAGACTACGTCATTCTCTATAAAACATTAGCTTGCAAGGAGATAAATCTTGGCTTGATTTTGTTAGATAGGCGTTACACGAATGAAATAATGTACAATATATTTTTAGTAACTTATTGATTTAAATGGTGCCCGGGGGCGGATTTGAACCACCGACACGAGGATTTTCAGTCCACTGCTCTACCCCTGAGCTACCCGGGCACGGGTGAGGAACGTCCTCAAGGCTGACGCGTATTTAGGGGACCATGATAGGACTGTCCAGAACATTCCAATGATTTTCTGTCCAAAACGCATGAAAATAAAAAATGCCTGAAATAGCCCTGACCTATTTGCACCTGTTGGAGCCTCAGCCACGAGGCTACCCGTCGGATTATTCACTGTCATATTCCATTTTAGAACTCTCAGTTTCATCGTCATTAGCAATCACATAGCCGCCGATCAGCCATTTTCCAAGATCTATATCTTTGCATCTGGCCGAGCAGAATGGGCTATCAGTTTCCGATGTGGTTTTTTTGCAAATAGGGCAGGTCATTTGAGCAGATCATTCAGCACAGCGCGCTCACGTTTGCGCTTGAGCTCGCCGTGGCCCAATGGCGTCCAGCCGACAAATTCCGTAGCTACTGAACAGGTGCGCAAAGCTGCACGCAAGGCTACCTCAATAGGCTTTCGGTCACGTTTAGTCATTGGCGCAAAATCAATGGCAATCTGCCCCGAATAGCCACGCAAACGCAGTTGGCGAGGCAAGTCTTGGACCGCAGCCAAGTTCACCTTGAGTGCTGCAGCCGGTGACAAATCAGCGCCTGTGTTGATGTCGACGGTTGCCATAGCGCGAGTCTGCTCTACAAACATGCCACCACTCCCTAAGGTCACCCATGCGCCCTGCGCCGCTTCGATTTGATCGAGAGCGCCACTAGCTTCCAAATCGTCGGGGCCTGTCAAAATATCGCTAACATCTGACCATTCACGCCAAGCTTGCACATGTGGGTCATCGCCTTCGAGTAAAACTTCAGGTTCCAAACCGGCTTCCACAGATATGGCCTCAGCCGAGGCGCGCATGGTTTGGATATCTTCTGCCACATCCCCCATATCTGCCAAAGCCGCAGAACTACGAATGATAAGACCCATGTTAGACCCTTCCATCCCTGATTTTGCCAGCACGGTCAGATCATCACGCAGATCGTCATCGCGTATTTGCCGGGACACGTTCAGACCAGGTTGATCAGGGGTCACGATTGCATAGCGACTTTTGAAGATAAAGCGTTGGTTAACGGGATCAGCCTTTCCAGCTTCCGCGAAACCAGAGGTTTGCACTGTGATCGTTTGGCCGGGCGCCAATCCTTTGGCTTTTTTTAAGAATCCAGTGCCATGGGGTAAGCGAAGCATAACGCCGCCAATACCTTTAACGGGCCGATCTACAACCGCTCTCAAGATGCTTCCGAGGGGTAAGCGGCTGAGATCTTCAACCAGCACATCTTGTAATTTTCCATCTTCCAGCAAGGCCGCTACTTTCGCGTCGCCTATATGACCTAATACAACTTGCTTACCCTTCATCCTTGACCCCAAATCCGTAGCCCTGCGGCTTGCAACAAGTGGGCGGCTTCTGGCAATGGAAGGCCCATAATGGCAGGATAAGACCCTGAAATCCAAAGAATAAATGCACCGGCTGGGCCCTGAATGCCGTAGCCACCAGCTTTGCCTTGCCAGTCACCCGTAGCCAAATAGTCCTCTAGCTCTTGCGGTGATAGACGCTTAATCTGCACAATCGACACTACATCTTTTTGCCAGGTGCGATCAGCGTTTTTGACAGCCACCGCTGTAATCACCTTGTGACGCCTGCCAGAGAGTTTTTGCAAAAAAGTGCGAGCCTCGCCTATGTCGCTTGGTTTGCCCATAATTCTGCGGCCGAGGGCTACAGTTGTATCTGCACACAGTATTACTTCATTTTCAGACGCGGGAAGTGCCGCTGCTTTAGCGGCCGTGATCCGATTGCAATAGGTACGAGGCAGTTCACCTTTTAGAGGTATTTCATCTACATCGGGTGCCCGCACTTCGGCAGGATGCAAGCCCAGAACCGCCAGCAATTCGCGCCGGCGAGGGCTCCCTGATCCCAAAATTAGCTGTTTACTTGAAACGGTAATTGATCCGTCCTTTAGACAAATCGTAAGGCGTCATAGCAACTTGCACCTTATCACCGGTCAAAACCCTGATCCTGTTCTTGCGCATTTTACCCGCCATTGTTGCAACGATCTCATGGCCATTTTCCAGCTCAACCCGAAACGTCGCATTAGGCAATAGTTCCTTAACGACACCGGGAAATTCGAGTGGTTCTTCCTTCGCCATGGTCTCTCCTTAAAAAATACCCAACCCATTGTCAGGCGTGCCCCTAAATGAGGGGCCTAGCACGAATTTTCAAGTCGGATTCAACCAAAATCAGGCAAAATCGCACGAATGGCAGCAGAATTTATTCTGCAAAGAGCAGACGTGCTTAAAAACAGATGGATTTTACGTCATTTTTCTAAGGTATTCGGCAATCTTCAATGTTTTGGAGCTACTTCTCGTGTGGCCCAAATTTTTCTATAAGCTTTTGGATGATCTGGTCTCGAGCCGTGCGATAGGCAGTAAGTTTATGATCTCGGCCTTCGCCAATGCCTGTTGGGTCCATAATAGGCCAATATTCCACCTGCAAGGCATAGAATCGGGTGATCTCGGCGGCCTCAATCTGGCTCACGGGAGAGAGGGCTACAATCAAGTCAAATGAGGAAAGCTCATCGCCTAGCTTTTGCATCTGATCGAAGGACCGAGATTTATGCCGTGCCAGCTCAATCCCCATTTCTGCACATACAGCTATGGCAAACCCATCAATATCGATATCGCCCAAGACTCCAGCCGATTGGACGTAGGTTTCTAAGCCATAGAATTTCTTCATCAACCCCTCAGCCATAGGAGAGCGCACAGCGTTATGATCACAGCAAAACAGGATAGATTGTGGAAGTGGAGATGACATCTTTACCCTCCGAAATGCAAAACACAGATGAGCGTGAAAAGACGCCGGGCAGTCTGATCATCGATATCAGCTTTGCCATTTAGGCGCTCCTGCAGGACACGTGCGCCTTCGTTATGGATACCACGCCGGGCCATGTCGATGGTTTCGATTTGATTGGTTGGCAGAGTTTTTACAGCCTCAAAGTAGCTTTCACAAATTTGAAAGTAATCCTTTACCACCTGGCGAAAGGGGCCAAGCGATAAATGAAATTCGGCGGCTTTAGTTTTTGCTTCTGTTGACAGATCGAACACCAACCGGCGGTCACTTATTGAGAGATCCAAATGGTATGGGCCTTCTTGCGTAGATTTGTCCTCACGCACTGGCAGTTTGAAACTGTTGCCTTCCAGTAAATCAAAGATAGCCACCTTTCTCTCCTGATCTATCTCAGGAGTAGGCGGTGGTAAGTTGCGATCATCCAACTCTATTTTTGAAATATAAGACATTATTTATTGAGCTTATCCAACCGCGCCCTCACTGACAATCCATGTGCTTGCAAGCGTTCTGAATTGGCTAAAGTCTCAGCAGCAGGACCAATCTCTGCTAATGAAGCAGGAGTCATTTTGGTCAGGGTGGTACGCTTGATAAAATCCAACACGGAAAGGCCTGAGGAAAATCGCGCAGATCGCGCCGTCGGCAACACATGATTTGGTCCACCAACGTAATCGCCAATGGCCTCTGGGGTCCAAGCGCCTAGGAAGATCGCGCCCGCGTGGGTAATATCTGCGGCCATGGCATCCGGATCCACGACACATAATTCGAGGTGCTCAGGTGCAAGCCTATTGGACAGCACAGTTGCCTGCCCCATGTCATTAACGACAATAACTGCGCCAAAGTTGCGCCAGGACTGAGCTGCAATATCACGGCGTGTTAAAGTTTTTAGCTGAAGGTTAATCTCAGAAATCACTCTGTCTCCAAATGCCGCGTCGTCGGTGATTAGGATCGACTGGGCACTTTCGTCATGCTCAGCTTGGCTCAATAAATCTGTTGCAATCCATGCCGGATCATTGTCGGCGTCAGCTATTACTAAAATCTCAGAGGGGCCTGCGATCATGTCAATACCCACCTTGCCAAATACACGACGTTTCGCGGCAGCCACAAAGGCATTTCCAGGACCGGTGATCTTATCTACGGGTACGATAGTTTCGGTACCATAGGCCAAGGCTGCAATCGCTTGCGCGCCGCCAATACGGTAAATCTCATCAACCCCAGCGATTTGCGCAGCCAAAAGAACAAGCGGGTTGGTCAAGCCGTCAGGCGTGGGCACACAGATCGCAAGCCGCTCTACCCCGGCAACTTTCGCCGGAATAGCATTCATCAACACCGAAGATGGATACGAAGCAAGCCCACCAGGGACATACAGACCAGCGGCTGAGACCGGGGTCCACCGCCAACCAAGTGTTGCACCAGATGCGTCAACCCAGCTGGCATTCTCAGGCATTTGCCTTGCGTGATAGGCACGTATCCGTTCTGCAGCCAATTCCAAAGCTGCACGCTCTTGAGCAGGGACATTTGCACAATGGGCTAGAATTTCTTCACGTGAAAACGCTAGTGTATCAGCAGTAAGATTAAGTCGGTCAAATTTCGTTGTCAGTTCAATTACAGCCGTATCGCCACGCATTCGTACATCCGCTATAATCTCAGCCACGACAGCATCTACATCCGGGCTATCTTCGCGCTTTGCGGCCAGCACAGCCTGAAAAAGCACTTCAAAATCAGGCTGATTTATATTTATAATTTGTGGCATCATATCCCCCAAGGTTGCTCTGACTTAACGCGATGTTGCATAACCCTCAATCGTGATTTGGCATCATGCCAGAGAGGGCTACGTAAGGCCGGGAGACATCGCGCAGGGAAGCCTCCAATACCTCAACCTTAAGCCGGATAGCACCGTCACCTGCAAGTGTCACAATGCAATAGCCCGTACCATCTGTATCGGCCTCAAAAGTAATGTTGAGAAGCGATAAAACTGAATCAGGATCAGCACGATCAAAGCCCTGGGTCTGGATGCTCTGAACATCTTCAAAGCTCAAAACAGCTTGAACGCGCTCAGCGCAACCTAGTTGAGTGGCCTCCCAGCGGAACCGGTTGAGCAGTAAAGCAAAACGCCGTTCCTTCGGACGCCAACTCATCTCGGACACCGGCAACACTGCGTCTTGCACCATGGTGGAAATAACATGCAAATCGTCCACTTCGAAGGCAATCAAGCGCAGAGGCTTATCCACCCCATCTTCGAATCGTGCGTCACTCATTGCCCAGTGATCCGTTCAATCTTAGCACCACAGTTACCAAGCTTTTCTTCCACCCTCTCATAGCCACGATCCAAGTGGTAGACCCGGTTCACTAAGGTTTCACCCTCAGCACCAAGTCCAGCAAGAATTAATGAGATCGAAGCCCGTAAATCCGTAGCCATAACCGGTGCACCTTTGAGTCGCTCAACCCCAGTCACAGTGGCAACGCCGCCATTCACATCAATGTGCGCGCCCATACGGCCCAATTCAGGCGCATGCATAAAACGGTTTTCAAATATTTTTTCTTCTAGAACCGAGGTGCCAATAGCTGTGCACAGAAGGGCCATCATCTGAGCCTGCAAGTCAGTAGGGAAACCAGGAAACGGCTCCGTAGTCACGTTGATCGCTTTGATACCAGCGTTGGAGCGCTTCACTTTCAAACCTCTTGCAGTCTGCTCTACAGTAATCCCAACCTCATCCAACTTTTCACAAAAGGCCTCCAACAGATCAATACGTCCGCCCAAACATTCGATTTCACCACCAGTAAAGGCCGGGGCCAACATATAAGTGCCCAGTTCGATCCGATCAGTAACAACGGGGTGCGTGGCACCGTTCAACCTGTCTACACCTTGAATTGTGATGCTTGAGGTCCCGTGCCCATCAATCTGAGCGCCCATCCCTATCAGACATTTTGCAAGGTCCACGATCTCTGGCTCGCGTGCCGCATTGTTCAAAATAGTTGTACCTTTTGCCAAGGTGGCAGCAAGTAGAGCGTTTTCAGTGGCACCAACTGATACAAAAGGAAACTCTATAACAGCTCCACGTAATCCATGAGATGCTTTAGCGTGAACATAGCCGTCACGAAGTTCAATTTCTGCCCCAAGGGCTTCCATAGCCTTAAGATGCAAATTAACCGGACGTGCGCCAATGGCACAACCGCCCGGCAGCGATACAACCGCCTGACCTGCACGGGCCAGCATTGGGCCCAAGACAAGGATTGATGCCCGCATTTTGCGCACGATGTCATAGTCAGCAGTCAGGTTATCAAGATTATGTGAGGACATCGTCAGAACTTTACCGTCCTGCATGGAGGTAACCTCAGTCCCCAAGCTTTCCAGCAAGGCGCTCATGGTTTTAATGTCAGACAACCGCGGCGCGTTGGTCAGAGTTAAAGGTTCCTCACTCAACAGGGTAGCCGGCATCAAGGTCAAGCAGGCATTTTTTGCACCAGCGATTGGTATTTCTCCGTGCAGCTCACCGCCGCCTGTTACCAAAATCGAATCCATTCAGCTGTCCTTTTTATTTGCTTTATCGTTACCACTAGCCCGCGCTCTGGCCTGCGCCTTGCGGCGGCCCATATTTGCCTTTAGCGCCGCCTTTAACCTGGCTTCGCGCTCAGATTTGGCAAGCTTGGCGAATTTTTTCTGTTTGTCTGCCATTTGTGTGGCTTAACCGAAGCTTTGATCTGGGTCCAGCATCGGAACACTTTTGCGGTACGGGCGGTCGGTATTATGAAAATTAGGCACATTCTTGGACTTGCGCCCGACCACAAGACTGTCTAAATCGCGCCCTACATGCTGTGGTAGCTCAGTGGTAGAGCACACCCTTGGTAAGGGTGAGGTCGGGAGTTCGATCCTCCCTCACAGCACCATTAGCCCCCTGATTTACGAAATGTCTCGTGCCTAATTGAGCCGTCCTTTCTACCCTAAGCATCGCCAAGTTTTAAATTTGGCTTTGGCTCCAGATCAGCCTCAATTCCCTGCTCAATATAATCCCAAGTCGCCATGGCGATCATTGCTGCGTTGTCGGTGGCCCATTTTTGCGGTGGCAAGCACAGAGTGACGCCAGATTTCTCGGTGATATTTTGCATGCAAGCGCGCACCTGCGGGCTAGCAGCAACACCACCCACCACCGCAAGCGTTGCAGGTTTCAGCTCATTAATCCCCCGCAAAACCTTAGTCGAGAGTATATCCAAACAGGCATCCACAAAGGCGGCGGCCACGTCGTTCACATCAAACTCTGCATGGGTCTCAACATAGCGCGCCACGCTGGACTTCAGGCCAGAAAAGGAAAACTCATAGCCGGATTTGATCATCGGTCGTGGAAATTTGATGTGGGCTGTTCCGGCCACCGCCATCCGATCTATCGCCGGTCCACCAGGCATACCAAGTCCAAGGGTGCGCGCCACCTTATCGTAGCACTCGCCCACAGAATCATCTCGTGTTATGCCAAGAAGCTTATATGAATGTTGGTCTTCCAAATAAGCCAAGAGCGTATGCCCGCCGGAGACAAGCAAAACCAATGCCGGATAGGCAAGGCGTTTTTCTTCGAGATCTACGCTGCGGATATGTCCGCGCAGGTGGTTCACTCCGTAAGTCGGGATATTCCACGCCATGCCAAGCGCCTGAGCGGTTGACAGGCCCACCAGCAAAGACCCCATCAGCCCAGGCCCTCGCGTCACGCCAATAGCGCGCAAGTCGATGGGTGTTACCTCTGCCTTGGCCATCACTTTTTCGATCACGGGTAATATTGCTTCCAAATGCGCTCGGCTGGCGAGTTCAGGATATACACCACCAAATTCAGAATGTATTTCGTATTGAGAAACAGTTTCAATCGTGGCAACATTGCCTTGTATATCTACCAAGGCCACCGAGGTATCATCGCATGAGGTTTCAATCCCCAACACCAAATTACCCATGACGCACCGCCACCCATTTTGACAAATCAGCCATGGAAACTGCGCCTACCCGTTCTATGACTGCCGGGTTTTTACTGCAATTGACCAATGTCGATGCGATGTCAGCGCCGGCCTCCCCCTGGACAACGAGATCAGGGGCTCCCGTTAACTGGGCCAAAATATCGCAAACTGTTTGCTGCGTAGGTGCGCCCGCCAGGTTTGCACTTGTGACTAAAAGTGGACCCGCCTGTGCCAAAACATCCAGCAAAAATGGTGAATTTGGAATACGAAATGCCACCTCATCGCGACCACACAACCAATCTGGGCATTTTTTAGGGTCAATCGCAGCCACGATCGTAAGCGCGCCAGGCATAAACGGGCTATTCAATAATTTTTCTACCGCCGGGCTAATGATGACACCGAGATCAGCCAGCTGCCCTGCATTGGCCACCATGATCGGCAGGGCTTTAGTCTGGTGCCGCGCTTTCAAAGCATAGAGACGGTCAACCCCCAGCGTTTGGGTGGGCAAAACAGCAAGCCCAAACACCGTATCCGTTGGCAACATCACAACACCGCCCGTATGCAGGCAAGCTACGACGGCGGTCAACTTCAGAAGATTTTCGTTCTGCATGAAATCAGTCATAGCTCATTCACCGCAAGGTTTTCAGAAATAGGATAGACCCGTGTGGTCCGGGAACCACTGTTGTATTTATTCAGAGCCACCGCTAAAAATGAGTCCATAGAAGCTGAATTGGCTACTGGCACAGGCCAAGCCCCCTCTTTTGCTCCCACAACCTCTACAAAAGAAAACTTCCCCGCAAAGCTAGCTGTATGTTGATGACGGCGCACAAATGACTGGACGGCGTCAGCATCCACAAAGCTAAAGTCCGACAGGGCCCCTTGATCATATAGGCCCATATAATAGTTGGGTCGGGCCGCAGGGCGTATACATACAACCGCTTTTTGGGCTGATTGCGCCACGTGAAACCCGATCAATTCGAAGGCATGGATCCCAATTACTGGGATTTTTTTGGCAAAGCCTAATGCATTTGCGAAAGCCACCGTTGTGCGCGTGGCACCCAGTCCACCGGGTCCTATGTCCACGAAAACACGGCCTACATCGCCAATTATTCTTCCACTGTGGGTAAAGGCTGCGCTGACATAGGCTTCAACGTTACGCGACCCAGAAAGATCCACATCCGCAGTGCTGTCAAACAACAAGTTATCGCCCTCAGCCAAACCTACCGACATTTGCCCAGCTGAATTTTGCAGAAGAATAGAGATCATCACTATGACGCCTCACAGTCTTTTTGAAACTTATCCATCAGGCAGTTTGACCTTGGCCCCTCGGCAGATATTTTAAAGCACCGTCCGTCTTCTTTACCTGACACGGACAAAAGTGAAATCTGCAGATAATCATCGAAAGCCGCCTCGATCCGAGAGCCCCATTCAATCAAGCAAATGGATGCTTCAATCTCCATTTCGAGGCCCAGGTTATGGAACTCCTGTGCATCAGCCAAACGATAGGCATCCACATGCAACACATCGCATCTCAGTGACTGATATATATTGACGATGGTATATGTCGGGCTTGAGATATCATCATCGGTTTTAAGGGTTTCAACCACATGACGCGTAAAAAACGTTTTACCAGCGGCCAAGCCACCGTCCAATAGTATAACATCCCCAGGTAAAAGCAAGGGCGCCAAACACTCTGCGATCTGAACCGTCACGGATTCATTTGGTGCAATCACAATAAAGGGTGCGCGCATAGCTGATGCCTCTTTGGCAATAACGTTTAGGGAGCCGGGTACTGCGGTCACTGTGTTTTTCCATAAATTTAGATTATGTTTGGCTTCCTTTTAGGGACTGTCTTGCAAAAAAGGAAGCAGGCAAGGTCTATAAAAACCCCTGCTTACTGTGTCTCCGGATGTGCCTACTTAAATATTATTCCCACGGTTGACTTAATTCCCTTGAAGCTTCGCCTAATAGGTTTATTTAAACAATAACAAGTGTTGTTCAACTCCCGTTGATAATATCAACATAAGAGCAAAAAATGCCTAGGGCTATAAAATATGCAGGACTTAAAATTAATAAAAATACCATTTCGGGGGTATCAAATAATTATTGCTCAAGAAGATAGTGAGACGGAGGAGTTCACTGTGACCCTGCAGAAAGCGAGTGAAACCACTTTTGGCAACACTCGTATTGAGCAGGTAAATGGTAATTCTGGTTCTGATCTAGTAGATATCATGAACAAAATGTCTCTTTTAATAGATGTTGCCGAACACGAATAATAATGAAAAAAGGCTTTAGATAGAACTGTCTGTGTTTAACGTGTGCACATATGGCAATTCAGGTAACTAAACTAACATAGTTTAGTTTTGAAAATTCCAAAAAAATAATTGTCCTAAAATTTAACTAAAGTGGTTGGTAAAATAAGTGCTGGGTCTCAAGCATATTAAACAATATAAATTTAATTTATTGCGAGAGCGCGTAACCTGCGCCGTCGGGAAGTAGTCCTATAAATTAAATTGTGGCAATAAAGTCCCAAAATTTTAGTGCGAAATACTAACCATTTTTCTACCTCTAGTGATTTTTATCTCTTGAAAACCGTATAGTAGTCAGTCGATTTACGTTGCGCGCAAGCAGAAAAAACTTCTTATTACTAAAAAACTTGCGGCAATGCTTCAGCGGCATAAATTTATTTTATTAACCCATAGGATTTTTCTGTCGCAGTTTCTGATGTGTATTCAGGTAGTGGCGCACCAACGGCGATTGCAACAAGTTCAGGTGCAAATTGCCATAAGTTAGGTCCAGCAAAGTTAACGCCGCTTAGGTCTGCCATCTCCCACTTCCAGTTTGTGATGTCAGAATGGTGGAAATCAGACAAAGACGAACGGCCATATGCCCGTGCTAGCACCTGCATCAATTCAACACTTGAGCCAAAATAACGCACTAGTTTTTCTGCACCTATTTGCACATCCAACCGCTTGCGTAATTCAGGTTTTGGCGTCGCCACCCCAACGGGGCAATTATTGGAATTGCACATTCTGGCTGCGATACACCCTACTGCCTGCATTGCTGAATTTGATAATGCTATCGCATCTGCACCGAGGGCCATTGCTTTGGCAAAATCTTCCGCCATTCGCAATCCACCCGTAATCACAAGCGTAACATCACGGCGCAGGGTTCTCATTGGTGGTGGTAGTGCCTGTGTCAATGAGTTGGGTTTAGGTTTTCCTGAAATTGTTGTTGACGTTTGGGCCATGTTGATCGGATGAAAGCGAGAATATCCCAGATATCTTCATCTGAGATGACACCATCGAAAGCAGGCATCCCACTATTGAAATTGGCAATGCCCCTTGCCGCCAATGCCCCTTTCCCACCCAGCTTTGTATATTCAAACAACAGTCCATTATCGTGATGCCAAGTATGTCCTGTGGCATCATGTGGCGGGGCTGGCAGTACACCATCTGTATTGGACGACCTCCAGTTTGGTTGACCTTCTAGTTTCGCTCCATGGCAGGATGCACAGTTGTTTGTGTAGAGAGTTTGGCCAGAAACTAAGTCGCGATTGTCTAACTCGTGATTGGCTGATGCAAAGGTTGCATAGACAAGCAAGACGGGACTTAGCCATTTCATGCCACGTTCACCCATGTGCGCATACCTCCGAATGCATGGCTGAGCATGTGGCAGTGCAACAACCAGCGTCCTGGGTTGTCAAACACGCAGACGATGTCACGGCTCTCAAGAGCATTGACCAATGTCGTGTCGCGCAGGTCACCCAAGGTACCGTTCTCATGAACCTCATAGAAGTGGTGGCCGTGCAGGTGGATGCTGTGCGGGAAAGATGTATCATTCGCCAAAGTTATCCGCACCGTCTCTCCCTTCTTAAATGACCCGAATGGTTCGGCTTGCATGTCTGAGATGTTGTTGAATGCCCAGATGTTATCACCGGCGTGCCGCCCACCCATTGCACCACCCATCATAGTCAATGTCAGGTGCTGAGTGGGTTTGTCAGGAGGCGGTAGGTTGGGTGGAGCAAGTGCTGCGATAGGCCCAGTTTTTCTATTAGTATTGGTACCACTCACAGCCAGATCAGCCAAATGATAGGGTCCCTGCGGTGTCACCATATCAAACCCAACGGGGCCATTTATATCCACGACCAGGTCTGCGCGTTGTGCGGGTGCCAAAACAAGCTCGGTTAATAGACGTGGCTGCGACAATGCCATTCCGTCTAGGGCTACAACTGATCCGGTCACTCCGCTGACCAATGTTGAGAAGATACGATTTGTAGCCGCATTAATTAATCGAAGTCTAACGCGATCTCCCTGCTTTACGTCTTGCTGGGACAAGAATGCACGGGCATAGTTCCCCATGTACCCAGCATGGGCTAGGCTGTGCACATCAGTGAATTCATCCGTTAGCGTGCCATCTTTCTTCATCCGCCAGTCTGATATCAAAACGGTGATGTCATGATCAACATCTGGCGGCATGTCATCTTCAATAATCAATGCCCCCATCATGCCCCGTGCGACCTGTTCGTGAGAAGTATAGTGAGAGTGATACCAGTAGGTCCCTGAATCGGGTGGTACAAAGTTGTAGGCTTTTGTGTCAGCAGGCTCGATGAGATCTTGTGTCAGCATCGGCACCCCGTCCATCCTGTTTTCCAACCTGATGCCATGCCAGTGAACCGCCGTGCCTTCGTCAAGGCCATTCTCGACATCGATCCAAACCCTTTGTCCACGGCTCAGTCGTAGTTCCGGTCCCGGCATTGACCCGTTAAATCCCAGCATCGATGTGGTGCCGTCACCGGGTGGCAATATCTGCTGTATCACCGATTCGGCTTTAAGGTGCAGTCTAGTCTGGCCTGCGAAGGTTGGCAGCGGCAAGACCGCCATAGCAGAGCTGGAGGCCAAGAAATATCTTCTGTTCATAGTAAACCCTAAGTTGGAAGCGTGAGGTTGGATGTCAGGACAGCAGTGATTGCAAAGATAAGCAGTACAACCAACCATTCGATTGAAATGGATTTTGCAAGATGATTTGCGGCTGTAGCATCGCCCGCTCTTAGTCTCGGCATGAAGCGCAGTTTATTTGCGGCGGCCAAGCTAAGCAGGACGGCGACCAACAACACTTTAATGATCAGTGCTTGACCATACCCGGTTTGGATCAAAAGGGAAATTGAGCCAACCAGCGTGTAGCTCATGTAACTACCCGCAATAATCAGAGCTGGAACCGTGAAAGAGGCCACCAGACCAAAGCGATGCCCAACCTTCGCCGCTTCAGCATATGTGGCAGTTTCCCTCGCCAATCGCTGGAGTGGCGTGAGAATGCCGATCCAAATTGCAACCGTGATCAAGTGCAGTGTTAGCGCGACGTCAAGAACTGCGCTGCCACGATCAGAGATGTGACCTATATGGCCAAACGACCAAACAGCGGTGATGCCACCCAAGGCGGATAGGGCAAGCCCGCCGCGCGCCATGAATAGGCCTACAATCAAAACTCCAAGCCCACACAGGCGGAGTGCCATGGCTGTGCCCACTGGCGTGCTCCACAATAAACCCAACATCTCCAAATCCAACATGCCACTGATATCACCCGTCAAATTTGCCCCCTTCAAAGAGAACCCTACGAGAGAGGCGATTATGGCCAATCCGCCAAATACCAGGGCTATGCCCCGAAATTGGTTCAACCGAAACATTAGTGCAGCCAAAACGGTCCCTGTGGCCGTCAATATCCCCAGGTAAAGTGCGAATTTCGTGATGATCGCTGCAAGGGACCAAATATCAGGCATCATCATTTGACGGAAAAGTCGAAAGACCCTTTAAGGGCATGACCATCGGCACCAAGGCCGCGCCACTCGATCACATATGAACCGCTTCCCAAGGGCGGAACGGGAATTCTGTGCTCTGACAAAAACTTTTTGTTTCCTTCGAGATCCAAGACGATGCCGGGCTTGTCAGCATTCGTCATGGCCACCCGCGTTAAACGAATTGTGTTTTTGAAGTTTAGAACCACTTCCAGCGGCATCTCTGCAACGATAGATTTATCTGCTGGCGTCGTCGCTTTGAGAGGAGAATGTGCGATTGCCGCCGTGGTCCAAAGTCCTACAGCCACAGCAAGTAAAATATTCTTCATGCTCTTTCCTTTAGTATAAGCGCGGTAACGCACTTTAATTGATATCATTCGCGCGTTGCAACTCTCGGATAAAGGCAACAATCATGGTAACATCGCTGCGTGTAAGGCCCTCGACAGCTGGCATATCCCCAAACGGCCAGTGATGCGCTCGAACGCCGAGGCTCGCCGCTCTTTGGAAACTTTCATCTCCGTGATGACTCGGCTCATAGATTTTATGTACAAGTGGCGGAGCAACGCCGACTTGACCAGCTGCATTGATGCCATGGCAAGCCACGCATTTTGTATCAAACGCCCGTTTTCCAATTTGGGCGTTTTGTGAAAGAGCGGACGGTAACAAGACCTCGGCCAATGCAGTATTGCCCACACCGGCATCAGATTTGTTCAGCGCGTTTTGATCCGTTTTGGGCCAGGCGGCGTAGGTAAGTCCGGCTATAATCAGTGCAGCTGCAAGTATTGATATTGGCTTCATAGTAGTTTCCATCACCGGTCCATTCATCGGCTTCATACAACCTCCTTTGGGTGGAAGGTCAAGTAGTAGTAAATCAAAGTTTAGTGAGTATCAAAGTGGGTAAACCTAAAGGTTAAACAGCTAGGGGAGGGCCGCAATGCTTATCCAAGACTCTCTTCCTAGGGCGTGTAAGACTTTACAGGTAGATCCTCTTTTTGCCAGCCAGTAATGCCTGCCGAAAGATGACTAACATTCAAAAACCCTAATTGCTTAACTAAGGCATTGGCTAAGTTTGTGGTTCGATTGCCGGTTCTGCAATAAAGCATGATAGGTGTATCGTGATCAGTAATGAGCGACATGAATTTCTGTTGGAATTCTGGATGTAGCTGGCCAGATTTAGTAAAGGCAGTGATCAGCGCTGCCCCGTCAATTACACCAGTTTTTTGCCATTCTTCCGGGCGACGGATGTCGATAAGCACAGCACCATTTTGCAATGACTTCTGGAGGTCTTGGTTGCTGGCTTGTTGCAATGTAGGAGGCCAAGTCATTTTGATCATCTCAACATCAAAGACTAATGTTGCGTTTGGCGGAATTGTTGATCCAGCGCCGCGCGCGCCGTAGCCCAATTCTGGCGGAATTCTCAGCACTCGCTTTTCCCCCTCTTTCATGCCCAAAATGCCGCTGTCCCATCCCCTAATTACCTGTCCTGCGCCCAGAACAAAGCTAAAGGGTTTGCCACGTGGTTTTGAGCCATCAAACACAGTTCCATCACTCAGGCGACCTTCATAATGAACGCTGATCTGCATTCCATTCTCTGCCTTAGAACCAGCCCCTTCCAGCACTATGTCAATTTTCAGCTCGTTTGCTGACATCTGAGAAGCTGAAAAGGATACAAGAAAAACACAGAATACTCTGCGCAGGCGAGAGGTTAGTAACATAATGTTTTTCATAATGATCCTTTTCCAAATTGACCTAATTCTAAAGTAGTTTGGGCATTTGTAAATTCAATAGAGAAACTGCGTTCAAACCATCCCCATTTACCCCTGTCGGCCAGTCTGGTCCGCTAAAGGCGCAATGGGGGCTTGGGTTCGGGGTGGCTCCGTGGGGGCATGCGATTTTGAGGGACCATGAATTAAACCTACTAGTGTCCATTCAAGATTGAGGGGACAGCGATGAGCAAGATTTTTGTAGCGGGACACAGCGGTATGGTGGGCTGCGCGATTATGCGTCAGCTTGAGGAACACGGGGATCATCAGATTGTGACCCGAACGCACGAAGAATTGAATTTGACGGCGCAACCGGCGGCGTGAGCCTTCATGCAGTCTGAACAACCGGATGCCGTCATATTGGCCGCTGCAAAAGTGGGTGGTATTCATGCAAATAACGCTTACCCTGCGGATTTTATTTATCAAAACCTAATGATCGAGTGCAACGTGCTTCACCAGGCGTTCGAGGCTGGTGTGACGCGCTTGTTGCAGCTTGGATGCTCTGAAAGCCAACAATATCAACCTTGGTGTCATTACTGGCGAACAATTTTGTTGACAGAAGTAAAACTTAACCGATATCATTAGCATACGAACAAATTTAGGATCTGCCACTTGGCCTACTATTCTCCCATTGATCTACCGTCCGCGTTAGATATCATCAAAGACCGCGCGCACAAAATTGTTGCGGGCGGTACGGATGTTTATCCATCGATGAAGCAAGGGCAAACGCCATCTTCATTTCTCGATGTTACGCGAATCAAAGAGCTCTCTGGCGTCGTCCAGAATGAGGCAGGCACACGGATTGGGGCTACCGCAACATGGAGCGACATCGTAAAGGCGGACCTACCAGCTGAGTTTCGCGGGTTAAAAGAAGCTGCACGCGAGGTTGGAAGTCTGCAAATCCAAAATGCGGGTACGATTGCCGGCAATATTTGCAACGCTTCCCCGGCAGCGGACGGTGTACCTCCCCTGCTGGCGCTGAACGCACAGGTCGAGCTGGCCAGTGCAGCGCGTGGGACAAGAACATTGGCCTTGTCCGATTTTATCCTTGGCGTGCGACAGACAGCACTTATGCCAGATGAGATTGTAACAGCAATCTACATCCCACCAGAGCTAGACAACACCGGATCGGCCTTCGAAAAACTGGGGTGCCGCCGGTATTTGGTCATCTCAATCTCAATGACTGCCGCCAATATTTCGTTAGATTCCTTTGGCCGGATTTCGAAAGCAAGAGTGGCTGTTGGGGCCTGCTCGGCAGTCGCACAAAGACTGCCAATGCTTGAGCGCCACTTGATCGGCAACCGCATCGAAGGCATTGAGGTGTTGGCAAAGCACCTTACGCCCCTGTCACCGATCGATGACGTGCGCGGTTCAGGCGCCTACCGTTTGGATGTCGTACAAGAGCAATGCAAACGAGCGATTTTGAGGGCTGCAGGATCATGAATAAACAAATTTCGATACCCAAAACGGCATTTCAGCTGAACAACAAACCGATTTCTGCTAATTTGAAGCCTGGTCAGAGATTGTCATCCCTGTTGCGCGAAACGCTTGGCGCGCGCGACGTCAAAATTGGCTGTGATGCCGGCGATTGCGGGGCCTGCACGGTTCTGGTTGATGGTCTGCCCGTATGTGCCTGCCTGACCCCCGCCCATCAGGCCGAAGGGCGGCATGTCGAAACGCTGGCCGGTCTTCACGAAACTGATGAGCACGCAAAAGTACTGGCGCAAAGCTTCCAAGATCACGGCGCTGCGCAGTGCGGTATCTGTACGCCGGGCATGATCGTGTCGGCAGTTGCATTGCTGCGGGACAATGCACAACCAACCGAACAAGACGTACAGGATGGTTTGGGCGGTGTGCTGTGTCGCTGCACGGGCTATCGCAAAATTATTGATGCCGTTGTTGGAGTGCCAGCCCTTGCCAGCCAAAGCGACGGAAAAGTCGGCGCGTCAATCCGCCGTTTGGATGGTGATCAAAAAGTATCCGGTTCTGAGGTCTTTGGCGATGATGTTGCTCCCGCTGGATGCTTAGAAATCTTGGTCATTCGCTCGGCATTTCATCGGGCTGGGTTCGAATTTGGCGATCTACATGCCTTTGCGCAATCGATGGGGATTGAGGCCATTCTCACTGCTGCTGACATTCAGGGTCGGAACGTTTTCGGCGTGATTCCACAGTTTATGGATCAGCCTGTTTTTGCCGAACAGGAAACGCGTTTTCGTGGCGAGGCTGTCGCTGCGATCATCGCAAACCCCGATGTAATTTCCGGCTTTGACCCCGACAGTTTCCCTGTGACTTGGACCCAACTAAAGTCCGTCAACGACATTACAAC
>Ga0302131_1000795_pt1 | contig 18097 bp, 22 predicted proteins | sample CB9_20m_MG_FD_203105 | JGI IMG/M metagenome (GOLD analysis project Ga0302131, IMG submission 203105) | Marine microbial communities from Western Arctic Ocean, Canada - CB9_20m | ecosystem: Environmental > Aquatic > Marine > Oceanic | place: Canada: Western Arctic Ocean | collected 2017-09-19
TATTTTTATATCTATGATGAAGGTTATTTACCTTTAGAAAATGAAACGTTTTTATTAATTAAAAGGGAACGCTGATTTAGATTTACTCAAAATCAGGCCCTTACATGATTGTTCTATAAAAATAAAACGGTTTTACAAATTGTATTTCTGATTAACAATTATTTCATTGCTATACTTTAATAGCAGTGAAATAATTACAATCTATCTAAATTAACTGTTGTAAAAATATCCGGAAGCAATTATACAAGTTGGCGAAAAAATAATGGTTGCAAGCATTGTTAAACAGAAAAATTTAAGAGAACCAATAGCATATTATTACTATTCTATAATTACAGAACTAAACTATTATCTTACACAAAAATCCATCATTAGAGAGGTAACAAATGTAATATCCAAAAAAACCATCCCTATTTCCACGTATTTCCTTTTACTTTAATTGCGGCTTTTAAAACATCTTTCTGACTTAATTGGCCCAGTAATTTGCCATTTTCTACGACAGGAAACCTTCTTCTGCGTGAACTAATAAATTTAAAAGCAGCATCAAAAATATTCATGTTTTTATCGATCGTATCAACCGCAGTAACCATATACTTTCCAACAGTATTATTGGTATCAGAAGGCATGTTGTAATACTTACTTTCTGAGATATGTTTAATACAATCCGTTTCTGAAATAATACCAATTAAATCGTTTTTATCATTTACAACTGGCCCTCCAGAAATATTGTGTTTAATTAGTAAGTTAATCACATGGTCCAAAGAATCCTCCGCTTTAAAAGTAATGAGTTTCTTTGTCATATAATCAGAAACTAAAATTTGTTCTTCATTCTTTCCTTGAGATTCATCTCTTTTTCCTTGAAAGCTTTTAATACCCATAATAGTTTGGTTTTAGTTTGATTTAAATTTACATTATTTTCTCTTTCATTCAACGATTTAATTAAAGTATTTTTTATTTCTAACATTTATACAAAAATTTAGTTCCAATGAAAAGAATCTCATCTGTATTATCAATCCTTATAATTTTAGGCGTTATCTATTGGAGCTTTTCTGATTTAAAACCGACTTTACCAAAAAAGGAATCTTTTATAAAAACAGGTTTTTCTAATTATAATGCGCTAGAGAACGTGAAAAACATGAGCCTAAAACAACATTATGTTGGTTCTGAAGAGCACGCAAACGTTCAAAACAACATTGTTGCAGCATTAAATAAAATGGGGTTGGAAACAGAAATCCAGACTCAGACCGAACTTAATAAAAAATAGTTTGCTGCTACAACTATACAAAATATTATTGCAAAAATAGAAGGTTCTGAAAAAGGAAAAGCCTTAATGCTACTTTCTCATTATGATTCTTGCACTCATTCGTCTTAAGGCGCCAGTGATGCTGCCTCGGGAGTAGCAGTTATTTTAGAGGGAATTAAAGCTTTTTTAGCCAAAAGCCAAAAAACGACATTATCATTTTGATTTCTGATGCTGAAGAACTAGGTTTATTAGGCGCTAAAGCCTTTGTTAATTATCATCCTTGGAAAAAGATATAGGTTTAGTTTTAAATTTTGAAGAAAGAGGAAGCGGAGCTCCAAGTTATATGTTAATGGAAACTAATGGTAAAAACAGTAAACTACTTTCAGAATTTTTAGCTGCGAAACCAGATTTCCCGGCGGCAAATTCTTTAATATACAGCATTTATAAAACATTACCTCATGATACTGATTTAAAGGTTTTTAGGCAAAATGCTAATATCAATGGATTCAATTTCGCCTTTATGGCCGATCATTTTGACTATCATACAGCACAAGACTCATATGAACGTTTAGATATAGAAACACTTTTACATCAAGCTGATTATTTAATGAGTGCTTTAAATTATTTTGCTTATTCTGATTTAGATAATTTAAATTCTGATACTGATTTTGTGTACCTAAATTTTCCATTTTCAAAACTCTTAACCGATCCCTTTTCGTGGGTAACTCCCTTATTAATTATTGCCTTAGTTTCATTTTTAATTTTACTTTTCACCAGAAAAAAGCTTCTTGGATGTTAAAATTATCTGGCCTTTTAACCATTATTTTCTTCGATGTTGCAACGTTTAATAGTGGGTTTTCTATTGATAACAAAAAACCAAACAGCCTTGTTTAAATTCAGAATAATGATGACAAAACGGATTACTTTGGAACTTATAACAATGTTTTAGATAGCTATACAGCTCAAATTTTTGATGAAATAGTTGTAAAAGAGGATCTTCTCAATGCTGAAACAAAAAATAAATACAATACCCGTTTTAGCTATCATAAAAAAACAGCATTCCGAAATATTACTTCATCCACGATAATTATAGATTTCGATACGATTATTGACAACTGACGGTTATTAGAATTAAAAATCATACCCAAAAGAAACGCACATAAGTTTGAGTCCATTACAAACACAAAACTAACGCTACAACAATTTAAAGTAAATGATGCGCTGGTAAATAATGGAAAAAAATACACGGTAACAAAAGGGGGCTTTCTTAATTTATTATATGGCAAATTCTGATAAAGAGATAACCCTAACTTTCAGTATCCAGAAAGATGAAAAACTAGATATTATTTTAAATAAAATCTCTTACAATTTATTAGAAAACCCACACTTTTCTATACAAGCAAGATCCGAAGAAATGATGCCAATACCCTTTGTTACCAATGATGCCGTCATCGTAAGTAAAAAACTAAACATTTAAACATTTATTTATATTCCACAAAAAAAGCGTTCTAAATATGTAGAACGCTTTTTTAATAAAAATTATAAAGATCTTTTATTCAATTTCAGAAACACGCAATGTATTTACCATTCCTTTATCCTCTGCAGGCATAGATGCAAGGTTGATAATTAAATCTCCAGCTTTTACAAAACCTTTTTCTTTTGCAATATTATTAATATCAACTACAGTATCATCTGTTGTTAAATTTTTATCATAGTAAAACGCTTTAACACCCCAAAGTAAATTTAATTTTCCTAAAATTCTTTTGTCTGTCGTAAACGTTAAAACATGTGTTCTTGGCCTCCAAGCAGAAATTTGAAAAGCAGTATAACCACTATTTGTTAAGGTAGATATTGCTGCTGCATCTGTATTATTTGCCATTAAAGCGGCATGATGACAAATTGCTTTTGTAACAAATCTATTCGTTCTAATATGCGGCGCATCATGCGGTACTTTAATCATTCTAGAGTTTTCTACCGCTTTAATAATTTCAGACATTTTTTGAATAACTTTCAAAGGGTGTTTCCCTACAGACGTTTCTCCAGAAAGCATTACTGCATCTGCACCATCCATAATAGAATTGGCAACATCATTAACCTCTGCTCTTGTTGGTACAGGATTATCAATCATTGTTTCCATCATTTGAGTGGCAATAATTACAGGAATTCTTGCTCTTTTTGCTCGTCTTACTAATTTCTTCTGAATTAACGGAACGTCTTGCATTGGTATTTCTACACCTAAATCTCCACGTGCAACCATTAATCCGTCACAATAAGGAATTAATGCATCTATATTTGCAACAGCTTCCGGCTTCTCTATTTTAGCTATAATAGGAATTCTATAGTCTGAGTGTTGTGCAATTAAATCGCGTAACATTCTTAAATCTTCTGGCGTTCTTACAAAAGATAATGCCATCCAATCTACTTCTAATTCTATTGCAAAAACTGCGTCTTCTTTATCTTTCTCTGTTAATGCTGGTAAAGAAATAGCTGTGTTTGGTAAGTTTACACCTTTTTTAGATTTTAGAGCACCCCCTACAATTACTTTTACAATAACTTCAGTTTCTTTGTTCGTAGAAATTACTTCAAACATTAATTTACCATCATCAACTAAAATATGTTCTCCAACTTTTACATCTTTAGGAAAACGTTGATATGTCATAAATGCTTTCTCTTTGGTACCAATACATTTTTCTGTTGTAAATGTAAAGTTGTCTCCATCTTCTAATACGACATCCTCTTCCATAACGCCAACACGTAATTTTGGACCTTGTAAATCAGCTAAAATTGAAATGTTAAAATCATTTTCAACATTAATTTCTCTAATTCTTGTAACACTTTGTCGCACATTATCATAATCTGCATGAGAAAAATTTATTCGAAAAACATTGACACCAGCAGCTGCTAGTTCCTTCATTTTTTCTTTGGTATCAATTGCAGGTCCAAGAGTTGCAACTATTTTCGTTTTGTTATTGTGTGGCATATATTCTAAAATATTAAAAAGTCTTTTGACTTTAATGTATTCTTATCAATTGAATAAGAAGTAATTACTTGATCTATTTTTTTTATTTTATCTACTGTTTCCGAAACAAGACCGTATGCTATATTTCCAGAAAATTTAAGGAAAAAATCTACTTTTTTCTTTTCTGGTATTAAATAGGTCTTTGTTTCTGAAGTTAATAGAAGTTCATTTGATTCTGTTTGATTTTCTCTTTTGGAGCTATTTGCTATTAAAAACCAATCAAAATCGTATTTTACACTTGCATAATTAAAAATTGAAAAAGATGCTTTTTTTCGCTGATTTTCAAAACTTAAATTTTCTCTAGATTTATAAAAGCTGGTACCTAAACTTTTATTCAATAGGTAAGCTAATTTAAAATCCTCTAATGCCGTATGAATACCTATTAAAGAGTACTCTTCTTCACAGAAATCATCTAAACCTAATGAATGAATTTGCATTAATAATAACTAGTTTTAGTTCATCTTAAAGATGCTAAATTACTAATTGTTTATGAGCTTTAAAGTAATATTAACGAAAACGTTATCGTAATTAACTTTGAGAAATCTGATTTTGAAATGTAAAATAGACTCTTTTTGAAGCTTGTTCTTCTGCCTTTTTTTTAGATGTTGCTCTACCTTTGGCAATATATTCGCCATCAATACTTATTTTAACACTAAAATGTTTTACAGCTTCATTGCCAGAATCTTCATAAGTATCAAATTTATACTTTTTCTTTTGTTTTTGGCACCACTCTATTATTAAACCTTTGTAGCTAGTTATTTTTCCTTCTAACTTTTCGATATCGACATAAGGAACAATTACATTTTTAAAAATAAATTTTTGGCAAAATTCATAGCCTTTATCTAAATAAATAGCCCCAACCAATGCTTCGAAAATATTACCATGAATATTAGCACCCACATTTGCTTGGTCTATATTACTCTTCACAAAACGAATTAAATTTAAATCCTTACCTAATTCATTTAAATGCTCTCTACTAACAATTTTAGAGCGCATTTGAGTAAGATATCCTTCTGTACCTGTAGGAACTTTTTTATATAAATAAGCGGCAATTACAGAGCCTAAAATAGAATCTCCTAAAAACTCTAAACGTTCATAATTAATAGGAATTCCGCTTTTATCCAACATTTGTAGTGATCTGTGGGTAAATGCTTTTTTGTACTTATTAATATTTCTTGGTGAAAAATTAAGTAGCTTTTTTAGTTCGACACGTAATTGTTTATCTTCAGAAGAACGAGATTTAACAATTTTGCGGATAAAGTTCATAAGCTACTCCTCTAATTTCTTAAAGGCAACGCATGCATTATGACCTCCAAAACCAAATGTATTACTCATAGCAACTTTAATATCTCTTTTTTGAGGAGTATTTAAAGTTAAGTTTAAGTCTGGATTAATGTTTTCATCGACATGAACATGATTAATTGTTGGTGGTACAATACTGTGTTTCATAGCTAAAATAGCGGCAATAGATTCTATAGCTCCTGCTGCTCCCAACAAATGACCGGTCATGGATTTTGTAGAATTTATATTAATGTTTTTAGCATGATCACCAAAGACTTTTGAAATCGCTTTTAACTCTGCAACATCTCCAAGAGGTGTCGAAGTACCATGCGTATTAATGTGGTCTACATCTTCTGGTTTAATTCCAGCGTTTTCCAAACAGTTTTTCATGACTGCAATAACACCGATACCTTCTGGATGAGGAGCAGTCATATGATATGCATCAGAAGACATACCGCCTCCAATAACTTCAGCATATATTTTAGCGCCTCTCGCCTTAGCGTGTTCATATTCTTCAAGAATGATAGCACCTGCACCTTCACCTAAAACAAACCCGTCTCGTTCTGAGTCAAAAGGTCTAGAGGCCGTTTCTGGGCTTTCATTTCTTGTTGAAAGGGCGTGCATGGCATTAAAGCCACCTACACCAGCAATCGCAACAGCAGCTTCTGAACCACCCGTTACAACGATATCACAAGTTCCTAAACGAATATAATTTAAAGCATCTATCATCGCGTTAGCTGAGGATGCACATGCAGACACTGTTGTATAATTTGGCCCCATAAATCCATTTTTAATAGAGATGTTTCCTGGAGCAATATCTGCAATCATTTTTGGGATAAAAAACGGATTAAATCTTGGTGTACCATCTCCTGCACCAAAATTTATAGCTTCGTTTTGAAAAGTTTCTAAGCCTCCAATTCCTGCTCCCCAAATTACGCCTACACGAAATTTGTTAATTTTTTCTAAGTCTAGATTTGAGTCTGCAATTGCTTCATCTGAAGCTACCATTGCATACTGCGTAAATCTATCCATTTTACGTGCGTCTTTTCTATTGATAAAGTCGGTAACGTTAAAGTTTTTTAATTCACATGCAAAACGAGTTTTGAACTTGGCAGCATCAAAATAAGTGATAGGTGCTGCACCGCTAACTCCGTTAACTAATGCGTTCCAATATTCTTCGATATTATTACCAATTGGCGTTAATGCGCCAAGTCCAGTGACTACAACTCGTTTTAATTGCATATAAATATTACTTTTTTGCTTCTTCTGCTGCTACTATATAGCTTACTGCCTGACCTACTGTACCGATATTTTCAGCTTGATCGTCCGGTATTTGAATATCAAATTCTTTTTCGAATTCCATAATTAATTCAACAGTATCCAAAGAATCTGCTCCTAAATCGTTTGTGAAGCTAGCTTCTGTTGTTACTTCATTGTCGTCTACTCCTAATTTGTCTACGATAATAGCTTTTACTCTTGATGCAATGTCTGACATAATTTTTTGTTTTTTAAAATTTAAATCGGGGCAAAAATACGAATCTTATTAATTCTAACTAACGTTTGCTCGAAAAATGATGATTAAAGATAAATAAAAAAGTTTAATGACGTCTTAAAATAACCAATTTGTTAATAATTATTCTTTTTTTTGTACCCTAGATATATAGATATGGAGCGTATTGTAATTTTTGCTTCTGGTTCTGGAACGAACGCAGAAAATATTATAAAGTTTTTTAATTCCACTAAAACTGCTAGGGTGACTCAGGTGCTCTCTAACAATGAAGGCGCCAAGGTTTTTGATAGGTGCAAGAAATTAAATATCAATTGTTTACATTTTAAAAGAAATGATTTTTATACTACAGATATTGTCCTAAACAAGTTAAAAAAAGAAGCAGATTATATTATTTTAGCTGGCTTTTTATGGAAAATTCCTACGACTATTATTGATGCTTATCCGAACAAAATCATTAATATCCACCCTGCTTTGTTGCCGAAATATGGCGGAAAAGGAATGTATGGAATGAATGTACATCGCGCTGTAAAAGAAAATAAAGAAACAGAAACAGGTATTACAATTCACTATGTAAATTCCAATTATGACGAAGGAGCGATCATTTTTCAGGCAAAAACAGCATTGAATGCTGCTGATTCGCCGGAAACTATTGCAAAAAAAATTCATATTTTAGAGCAAAAACACTTTCCAAGTGTAATTGAAGAAGTAATTTTAAAAGAAAATGTCTAAAAAAAAAGTTTATGTTGTTTGGAATGGACGTAAAAAAGGGGTTTTTACTTCTTGGAAAGTTTGTAAAACACAAATTGATGGTTTTGAAAACGCTCAATACAAATCTTTTGCCGATTTAGATGAAGCCGAGATTGCATACACTAAAAAATACGATGATTACAAAGGTATAAATACTAAAAAAGCTACTTTATCATCCTCTGAAAAAGCCCAGTATGGAAGCCCTAATTTAGAAAGTATTTCTGTGGATGCTGCCTGTTCTGGAAATCCAGGTAAAATGGAATACAGAGGAGTTTTAACACATAATAAAAAGCAAATTTTCATCATGGGGCCTTTTAAAAAAGGAACAAACAATATTGGTGAGTTTTTAGCTTTAGTGCATGGAATTGCATTACTAAAAAGTAAAAACAAAGAAGATATACCCATTTACTCTGATTCTAGAATTGCCATGAGTTGGATAAAACAAAAAAGATGCAAAACCAATATGCATTTTGATGCTTCTAACAAAGATTTATTAGAATTAATAAAAAGAGCGGAAAACTGGCTAAAAGAAAATACCTTTAAAAATCCGATTTTAAAATGGGAAACCAAGGCTTGGGGAGAAATTCCTGCGGATTTTGGGCGGAAATAGGTTTCGTATTAAGTTTGTAGTGGAAATTTGCGTAACTATTTTAGTTATAAAACTTTTTTTGATGTAAAATACGTTGAATGTATATCCTATTGTTTTCAAAAATATAATGAATTCCAAAAGGGAATTTTTTAGTAAAAATAATCTTTATATTACGATAACGTTTTTGAAAATGATTTGGGTTTACTTTTAAAAGTGCTATACTTTTTGTAAGCTCATCATCAAATTTTTTTAAAATTATTAAAGAAACCTGAGAATAATATTCTCGTGTTTCTCTAATATCTAAAAGAGATTCATCACTAAAATTTACATTAAAAAGCATTATTTTAACACGTCTTTTTTAACTTTGCTCCAAGATGTATAGTTGGTTTTTCCTTCATTATGATTACTTATCATTTTATCCATCATAATCTTATAATCTTCAGAAGGTTCAAAGGCATAGGCGTTTTCTTTTAGAATACTTTCCATGTAATTTTTTAAGTTTCTACCTTCACTTTCCGCTTTATATTGTAACAAAGAAATTGTTTCTTCATCTAAAACAACTTCTTTTCTTTTTTTGACAGACATATTTTATATTTAATTTATACGATAAATTTACGTATATTTATCGTATATATTAAATATAAGAGTCTACAAATTATACCCAATACTAAATAGTATAATTCTTGGTAAAATAAAGGTTTTTGTATCTGAAATTACATAATCTGAGAAACGATTACTTTGTTTAAATTGTGCATTCAATAAATTTTGAGCGGTTATTTTATAAGTCCAGGCAGAATTTTCTCCTTTGTAAGAGAAGTTAGTGTTCGCAATTTCGTAGGTATTTTTTTGTTCTAATGTTTTATTTTGATAATTGCTTTTTCTATAATCAAAATTGAAGATAAAACCGTCTAAAAAATCATAATCAATTGTTACAAAAGGCTCTGTAGTTACAAATTTTGATGTATTTGTACTTGCTGTAAAATTACCAATGGTTCTTTTTAAGCCAATTTCTATCTTTGGGAATTTATCAAATAACGTTTCTATACCAAGCTCATAATCGTAATTATTGTTTGTGTTGGTTTGGATATTGTTATTTAATTCTTGAATATATTTTGAGTTATTAAAACCAACATCAACCTTATATTTTAAATTATTGATGCTTTTTTGCAGGTTGATATTTCCTCGCCAATCTTCTGAAGGGTTATCAAACATTTTTACCGTTAAAAATTGATTGATATCGTTAAAATCAACTGTACTTCTAAGACCTCTTATTTGTTTGTTGTAATTTAAACTTGCAAATAGCATTAAACCTCTGTACAAACTAAACCTACTGTAGTAAATTCTTGCATTATGAAATAGATTGTTTTCTATGGTTTCATTTCCTTTAAAAACGGAATTATAAGATTGTAAATAAAAACGATTTGCAAATTTACTAGCATCAGAAAATGACGTTTTTAAATTGTAATTAATCGTAATTTTTTTTGATTTATTAAACTCAATTTTGGCTAAAAATTCAGGTAAAACCACCCATTTATTATTCTCTAAAACTGTTTGATTGTTTAACTGCCAATTGTAATTATGCAAATACGCTCCTTGTTTTAGGGTAAAAATACCTGCTCTAAATTTATAATGAACTCCTAAAAATAAGTCGTTTAATCTAAAATTTAAATCGTTTCCAAAACCATCAACTCCAAAATTATTAATGGTGTTATCTTCTAAAATTTGGCTATCATCAGTAAAAAAATCTTCACTTAAAAATTTATTACCTAAAGTTGTATAAATATGATTGCTGTTGTTTATTTCCCAAAAATATTTAAAAATAGCATCAATATTTTGTTCTTGGGTGTTTTTTAGCTGGTTAATACGTAATGAATTTTGATTATTATCAGCAGGAATTAAACCTTGTAAAATAGGGTCCTGTGTTTCCCAAAAAGCAGTTTTATTACTCTTATCATACACATAATTTAACACAGAAAAAAAAGTATGTTTCTCACTTTGTCTTCTGTGCCATTCTATATTTTGATTGATGTAGGTTGCTGTTAAATCTCTGTCTGTATATATGGTATTTGTATTGCCATTTACCAAAGATAGTAAGCTATTATTATTGGTGTTATTTGTTCTTTTTACCTGACTTCTTACATACCACTTTTCCTTTGAGTTTGGGTTGTATTCTATATTCAAATTACCAATACCTGACAAATTATCTGCAGTTGTTTTGTTGGTTATTTGCTCATTAAATGTGGTGTATTCATTTAAATTTTCTACAAAACTACCCGTGTTTGAGTTTGAAAAAATTGCATAACCAGAAATATCTAATTTTTGAGTAGCAACTTTGGTAATATTTAATGCACCAAATTTTTGTTTACTAGTTACTACATCATTGCTTTCCATAAATTGAGAAAAATCGCCACCTCTAAAATTAAAATTACCACTAAAAACAGCATTCATTCCACCTGAAAAACTCATATAATCTCTAAACGAAAATGTTTTTTCACCCACATTATTGATGTTTCCAATAAAGTTAATGTTGGTTTTAGGTGAATAATAAAACAAATTCGCACTAGTTTTATAAAAATTTGTATTGCCTTTACCAACTTCTACATCACCAAAACAAAGCGTTTTTTATCTTCTTTTAGTTGAATATTCATTGCCATTTCATCGGAATCTGTTAAACCCTTTAAAAAAGCAACTTCGTTATAATTGTCTATTACCTCTACATTACCAACCGCATCTGCAGGAATATTTTCTACGGCAAGTTTAGAATTGCCCCGAAAAAAATTTTACCATCTACCAACATTTTGGTTACTTTTTTGCCTTGTACAGTAACTGTTCCATTTTTACTTACTTCTACACCAGGTAATTTTTTGAGTACGTTTTTGAGTTTGCGTTCAGAACCATCAATAAATTTAGCCGTTTTATAAGTAGTGGTATCGCCTCTTACCGTTACTGGCATTTCTATAATAACTTCGTCTAATTGCTCTGAAGATTGTTGCAATACAAAATCTCTTTTGATGTTTTTAAGCGAAATAAACTGGTAATCTATGGGTTTGTACCCCAAATAAGAAAGACTAATCGTAATTGTATCTCCTTTTTCTAATAGTAACTTATAGTAGCCTTCATTGTCTGTTATAGCAAATTGTAAGTTTTTAGAAACGTCTTTGGGCTTTGCAATTACATTTGCATAGGGCATTGGGTTTTGTAAACTGTCTTTTACAAATCCTGTTAAGGTTACTTTTTGGGAGAAAATTATTGTTGATATAGCAAAAAGAAAGATAAATAGGAGGTTCTTTTTCACGAAATAGTTTCTTGTTTTATATGTTTTTCTTCTACCTAATTAAAACTAATTATTTCTTTTTTTAGTTCTCTCTTTCTCTATACTGTCTAATTCCTCTTGCTTTATTAAATTTATTTCAGATGGTTTTTCTATCTTAACTAATGTATTCAATTTAATTTTTGATACATAATATTTAAAACTACCTTCGCTTAACTCTAAAATTAATCCTGGTAAACTTCCATAGCCCTTTGGCCCAAAATTATAAGGTATATCTAAAGTATACCATGCAGTTATTACCTTTTTGAATGTACCTTTATTATTTTGCACTTCTAATATTGTAGTTGCTTCATTACATAAATATGCTCCAATTTTTTTAGTATTATTAGTTAAAATCCATTTGTCAGAATCTAAAAACGACTTTATTTTGACATCTTTACCATATGCGTTTTTGCTAATTATTCTTATGTTGGTTTCTTTGTCTGTGTAATATGAATTATCTGCTTGACTTAAAATTTTAGCCATTTTATAACCCTTATCAAAATCACTATCACTTTCTAAAACATCTATTAATTTAAAAGCAGATTCAGTTGTATTAAATTTTAATCTAAAAGAAAATTTAGCCACATTTAAGTTTAGACTCTCATTCATAAAATTCAATGCTTTTTTTCTTTCGGTATCTGATTTCGATATTGTTTTTTCATTAACGATATTTTTAATTGTTTCGATTTTATAAATTACCTCCCCCCTTTTTTTTGAGAAAAACTAAATGAAGAAAAAAAATTATAGCCAATGAAAGACGTCTGTGTGTTTTTTTCATTTTATTATGTTTTGAACTAGAAGCAATAGGTCAACTATTGCTTCTAGTTAATTAATTATTCATTCCCAATCATACATATATCGTAAATAAGGGAAGCTGATTCATTAGCTACATCCTGAGTACTCCATTCTCTTCAAGATCATCCTGAGTTTCTATTGCTAATTGAAAACAACTTTTTTTAATAATTAATGGTGTTATTTGTTCTTCTGAATTATTCGCATTCATTAAACCTGTTCCTGTCGCTAACACAAATACTAAACTTAAAATTACTTTTTTCATAGTATAAAATTTAAAACCTATTTATAGGTTTATTTGCTAATTATTTTTCGAGTTTTTAGTTGAGTAAACCAAATTAAAATTCTCTAAAAAATTGGTGGAAAAAGCCTTACTTTTGCGAAAATTCCTTTGTTTGTTGTTGTTTATTTAAATAAGCATGTGTTTTAAGTGATACATTTATTTACACGGTTTTTATATTTCTTAATTCCGCAAGCGGAGGTTTTTTGTTTTTAGACTTCTTCATTAGATTCCCGTTTTCACGGGAATGACAAAAAAGGAAATTCCTTTTTTACTGAAATAAATTCAGCTAAAACTATTTGAACTACGTATTTAAATTGAGATTCCTCAATCGTTCCTCTTTTCGGAATGACAATTCGTTAAAATTTTGAGATTTCTTCTCCTTTTTAAACTAAAGAGTAAGAGTTTTAGCAATTTTCTCTTTTCAAATTTTAGAAATATTATTGGCTAAAAAAAACAAATCCATTCCTGTTTTGGACTAACGGTTTATAGGGGATTTTTATCCCTGAAAACAGCTAGTCCAAAATGGAAAGTAATAACCAACTTAATTAGTGCTACTTTCGGTATTAAAAAATTGAAATGAGAGAAAAGGAGAGAGAAAAATTTGAGAATAAATCTAAAGTCATTTTAAATAAAATTGTAGAAAGAAGAAAAAATTTAAATATAACTCAGTCAGAATTAGCCTTAAAACTTAACCTTACCTCTAGTGGTTATTTTAAAGTTGAAACTGGTAAAACAAAATTAGACACCTTTAGATTGATTCAAGTTTTAGATATGTTAGAAATTTCGCCCAAAGATTTTTTTAAAGATTTTGAATAATATTTAGCTGCAGGAAGTAAAAAAGAAAATTCAATTTTAAAATAGAAAACCAAAGCTTGGTAGAAATAATTTTAATTTAGAATTGACGAAACTAAAAATAAAAAAATAAAATTTCTTAAGTACAAAAAACCCCAAAACTAAATTTAGTTTTGGGGTTTCTTATATTACTTTTTAAATGAGATTGTTTCGTAAAAACTCGCAATGACAACAATGAGAGTTTAAATGTTAGCTTTCATCAATTCTCTATTCATTCTTGCGATGTTGTCTAAGGAAATTCCCTTAGGGCATTCTACTTCACAAGCTCCTGTATTTGTACAGTTTCCAAAACCTTCTAAATCCATTTGAGCAACCATATTTCTTACTCTATCTGCAGCTTCTACTTGTCCTTGCGGTAACAAAGCATATTGAGACACTTTTGCGCCCACAAATAACATTGCAGAAGAGTTTTTACAGGTTGCTACACAAGCACCACAACCAATACAAGTTGCTGCATCCATTGCTTCATCTGCTGCGTGTTTAGAAATAGGAATTGAATTTGCATCTTGCGTGTTTCCTGAAGTATTTACAGAAATATATCCACCAGCATGCTGAATTCTATCAAAAGCAGTTCTGTCTACAACCAAATCTTTAATTACCGGAAAAGATGCTGCTCTCCAAGGCTCAATAGTAATGGTATCTCCGTCTTTAAACATTCTCATGTGTAATTGACAGGTTGTTACTCCTCTATCTGGTCCATGTGCTTCGCCGTTAATATACATAGAACACATTCCGCAAATTCCTTCTCTACAATCATGATCAAAAGCCACAGGTTGCTCACCCGCATTTACTAACTGCTCGTTCAAAACATCCATCATTTCTAAGAAAGACATACTTCCTGAAATTTCAGTCACTTTGTAATCGATCATATGACCCTTTGAACTAGCGTCTTTCTGTCTCCAAATCTTAAGTGTTAAATTCATTTTTATTTAGTTTTTGGTTTTTAGTTGTTTGTTGTTAGTTTCTAGAAACTAACAACCATCAACCATAAACTATCTTATTTATAACTTCTTTCTTTAACTTCTATATTCTCGTAAGCCAATTCTTCTTTGTGTAAAACGGCATCTTTTGGCTCCCCTTTATATTCCCATGCAGAAACAAATTGAAAATCTTTCATTCTTTTTGCTTCACCGTCTTCAGTTTGATGTTCTTCTCTAAAGTGTCCACCAGCAGACTCTTCTCTTACCAAGGCATCTTTTGCGAACAACTCTCCTAATTCAAGGAAATCTGCAACTCTACCTGCTTTTGCTAATTGCTCATTATATTCTGTATCTGTTCCAGGAACATTTACGTTTTGCCAAAAATCTTTTCTAAGTGCAGAAATTTCTTCAATCGCTTCTTTTAAGCCTGCTTCATTTCTAGACATTCCACATTTATCCCACATAATTTTTCCTAATTTTTTGTGGTAATAATCTACAGAATGTGTTCCTTTATTATTGATAAAAAAGGCAATTCTTTCCGTAACCTCTTTTTCTGCAGCCTCAAATTCTGGGCTGTCTGTCGGTATTTGTCCTGTTCTAATATCATCTGCTAAATAATCTCCAATGGTATATGGTAACACAAAATAACCATCTGCCAAACCTTGCATTAATGCAGAGGCACCTAATCTGTTTGCTCCGTGATCAGAAAAATTTGCTTCACCGATTGCATAACAACCAGGAATCGTAGTCATCAAATTATAATCAACCCAAACACCACCCATTGTATAATGTACAGCTGGATAAATCATCATCGGCGTTTCATATGGATTCTCATCTATAATCTTCTCATACATCTGAAAAAGATTTCCGTATTTTGCCTTTACAATTGCCTGGCCTAATTCTTTAACTTTTCCTTCGGATGGGTTTGATATATTTTGAATCTTCGCTTGTTCTTTTCCATAACGCTCAAAAGCTGCAGCAAAATCTAAATAGACCGCTTCACCAGTTGCATTTACGCCAAAACCAGCATCACAACGTTCTTTAGCTGCTCTCGATGCTACATCACGAGGCACTAAATTCCCAAAAGCAGGATAACGTCTTTCTAAGAAATAATCTCTTTGATCTTCTGTTAATTCTGTAGGTTTTTTGCTTCCTTCTTTAATCGCTTTTACATCGTCTAAATGCTTTGGAACCCAAATTCTACCGTCATTTCTCAAAGATTCAGACATCAATGTTAATTTCGACTGATAATCTCCAGATCTAGGAATACATGTTGGATGAATCTGTGTATAGCAAGGATTCGCGAAGTACGCTCCTTTCTTATGCACTTTCCAACCTGCAGTTACATTAGAACCCATTGCATTGGTCGATAAAAAATATACATTTCCATACCCACCAGAAGCAATTACAACGGCATGTGCCGAATGTCTTTCAATTTCTCCTGTTACTAAGTTTCTTGCGATAATTCCTCTCGCTTTTCCATCTACAATAACAACATCTAGCATCTCATGACGATTGAACATCTCTATCTTTCCACGAGCAATTTGCCTGTTCATTGCAGAATAAGCACCTAATAATAATTGCTGACCCGTTTGTCCTTTTGCATAAAAAGTTCTAGAAACTAAAACCCCTCCAAAAGAACGGTTGTCTAACAAACCACCATAATCACGTGCAAAAGGCACTCCTTGTGCAACACATTGATCAATGATATTTGCAGAAACCTCTGCTAATCTATAAACGTTTGATTCTCTCGATCTATAATCACCCCCTTTTACAGTGTCATAAAATAAACGATATGTAGAATCTCCATCTCCTTGATAATTTTTTGCTGCATTAATTCCTCCTTGAGCTGCGATAGAATGCGCTCTTCTAGGTGAATCTTGATAAGCAAATGCTTTTACGTTGTAGCCTAATTCTGCCAACGTTGCAGAAGCAGAACCACCTGCCAAACCTGTTCCTACAACAATAACATCTATATGACGCTTATTTGCAGGATTTACAAGGTTAATATGATTTTTATAATCTGTCCATTTATCCTTAATTGGACCTTTTGGTACTTTTGAATCTAAAGCCATATTTTTTTAAGATTAATGGTTAAAGTGATGGTATAATGCTATAAAAATAAAACCTGCTGGAATTATAATTGAATATGCTTTACCAATAGTTTGTAATGTTTTCTTTCTTCCTGCAGTGCCTCCCATCGACTGAAAAGCGGATGTAAAACCATGAGCTAAATGCAAGCCTAAAAAGATAAAGGAAACCGCATATGCAATCACTCTTGCAGGATGTGCAAATTTGTGTACTAATTCTTCATGATAACGGAAACCTTCTATACCTTCCATCGTTCCAGACCAATCTCCCTGTATAAATTTGGTGTTAATTTCTGGAAACCAAAAATCTACAAAATGCAAACCAATAAAAGCTAAAATTGTAAGCCCACTCCAAATCATATTTCTACTCATCCATGATGAATTTGCAGCTCCGTTATTTTCAGCATATGCTACTCCCTTTGCTTTTCTATTTCTTAATTCTAAAACAAAACCCATTACAAAGTGAAAAACAACTGCAAAAATTAATACAGGTTGTAACGCAAATTGCACCAATGGATTTGTACCCATAAAATGAGAAACCTCATTGAAAAGCTCTGGGTTTAAAACTGATAAAATATTTATTGATAAATGCTGTAAAAGAAAGAACATTAAAAAGAATGCTGAAAGTGCCATTGACACTTTTCTTCCTATTGAAGATTTGAAAAATCCGCTCATTATTTGATTGATTATATTTTATCAGCAAAAATACAGCTAAAGAGGTTGCTTAGCAAAAAATTTACAACGTTTTCGTTTATATTTAGAATTATTATTAATAATTATTCCTAAATTTGATCAGAGGCAACTAAACACTTGTTGTTTTTCCATTTTCCTTTTAAAGACTCTAAGCCTATTATTTTTCCGTCGCAAGTTAAAAAATGACCCTCTTTATCTTTTTTGATAATTCTCATTTCACCCGATGTTATCGCATTTACAATTTTATAAATAAGGTTGTTTTTCGTTGTTTTACTTCTTTTCACAATCAGTTTTAAACCTTTTTCATTGTTGTATAAATCCATGATGGATGAAACTTCATCTGGCAAAGCACCATCTTCTAATTGCTCTTTCTTAAAGGTTATATAATTTTCTTTTTCATGCGCTTTCCCTAAAGAACGTGCTGCATACATGCCTATTTCTTGATGCAACCTTGCCAACCAATACGCATGCCTAAAAGCATCGACCTGACCCCCAGAAGCATCACCGTCTAATACATTTATTTTTGCAATAGAGTCTGAAACTTTATTCGCTTCTAAAGAAATTGCGAGCGCTTTTTTTGCCTTAAAAGGGTGAAACACTACCCACTTTTTTATAGGACAGGAGGATTTTAAAAAAACCTTAAAATTAGATTGTGCGTTTAAAGAAATTGAAACTGTAAAGAAAAGTAGCATTAATTTTTTTTTCATTTTTATGTTATCTTTTCAATTTGATTTGATTTCTGTAAGCACATATTCTCATTCAGTATCT
>Ga0302131_1000803_pt1 | contig 17976 bp, 10 predicted proteins | sample CB9_20m_MG_FD_203105 | JGI IMG/M metagenome (GOLD analysis project Ga0302131, IMG submission 203105) | Marine microbial communities from Western Arctic Ocean, Canada - CB9_20m | ecosystem: Environmental > Aquatic > Marine > Oceanic | place: Canada: Western Arctic Ocean | collected 2017-09-19
AAGAGAGTGGTATGAGAGCAAACACACACGTGACTTTAGTGGTAGATAACACAGCACCGCAAACACAGCGCAGCAAATGCGCATTATCGGTTTGGGGTCTAACTTCACCAACCAGCATCAACTAAACACGGCTGTCATAAATATTTAACAAAAAAATCAAAAAACTGACTCAAGGCAACTCTATAGTTGATTCATTGAAAACTTCTAGTAGGTATCTGCCGTGTTAGATTCTATAACTGATTTTGATACACGATGGTTTCTCCGCTGTAACCGCTATCAGGTGGTGAAGCCGCTCACTAACTTTTTTAAGTTAGTGTCTCGATCTGGAGATGGATACTTTTATGCCTTGTTGGGCTTTGTCGCTGTATTAACGCAGAGCAACAATGGCCTTCTATTTGCCAGCGCTGGATTGATTGCCTTTTTGATAGAAATCCCTAGCTTTATTTTGTTGAAAAAGTTGTTGAAACGGGAGCGGCCGTTCGAAAAAATCAACTCCTGCCTTTGTGCCATTATCCCCAGCGATAAATTCAGCATGCCTTCTGGCCACACCGCCGCGGCGTTTTTAATGGCTACTTTAATTGCTCAGTTTTATCCTGACTGGAGCATCCTTGCCTATAGTTGGGCCTGTGCCATTAGCTTTTCTCGCGTGTTCCTAGGCGTCCACTTCCCCACCGATCTAATCGTTGGGACTGTGCTCGGCTTACTATGCTCCTATTTAAGTTTGAGCATTTTATTATGACCTTAAAAATACTCTACGGTGTTCAGGGAACTGGTAATGGGCACATTGCTCGAACTCGGGCGCTGCTTCCTGCGCTAAAGAATAAAGACGTGGAAATAGACTTTGTTTTTTCGGGCAGGTCAGAGGAAGACTTTTTTGACATGCAAGAGTATGGCAATTACAGAGTCTTTCGTGGCTTAACTCTGATCTATAAGCGCGGACGTCTGGAGATAATAAAGACAGTATTGACCAACAATCTGTTTACCTTCATAGGGGATGTCATCTCCCTTAATACGGCTAATTACGATCTAGTTATCTCTGATTTTGAGCCTATCACGGCCTGGAGTACTCGACTAAAAGGGAAACCTTGCGTCGCCTTAAGTCGCCAATGTGCCTTTGACTATGATATCCCTAGAGCAAAGGGTTACTGGGGGTCAAGACTAATAATGAAAATTTTCGCTCCCGCTAAAACTAAAATTGGTTTTCATTACGACCATTTTAATCAACCGGTGCTGCCCCCTTTAGTTTCAGCGGCCGCAAAAGTACATGAGCCCAGTGGTAAAATTCTTGTATATATGGGGTTCGAGGCCATTGAGGATATCGTGAGCTTTTTATCCGGTTTTACCGGTATTAGCTTTGAGGTTTTCGCCAAGGTTGATAAGCGTCAAGAACGCGGCAATATAACGATCAATCCCCTATCGGTTGATCATTTTCACCAGCAGTTGGCATCCTGTGATGGCGTGATTTCCAATGCAGGCTTTGAACTATCAAGTGAATGCCTCGTTTATGGCAAAAAACTTTTGATCAAACCACTCTTAGGTCAGTATGAGCAGTTGTGTAATGTGGTTGCACTGGAAATGATGGGTCGGGCGACTGTAATGGATAGCCTTGATCGCAAAGTGCTTAAAGCGTGGCTAAAACAACCGGTAGAAAGGCCGATCATCTTTCCAAAGGTGGCTGATGCCCTAGCCAGTTGGATTGTAAACCCAGATCGAGGAGATGTTGAAACCCTGGCAAAAACAATCTGGGGCGAGTACCAAAGTCTTGCCATCAATGATGGCGGCCACATAGCCTGAAGCCATTACTAAATAGCCGCTTGACTAACCAGCTCCCATATTATCAAAGAGTATTAGCTAGTCACGCGCTTGCTCTACGCCTTTATCACAATATCCTTCTAGCACTATATTAGACCCGCCAAGACCCATTACCCGGCATGCTATGAGGCGCTATCCACTGCCGACACCATGAACACTGGCGTCTGGTCGCAATAGGTCTGGCACAAGTTCACTGGGCTGATTACAGGCACCACAAAGAACACAGGTATAGCTAAGCCTCGAATGACAGTGGACCAAATAGCCGAGGAACAGTCCTTAGTAAGCAGATGCCTGGCGTCTAACTTTAAAGGCTGTGATTGAGAATCGATACTTTAGGTAACTATGATTTGTAATTGCGGTTGCTTGGTTAGGTATTCAGCGATCGGGACGGCATCAGCATGGCGCGCTCGGCCTTGCCCCGCTTTGTCCTACATACAAAAAATCACCTACGTTGCTTTAGGGGATTTTGTGCATCGGCTTTTCATAAACCTCTGCAGAAAATGTATTTGTTATATCTTCCTTAATTAGCAGCCTACGATTTCCTGCGCCTACTATTTTATAGCCTGTCCCGGGATCGGATATAAGGGCTGATCAGTTCTCACAACTCCAGTGCGTCAATAATGTCGGCAAATGACACTAACTTAAAGTTTTGGCGACGGGGCTTTCCCGCTGGCTCAATGATGTTGTCATTGTCCTGAGCAACAAACAGTCCTTTGGGGAAATCACTATTAAAGGGATAGTTGGCTACAGCGATGCCGTCGGTAATAGTGGTTCCATCCACAAGCTGTCCATCAATCACCGCGCCATCAACAATATTAAAGCTGCCACGATAGGTATAGGGTGACTGGCGATCATAGACATTGAATTTAGAGTCGCCCTGAGATGACAGAAGCACATAGCCATCGGTATCACTAGTTTTATAGATCGCCACGCCCTCTGGATCACCTTTGATGTGGCCCTCACGGGAGTCAACAATGATAGGACTGGAAAAGTCCAACTGGTCGCTAACCTGATAGGCTCTCAATACGCCACCGACCTCTTCTTCAGAGATTAGTAAGGTGCGGTTTTCATCGTCATAGACACAGCCTTCCGACTCGCCACCATTATTAAATGTCGTCAGTAAACGAAGGCTCTCATCTCGATACTGCCATAGCTCTACTCGAGGGCCCTCATCTTCGGTCACAAAGGCTATTAGCCCAAGATCTTTGTCGACTCCTGCGCAAATACCGTAGATGTTAATACCAGACTGAGCCTGCACTGATCGCGTAATTGGCAGTGCAAAGCGTTCGCTAGCGGCCGCCTCGGCAAGTGTAGAGTCGGATAAAACCCATAGGTCAACTGTCTGCAGCGTTCGGTTGGAGGCAAAGATAAAAGTCTGTGAATAGGTATCCGTAGCCCTGTCACCCGGCGTTAAGGTGCGGCTGTCGATATTATTGATCCGACCCAATTCGCTATAGCCGATTTGTTCACCATTGAGTTTGTAGCTATAAACACCGCTCTGTTTATCCGTACCGAAAACCAGTGATTGCTCAGGTGCCGCATAGTTAATCCAGATGGCTGGATCATCTGCCGCATCATCCTCAGATATTACCTGGGGCGTTTCATAGAGTGCCGTCACGGTGGCCTGGTCGGCATAACAAACCGTGGCCAGTACATAGCTAAGCAATGTATAGATAAGGGTCGATTTTGCGAGTTGAAGTAATTTTGTTGAGTTCATAACATCACTTTTCCTATTAAGAGGGAGTGCAAATAGTTGTTCCTCTACGACAGACCGCCTAACTGGGCGGTGGTCGTAGAGGAACATAGCGTTGGCATCCTTGCCATTGATCAATAAAGCGTTTGCGTTAGAAGTTGTAATTCATGCTTAGTGAGTAGTTTCTGCCAAAAGTATCGTACTGGGACAGTTGAGAATCATCACCCCAGTAATAGTACTCAGGGCGGTTACCCAAATTGATCGCTTCAAGCTTTATCTGCATGGCTGGACTGACCTGGTATTTTGCGGTCAGATCAACTTGTAGATAGGCCTCAACCCAACGCATATTGTTCTCAGAAAGATCACTGATACTGCCATCCTCATCGGCCAACCAGTCAAGATATTCACTGCGATAATTTGCCGCTAAACGTACATCCCATCGGTCTTTGTCGTAACCAACACTAATGTTGGCCGCTTCATCGGCTAACTTTCTGAATGGCGTCGTAAAGGTTTTGTTGTCTTCAAAGGTAAAGCTACTTTCACCATCAGTTAATGTGGCATTGGCAGCGACATAGAAGCCATTATCCCAACCGTATTGGGCGTTAAGCTCAAGACCGTTAATGGTGGAATCACCGGCATTAATCCAACTTTCAACACCATCATTGAAGCTCACGTCCATATAGGTCGCATTGGTTTGTAGTGTTGGGTAAATAGCATTCTTGATGTCTTTTCTGAATAAACCCGCACTAATAAAGGTCATGTCCTCACCATAAAACTCAATGGACAGATCATAGTTAATCGCTTCGTAAGGCTTAAGGCGCGGGTTTCCTGCAGAACCACTGACGCTGCCATCTGTATCCAGTGACACATCAATCTTTGGTGCTGTTTTCAGGAAGCCGGGGCGAGAAAGCCCCTTCCAGATGGCCGCGCGCAACTGCAACTGGTCATTAAGGAAGTATTTCACATTAACGCTGGGTGCAAAGAACGAATGGTCACTCGAGGCGTGGGTTTTGGTGGTACTGCCGTATTCAAACGCTTGGGAATCAGTCGAAGTGTTTTCATAACGTACGCCGGCAATAACAAGACCTTTGTCCCAGCTGTAAGTGTTCTGAACATAGGCTGCGAAGATATCTTCCGTAGTAGTAAAGTCACGGCTGGTGGCATCTTCAAAATCAACATCCATCTCACTGACTAATTTTTTCATTTCCCAGACTTTATTCGGATCTGCCTGCTGGCTAAATGTTTGATTAGCAAAGCGCCAGTCAGTATTAGTCTGTGGGTTCATCTCGGCTAAAGTCTTATCGCCCCAACCGTCGTAGACGATAATATAGTCATCCACATCTTTCTCGCGGCTCTTGACCTTGACACCCGTCTTGAGCACACCGAAATCAAACTCCTTTTCGGCGTTAAAGACAAATGCCACTTCAGAGTCTTGAGAAATATTGGAGGTGACTTCAAAGCCATCGAAGTCCATCTCTGCTGGATCATAGAGTGATGCATCTGCTGGCATCAGATAGGGGCGCTGCGGGTTTGACCAATTAATGGTTGTTACCTTATCGCCATTTCTGTATTTGGTGCGAAAGTTTGCTTCCGCATTATTGCTGTCGTCCTCTTCCGCGAAAGAGTAGCTGACCATGCTATCTATGGCCCACTCAGACAGCTCTGTTTCATAGCCGAGATTAAAGGCTGCGATAGTGCGAGTTTCCTCGCGAACACGAGTTTCAGCGTCATGTTTGACTTCGTTCACCACCATACCGGAGGCCGACGTTGACAGTACCTGGTCACCGAGATCGCCGTACTCATCCTTCCAGCGCAGTTCCGAATCGTCGTACTGATTCCAAAATAGATTGACGAACAACCTGTCATCGCCCACAGCAAAGTCGACATCATACGTAAAGCCGTAGCGCTCGCGAGTTAGCTCGTAATAGCGCATCTCGTAGTCGTCATTCATTACGCCATTGTTCCAGCCAAAGCCAGTCTCATTATTAAAGGCAACAATATCTTTACTTGAGTAAGTGAGGCCAACAACATGGGCTACTGTATCGGTGACGCGGTCGCCGTAGGTCAGTGCCAGTTTTGGATTGATCTGTTCATCGGCAGATTCGCTAAAGTTATTCTGTACCTTTAGCGTTAGTAAACGCTTGGTTAGCGCCGAAGGGTTTTTGGTTTTAAAATCAACACGGCCACCAATAGAGTCAGCATCCATCTCAGGAGTTAGCGACTTGGCTACCGTAATTGAGTCAAGTAATTCTGTAGGCAAACCATCAAGCATTACGCTGCGACCGTTTTCCGGTGCAACCATTGATGCGCCATTCACCGCAATAGAGTTGAGATCAGAGCTTAGGCCACGAATGGTCACGTAACGCCCTTCTGACTGGTCGTTTTCAATCGATATACCCGGGAGTCTTCTAATGGCTTCCGCGGCAGTGGTGTCGGCGAAACTACCCAGAGCATCCGAATCGACAACTGATATCAGGTTATTCGACTCACGTTGCTTCTCGATCGCCGAGATTAAGGTCGCCTTTGTGCCGACCACTGTGATTTCTTCCAGCCCAGATACATCCTGAGCCATGACATTGGCAGCCATAACGTTGATAGCCGACATTACCGCAATACTTAGTACTAATTTTTTCATACTTCTCCCCAGATGGATTGATTATTTCAGGTTAGTAAAATAGATGAGGTAGTCAAAATAGACGCGGTAGATGACGCCGGCATGTCAGTAATATAGAATTTCCGTGACAGTCGGCAGCAAACAGGTATTGTTTGGGCGTAACTGTGCTGGAAACAGGTTGGAGGCCGGCAATACTGCAATCGTGCTGTATTCTGATGATTCTTCCGGTGATGGGCGGTACCCGAATGCCGCAGGAAGGACTAAACGGGAGTAGTCTGGTAGGTTTAACCCATTGATTTATATAGAGTTTATAGTTACAAGCTTGTTACAAACCATCCCTAAAACAGGGGGGTTTTACAAAGAAAGTTACAAACGGTTGCGATTACTACAAATCATAAGTAGCATTTAAGAATAGCAGCGTTAAATCACGCTGATACGCGATAAATGGGGATTATTCTGTTCTAGTACATTAACTAGCAGAGAGTGGTATGAGAGCAAACACACGTGACTTTAGTGGCAGATAACACAGCACCGCAAACACAGCGCAGCAAATGCGCTACACCGCCCCAGTCCTTCCTAACGGATCAACACCCAATCTACGGTGGCAAAGCCGAAGTTGTCAGAACCCAGCAAAGCGGTGGGTATTGGCACTTTCGTATGTGGATTAGCGAAGAGCGTAAATATGTTCGCAAGACGTTAAAATCCACTCACCTTGATACAGCGGTTGAGCGAGCCGAGAACGAGTTCTTTGCAATCAAAGCAAACGTTAATGCTGGCAGACGAATCTTTAGCCCCACCGTGCTCAGGTGACGCCGACTAAGTGTGGCAAGAAGCCAGACAAATCTGAAGTACCCGATACCGGCTGGGGTGACAAGAGCCCCGCACAGCGTCAACGAGTCATGACCTGGATGCAGCGACTCAAACGCGTCTTCAACATCGATATTGTGGGCTGTGAACACTGCGGTGGCCACGTCAAAGCCTACACTGGCTGTTTTACAGTGGCCGGTGGAGCAACTTACATCCAGTGAGCCACCAGCTAGTGATTTTGCCGCTAAGCCAAACCTTATTAGGACGATTTGGGCTGGTCCGGCGGCGAAAATTGCGACTTAAACGGTACACGAATGAGGAGATTTCGGGTATGGTGCTTCACTAGAAGGGCAAAAAGGTGATTTATACTTCCTATACCCATCCTGCACATGTTGATGTTGGTGCGAAGCTTGCACAAAATGCGGACATTCTAGCGATGGACTATGACACCTAGGTAGCCGATATTTCGCATACCATATTCTATGCAATAGGGTCATGAAAGTAAGCAGAGAGGCATGGCATATTTAATTGGTGTAAATCTAGACTGGAAGCTGATTCATCCAGAGAAAATTATTAATTAGAGACTTATGGAAAAATTTCTTTCCCTAGGCGTCTTTATTATTACTGTTATATCTTATTCCTCGCTTTTTTTGGCGTGATCTTAACCTAGTAAACATACAGGGATTAAGGTAATAGTGGTTATGTTTGTCCAAAAATAAATATTGATGTAGAGTATGCATAATTAGACATTAGTAGAACTTTTGTTGATTGAAAATTTGTCCCATTTTGAATTCTAGTGCGGTAGGGGAGGTATCAGATGTGTGAAATCTTTTTAAGAGGTGATGTAGCCTTATTTGAGAAGAAATCGCGATCAATGCGTGTTGAGGGTCATGTTACGAGTATTTGTGTAGAAGTCATAATTTGGGATTTGTTAGAGCGAATATCCAGCGAACAAGGTTTCACGTTATCGCAGTTTATTTCAGAGCTGTATCGTGAAGGTATGGTAAAAACGGGTAAAGTAAACAATCTGAGCTCTGTGTTGCGTGTTGCCTGTCTCAATTATCTCTCTCACGGACAGGCTGGCCTTAGTAACAACGTCGAGATGCCGTTTACAGCGATGTCGCTTTAGCGTTAACAGTGATGAGCTCTGAGACTATGATTAGTCGGTCAAATCAGCACTATATATGCCACTAATTGCCCCGCATGAAGAGGTAGATGCTTTTCAAGTACTAGCCCTCAGCAATATAGTTCCTTTCTTGTTATGAACTTCAATTTCATCTCTGTTTTATGTAATTCAGCGTGGCTTCTATAGTAGTACCCCCTTACTACCATAATTTATTGGCTAATCGATAGGATTAAGCGAGTTGAGGTGAAACATGATCTATTAGTCTGTGTCTAGACAGGTCAAGTCACTTTAATTCCGGTAGTCTTGTGACAGATTATTGCGTATTTCAAGCAACTTTGGCTATCGTGAGTTGGTTGCACTGGTTACTAATTTAGGGGGAATTATGATGAATAAAAGAGAAAGGAATTACAGTTTTTGGACTATGACAGCCATTGCATTGTCTGTCGGAGGCTTTTCAAGCACAACCCTTGCAGACGAGACCTCTCTGCAGCTCGAGGAAATTGTTGTCACCGCACGTAAACGCAATGAAAGTATGCTAGAAATTCCAGACTCAATTAAGATGATTACTGGGGAATCTGTGGCTAGACAGAACATTAAGGGCCTTAATAAAATTGGTTTAGCTGTGCCTAATGTGAATCTTTCGATGCGTGCTGATAGTTATCCCAACGTCTCTATTCGAGGTATCGGAGCATTTGGTTTAACACAGGGTGTTGGATTTCACGTTGATGACGTACAAATCTATAAGGGTGATGCCTCGTCTAGATTTGGTGACATCGAGCGTATTGAGGTGCTAAAAGGCCCGCAGGGAACCATGTACGGAGGTAGTAACATTGGCGGCGCGATAAAGTATGTCACTAAACGTCCAACGACGGACGGAAGTTCTGGCAAGGTTAAGCTATTGGCCGGCGAGCAGGGGGTTGTGGACGGCGAAGTGAGCCTTAACCTTCCGCTCAATGATGATTGGGCAATGAGAGTCTTTGGTTATTCTCGAACTGATGACGGTTTTATGACCAACCCAAACTCAGCCTCACCGGTGTTTGGCGAGATTTCGAATCACCCAAAGAATATTACCCAGTATGATGAGAGCGCACTGAGGCTTTCATTGTCAGGCAATGTTAGTGATACGTTTTCGATTTATGCCACCGCGCGTTACAGCGAATATGATGGCCCAGCAAACAACTGGTCGCGAGAGTTAATCGATGGTGCCGCCTACTCAAATACGGGCAAGGTACCTGCTAACATGCAGTTTTCCAAGGTACTAGATGTTAACAATCGGCCTGTGCATGAGCGAGAAACTGTCGGTGGCTCGCTAGAAATGGTGTGGGAACAAGACGGCTTTGATATTACATCAATCACCTCGTACTCGGATACCGACAGCCTACGAATGACTGATGTCGACGGAACACAGCTGTGGTTTATTTACACTAAGCGCCCCGAGAACTACAAGTTTACCACCCAAGAAGTGCGCTTTACCTCAAATGACGATAGCAATATGCAGTGGATGGCTGGCCTTTACGCGAGCGAGGCAAAAACAAGTATGCGCTCACAGCTCGACCTGGGTTGGCTAGTACTGGGGGCAGATGAGTTCATGAACTTCGCAGTGCCATTTGAGACCAGCGACCAGACAGACAGCAAGTTAGCCGGGTTTGGTAATGTCACAATCGATATGGGTGAATGGGAAGTCGCAGTCGGTCTGCGTCTGGATCGTTGGGAAGCAGAGCGGGAAGCCGTTGATATTGGCCACAAAGCCTCTCAATCAGATACTCAGGTTCTGGGCAATTTCTCTATAACTAAAACTTTCTCCGATGATGCCATCGGGTACTTTTCGATCGCTCAGGGCTATGAGCCAGGGCAGTGGAATGGTATCGCATCTGGTGAGCCGGCAGTATTTGGCCCCAATGGCGAAAAAACACTTCGAGGAATAGATGCTGAGGAACTGATTCAATATGAACTCGGTTGGAAAGAATCATTTATGGATGGCCGCGGAAGTCTCACTGCTGCGATGTTCTACAGCAGCTACAGTGATCGTATTTATCAATATGTCGTGCCTAACCCAGACGGCAGCGGAACCCTTGTTGAAGCATTGCTAAATGTCGGCGACTCTACGCAAAAGGGTATTGAGTTAGAAGCGAGCATTCAAGCCAGTGAATTTCTGCAAATATCAGGCTCTTTAGGCTTGATCGATGCGACATGGGATGGAGGCACCATGGTAGGTACGGTAGATCTCAGCGGAAAAGACACCTCCAATGTAGTAACGGAGAGTTGGAATCTTTCAGCTAACTATGCGCGGCCACTGAGTAGTGGCTTCGAGTTAATCGCGGACCTTCAGATAAGTCATAGAGGCGAGCAGGACGGTGGTGCTCCTTGGGACGTTTTGACCAACGACAGCTTTGAGGTTATCGACCTTCAGATCGGCGTACAAAGTGACCGTTGGGAACTGATGCTTAACGTCGACAATCTGACTGACGAAGAGTATTACACCGATCTCGAGCCATTCGACAACTTCAGCTTTAGCGGTTTAACTGGTGGCGGAGAACCTGCAAGAATCGCCATTGGCACACTAGGTCATCCTAGAATCGTATCGGCGAGTGTTAGCTATTCATTCTAAATAATACGAAGTTTGTACTCGCAAATCTAAAACCCTCGATCTTTTTGATCGAGGGTTTTTTAGAGGTTTAGGCAACAAAAGTGAATGATACTCTACACAAGTTACGTCACCCCACTTGCTCCGATCAGTTGCGTAGCTTTATTGATGAATAACCGATGGGCCCTATACCACCGTAAAGGAGGGTAGGCATACAACAACAGCCATTGAAAAATAGACCGTTTGTTGGGACGTTTAGCCCCGCATTCACCCGACAAAACGCCCCTAAAGCAGACCCTTAGACAAGCGAATTTGACTGACCACTCAAAGCCTCAAAACATAACAATGGCGCCACCGTCGACGTTTAAGCCCACTCCAGTAATAAACGATGATTTGTCACTGGCCAAAAATAATGCGGCATGGGCAACATCCTCTGGTTGACCCAAACGTCCCACAGGGGCTTTTTGTTCCCAATATTGTTTAAAGTCAGCGTCGTCAAAAAAAGGTTTGGACAACGCGGTCACAATGGCACCTGGCTGCAAGTAATTGGCTGTAATACCAAACTTCCCGAGGTCTACAGACATCGACTTAGTCATGCCAGCTACCGCGTGCTTCGTGGTTCCATATGCAAACAGGTTGGGCCCTGCCATGTCTGACATGATAGAGCCAAGGTTGATAATCCGACCGGCACTACTCTGCTTAAGCAGAGGTAAAAGTTGGCGTGTGAGACGAAACATCGCCGTGACGTTAATGTCCATCATGGTCTGCCAAAGTTCATCTGTCGTGGTATCAAGCTCACTAGGTAGCGCTCGACCTGCATTGTTAACTAGAATATCCAAACATCCAGCATTGCCATTCACCCAGTCAGCAATATTATCGGCAGCCTTAATATGGGTTAAGTCCTGTTCAAATGGCTGTGCTAGCGGATAACCCTCGAAGCAACGAGTCAATGAGTCAATCTCTAGGTCGATCACCATCACCTGAGCGCCCTGTTCGAGAAATGACTTGGCAATAGCTTCTCCGATTCCACTGGCAGCCCCGGTCACCATCACTGTTTTATTCTTAAAATCCGCTTGGCTCATCACTGTCCCTTTTAATTAATATGTGCATATTAAACACTTACTAATTCGCCCCTAACGGACAAATCGTTAATCCACTAGATTAGCAATAACTGCGGCCATTGACAACTTACAGTCGCGTGTCCTCTGGGACAGACGCTCAAAATGACTCGGCCTTGACATCCCCACCGATGCTCACAAAGGCTAGCCCCACAGGCAAGTGCACATCGATGGAATGTAGACGTTAAGCGTGGCTCGATCACCCAAGGTCGTTGGGCAACCATTAAATCCCACCTTAACCACTTTGTAGCATATTGCGGGATTGTGACTCGTCTCAATGATCTAGAAAGCAAAAGTCTGCAGGGCTATCAACCGTATCGTCAGCAGAAGGGCGCCAAAGACGCCACCATCAAAAATGAGCCATTTAATGCCCCACTAAACCGATTGCAAGCTCGCCAAAACTCGTTATGATTATTAATCAACCGTAATCGGTAGACTAGCTATTGCTAAAACTCAATGGAGACCCTATTGCCACAAACTAATGTATTTAGGGAGTCAATTCAGGCCTGATTTAGTAGCCCTCTACATTACTCTGTAATTTAACACGTTGAAGAACGTCATCTGCGAGTAAATTTAATCGGTAATGACTTAACACCACGTTGAAAATTTGACCGCAAAAACGTTGGAGACGACATCATTTCAATGCTACTGAAACGTTCTACCAGCTCGCTAAAAATTGCGCGCATTTGGGCCTCCGCCAATTGAGCACCAAGGCAAAAATGAGGACCATAACCAAAACTCAAGTGCTTATTGGACTGTCTTGTTATGTCAAATACCTCGGGCGCAGCAAAAACACTTTGATCATAGTTCGCAGAAATAAACGAAATCATTACTTTATCTCCGGCACTAATACTTTGCCCACCAAATACAATAGGGGACTTGGCGGTTCTTCTAAAATTCATAACAGGTGTCCACCAGCGTAACATTTCACGTATAGCATTGGGCATTAATTGCGGGCTAGAATGAAGTTGTTCCCAGGATTTTGGGTGTTGTAAGAGCGCAATCATTCCACCCGGAATTCCATTGCGTAAAGTTTCATTTCCCGCCACCATAAAAAGCCAAAACATATTCTCAAATTCAGAGATATTAAGTTTCTCCTCATCATTATCCAGTTGTGTCAGCAAAATAGAGATTACATCATCTTTAGGGTTTTTTCGTCTATGTTTCGCTAGCAGGTGAGCATAACAATAGAGATCATTCATCCCAGAGCGAGATCTTGGATCGGGCATTTTCCCATTCTCATCCGGCTTTGGTCGATGCATTATTGCTTCGCGTGCCATAGCCGAACCTGATTTGATATCAAAACTAAATGATTTTGCATAATCTGGATCTTGATACCCTATAACCCTATTAGCCCAGTCATACATCAAATATCTATCTTCACTTGGAATACCAAATATGTCAGCAAGGCATCTAAGAGGCAGATCAGCAGCAATGTCTGTCACAAAATCACATTCTCCCGTGGGATAACGAATAATGACCTCGTCAATAATAGATTTGGCATGCTGGGATATTTTTTTTTCTAAAACTCCGATTGCTTTAGAAGTGAATGCGCCAACAAGATGGCGACGTAGCCGAGAGTGATCCGGAGGATCCATATTCAACATCATTTCTTGTACGTAACCTAAATCTTCACCATTCGCGGGATTCCTTAATTGTGTTCCTTGAAGGTTAGAAGAAAACACAGCGGTGTTTTTAAGCGCCTCTGTGCACAATGCGTGGCTTAGAATGATCCAAAATCCATCGCCACCCGGCCAATGCTCTAACGATTTCTCGTCAATCCATATAACTGGGGCACTACTGCGTAATGCCGCAAAACGAGAAAGCGGCGCTCCACTCTCATATTCGCTAGGATCGTAAATAAAATCAGTCCCTTCGGCTAGACTATGCATTGGTCTCTTACCTCACGTATTGTATTAATTAAAGACTAAAATTGCTGTAAAAGCGCTCAGTTCTCTGTATGTATTTAAATATAAACTGGCTAAATAATATCCCTTTGATCACCTAGCATACGCCAATCAAACCAATCAGGTGTAACGAGCATGGCCATATTTTTACTAAGCACTTATAACCTACTCCATATTCTAGTCTAGATCTAAATTCTTGCAAAATTAATTAAGGAGATCGGAAGCAAGCCTAAACAATGAAGCAACTCCCAAGCCCTTATCTAAAAGCTCCTTAAAGTCCAGTGATACAACTATGCGATGCTAGGAAGGCTACCTAGAGCTTCTAAATACCTTGCTAATCTATATAGGTAGAAGCAGTAGCAATCATAAAAACTCAGCAGGCACTTCAGGAGGGCTAAGCAGAAAGGCTATTAAGTGATTAACTTAAAAGAAACTTTAGCAGGAGCTAGATTTTTTAGAACTAAAAATCCCCTATAGGCTAACAATTACATGTGCTTCAGAGCATGCTTTGTTCCAGTGGCCGGACTCATATTGTAGCCTGTTAGGCCTATATTATTGTTGAGATTATAGCCCTTACCACCCACTTTTACTTACTGACTTACTTCTTTATTAAAACCCAAGGTCCAAACCACCAAGAGCCAATTTCAAATAGTAACTGCCGCAATCGTGTTGAGGAATTAGGCGCTATTTACTCCAAGATGCAAGCGCGCTACCCTGCGACGCCATTTCTTCCAATAGCGCTGCTGGACGCCAATATCTGTCCCCAAACTGCTGTCGAAATTGGTTGATACGATGCACTACATTCTGTAAACCGACTTCATCGGCATAACACATTGGGCCACCACGGAATCTTGGAAAGCCATAACCATTAATCCAGATAACATCAATGTCACTGGCCCGGGTGACGATTCCTTCTTCGAGGATTCGTGCACCTTCGTTAATAAGAGCTAAGATCAGCCTATTTTGGATTTCTTCATCGCTAATACCCTCACCATTAAGGCCAACACGTTGTCTAATGCCGAGTTTTTCTGCTTCAGTGCGGATAATGTTTAGGACGTCTTGATCTACTACTTTATTTCCACTTTCTTGCTCGTAGCGATAAAACCCCGCACCGGTTTTCTGCCCCAGCCGACCCGATTCTACCATTAGGTCTGCCGCTTTAAAGTAGCACGGATCGTCGGGGAGATTTGGATTTTCACGTCGCGCCTTGTAGGCGATATCAATACCAGAAAGGTCGTTGACTGCCAGCGGTCCCATGGCCATGCCCCAGATTTTCATGGCGTGGTCTATCTGTTCTGGCGTTGCCCCCTCAAGTAGGAGCATTTGTGCTTCACGACCATAGCAAGAATACATCCGATTGCCGACAAAGCCATAACAGACACCCACAGAGACGGTTGTTTTTCCGATGAGTTTACCAATGGCCATTCCTGTAATTAGGGTTTGTTCGTCAGTTTTCTCCGCGCGGACTACTTCAAGCAATTTCATGATATTCGCCGGACTAAAGAAATGCATACCGAGTACTTTATTAGGACGGTTGGTCGCTCGAGCTATCTCATCAACATCTAGATAAGAAGTGTTGGTTGCCAGTATGGTTTCAGGTTTACACGCCTCATCTAAACGCGCAAAAATTTGATGTTTAATCGCCATATCTTCGAAGGCTGCCTCCACCACTAAATCGACATTAGCTAAGTCTTTATAATCACAGGTACCCTGAATATTGCCGACAAAACTATCACACTGTTGTTGGCTGATGCGACCGCTTGTTACATTTTTCTGATAACGACTTCGAATGCCATCGAGCCCACGCTGCAAGTTTCCTTCGCCCATCTCCAGTATTGTTACGGGAATACCCGCGCTAGAAAAACACATGGCAATACCGCCACCCATAGTGCCAGCGCCAATAACACCGACAGAGTGTATGGCCAGGGCTGCTACGTCGTTATTTATGCCGGTTGGTTTGGACGATTGTCGTTCGGCGAAGAAAGCATGTCGCATGGCCCTTGATTGTGATGAACTGCGGCATTCGAGGAACATTTCCCGTTCTTTTTTCAATCCTTCAGGAAACGGTAACCGCACTGCATTCTCTATAGACGTAACGCAATGTTGCGGTGCTATTTGACCGCGAGCGGTCCTCGCCATTTTCGCACGCCATTCGTCAAACAGCGCGGCATGATTAGCTGATTTATCTATCACGATTTGAGAAACCGGGCGCGCACCTTGACCTTTATCAACCATTGACTTGGCGTAACTAATCGCATTTTCTAGCAGGTCTCCCTCAACCAGTTGGTCAATAATCTTCAGCTCCAATAGCCTATCAACTGTTACTAATTTTCCAGAGGTAATCATTTCAAGCGCTGTTTCAACGCCCGCAATTCGTGGTAATAACTGCGTTCCACCTGCACCAGGAATTAACCCCAGCGTCACTTCTGGTAAGCCCACTTTTGTGCCTGTAATGCCTACTCGATAATGGCAGGACAAGGCCAGTTCAAAACCACCCCCTAATGCAGTGCCAAACAGTGCCGCAACTACAGGCTTTTTACACTGATCCAGGTTTTGCAATACTTCTGGCAAGTGAGGCTCTAATGGGGGTTTGCCAAACTCGGAAATATCCGCACCAGCAATAAAGGTCCTACCTTGACAAGCCAGCACAATAGCACTGACATCTTCATCAATTTCTGCATCGCGCAAACAATTGGCAATGCCTCGGCGTACCGTTTGAGACAGTGCATTTACCGGAGGGTTATCGATGCTGATAACAGCGATAGCGCCATGTTTAAAAAGTTTCACAGGAGGTATCATTAGTATCGCATCTCTGTTTGAGCGCCAATTTGAATGACTGCCGTTATACCGCTGAAATGACTGAGATCGGTCACTATATCTTTACCCGCCGTTTGATAGGGTTGGTAGAACTATTTAATGGAGTTGAATATCATGTAGCCAACCACCAAATAAGCCGTAGAATTCTTGCTTTCTTTGCGAATCGCTTCATCAATTTCTAGATCTAGTAAGCCGTAAGGCTCATATTTTTCGCTTACTAAATCTATATTTTAATTGCGATAATAATCAATATCAAAACATTGTCCTTGTTAGTTTGGATACATCATCCCTACAGTAATGATGATGTAATCTCTCATTGATATGTCAGCCGAAAGCTCCTGCCACTGCTCTACTAATCCAATCCGCCAAAGCGGGTAAAAAATAGCGAATTGGCCTTAGGCAATGCGCCTTGGGCATTTTCCAGACCCTGCTGAATGTAGTCCATGGAGCAATTTACCAGCACTTTGTAGACTCGCTTAACTAAATCATAGGCCTCATGACCCACCCAACCATGGGGTAACATGGCTTCGGGCAAATCGGGGTCTCGAAGTAAAATACGACGGTAATCATGGATTAGCAGTGCCCGTAATAAGAAGCTATCTGAAGCATTTGGGCGCTTGGCCGCAACTTGTTGGCATAACGGCCGGTAAAAATTGAGAAACTCATTGTAAAACACCTCAAGCTCCGATAAATTCCAGCGATTTTTTACCAGCTTTTTTATCGCTGCCTGAGAGTGGAAATCCTCTGTCTTGGCTGACAGTACCGCAACGTCTCCTATCAAATCCTGCTCATAGATTATTTCATCCAACGATGTGCGATCCGATGAGGGGTGCGCAAACATACCCGACACCAATGTATTAAACCCCTGCCAAATTAAGCTTTTACGGAATACTTCTTTCTTCTCCTCCGCGATAAATAGTGGTGCCACCAATATCCAACTACCGTCCCAGTCGGGCTGTTCAGAGGTGTAAATTCTCCGAGCGGCTTTGTCGTAATGACCCTTGGCTGTTTCTGTAAAACAGTAATAACTCCGTCGGCCCACCTTATTGACTTTTAACCAGTCATTTTTCAATAAGCGATAGACAGCTGTGCGCACTAATCGCTCATTAAACCCAAATGGTCCAAGAGCATTGATCAAGCTACCCAGCCAAATCCATCCACCATGCTGTGAAACCACATCGCCAAACACTGTCACCACCATCGATGTACAGCTAATGCTGGTCTTGTTGATGTGCTTGACTATTAACTGTTGCCGCTGCCTTGAATCTGTCAAACTATCTTCTCGCATACTCTATTTTGACCATAAAAGTGAGTTGAAACCCGTCCAGTCTACACAACGACGTCTGTGGTTTCCAAAGCTACTTTCTAAGAGCTAAAAAATACTCCCTCAGCGCTGATCAAAATCGACAACAACCTCATCAGAAATTGGGTGTGCCTGACAACATAGAATATATCCCGCAGCCACTTCACTCGGGGTTAATCCGTGACAAACATCCAT
>Ga0302131_1000836_pt1 | contig 17569 bp, 17 predicted proteins | sample CB9_20m_MG_FD_203105 | JGI IMG/M metagenome (GOLD analysis project Ga0302131, IMG submission 203105) | Marine microbial communities from Western Arctic Ocean, Canada - CB9_20m | ecosystem: Environmental > Aquatic > Marine > Oceanic | place: Canada: Western Arctic Ocean | collected 2017-09-19
AACATATAGGGAACAAAAATACTGTAAATGCCACATCGCCGTGTTTTATCATTATGGTTTCCTCGGATGGGGGCCGAACGGCTGTTGCGACAGGCCCGTGTGACAGAAGAGCAGCCTTTTGCTGTGGTCCAAGACACCGGAAAAACGCAGGTGATTTCATCACTGTCGGTCAGTGCTGAGGGCTGGGGGCTTTCGCATGGTCAGCCCCTGCGTGATGCTCTGGCGATGTGCCCCGATCTGATCACCCGTTTGCAGAATCGGCAACTCGAAGCACGGTTTTTGGCCAGCCTGCGCCGCTGGGCTAGCAAATTTTCTCCCTGGGTAGCGGAAGAGGTTCCAAATGCACTGGTGATTGATCTCACTGGCTGTGCGCATTTGTTTGGGGGCGAGCTGGGGGTGATCCAGCAGATGGAGTCGGATTGCCTCGATCTTGGCCTCTCGGTGCATATTGGTTTGGCTGATACTAAAGGTGCCGCTTGGGCTTTGGCGCGCTATGCGGGGCAACCTCTGGGCTTGAGCCGTACTGGGGATGCTATCGATCAGGAGGCCCCAGCGACCCGATCCCGCGCTGTTAAGCGCCGCAATTGGGAGCGGGGCGGTCAGCCGCCGCGGCTACAGTTGAGCCAGGGTGGATTGGGTCGTATCGCAGCGCCAGGTTTTACAAGACAGGCGCTTGCCCCTTTGCCTGTGGCTGCTTTGCGGTTGGAGGATCATGTGATTACCTCACTTAACCGGTTGGGGTTGCACCGTGTTGAGAATTTGACGGATCAACCCCGTGCGGCCATTGCACGACGCTTTGGCAAGGGCACGATATACCGGATGGATCAGGCCTTGGGCGTGGCCCCTGAGCCGGTTAGCCCTGCGAAGCAATCGTTGCATTTCGCCTGCCGATTAACTTTGCCGGAACCAATCGGCCTGATAGAGGATATGCTGGCTGCCTTGGATAAATTACTACCACGGCTTGCGGCTAGTTTGACAGCCAAGGGCCGTGGCGTACGGCGATTGCGACTTGAGGCCTATAGCACTGACCAAACTATGCAGTCAGTGGAAGCTGGACTGGCCCGCCCTTCGGCCGATGTGGCCCGGATCCGACCACTTTTGGTAATAAAACTGAAGGACATCAAAGCAGAGTTTGGAATTGATGTACTGCGGGTGGTCGCGGTGCAAACTGAACCTATTTATGCCCACCAGAATAAGGGTAAAATTGAAGCAGGTCCTGCCGTGGCCGCTCGCTTATCTCAAAACACCGAGCTTGATGATCTCATCGGCAAGTTGGGTGCACGGATTGGGCTAGAGGCGATCACACGCCTGCATCCAGGTGACAGTCATATTCCTGAAAAAGCAGCACAGGTGCTTGCGGCAGCCTGGTCGATGCCACAGCTGGATTGGCCTATAGTGTTGCGCGCGCGGCCTTTAATTTATTTCCATCCTGAACCTGTAGTCGCGGCCGAGGTGCCGAAGGTGCCATTGCACTTTAAGTGGCGGGGTCAAAGCCATGAGTTACAGAGTGCGCAGGGCCCTGAACGCATCGCCCCTGAATGGTGGCTAGAAGAGCGAGCATGGCGCAGTGGCACTCGGGATTACTGGCAGGTGGTAACTAAATCTGGAGACCGGCTGTGGCTTTATTTTTCTCATGGTGGTGCAATATCGGGCGGCTGGTTTTGCCATGGCCGGTTTGCTTAGAGCCTCCTAAACCTTCGCGGTCCAAGGCAAGAAAACAGGGGGTCAGCTCTACGTATCTGAGTTGGGAGCAGAAATGTCACGCACCGTTTTCTAGGGACGTAGGTCTCAGGTTAACAAGGCGTTGTGGCGGCGCGAAGTGATGACTGGAAAGACCATTTAGTGCAGGATGACGATAGGGTTGATTAAAAATGAATTTGGCGCAAATGTAACTTTATGAATGTCATAAATATAAAACCAGAACTTCTAGGAAAAATACCAGAAAATATTGCTTTTCATCGCTTGGAGCTGGCACCCATTTTAAGCCTTTATGGGCGTATGGTCGCTGCTGGCGAGTGGCGAGATTATGGGATTTCGTGCCTGTGTGAGGTGGCGGTCTTCTCAGTTTTCAAGCGAACAGCTGAAAACCCTCTGTATCGAATTGAAAAATGTCCCAAGTTGCGTAGCAAGCAGGGTATGTATGCACTGATAGGCACGCAGGACGAGGTGCTGAAGCGTGGCCATGATCTTAAGTCTGTGTTAGATGTGTTAGAGCGGAGGCTGCTCCGCATTGTGGACCGAGGCGGCTAAAGCCGCCCGCGATGGACGACGGGTCCGTCTCCGGCATCAGAAATACGTTCTATTGTGGTTTCAATTCCTTCAACTGTTACCGCCATTGCATGGGCATTAGCATGGATCAACTCATCGGCACTAATGGTTAAGGCGACATGACCTGACCAAAAAACCACCTGACCTTTGGCCCAAGCCCCGCCCAAAGGTGAAAAAAATTCTTGCTGTGGCCCGGTGTCGCCAGGGCATTCACTGCCACAGGCCAGACAAGCGGCCTGCACTAGTCCTGAGCAGTCTATTCCGGATACGGAATTGCCTCCCCAAAGATAGGGCGCGCCCAAAAACATCATGGCGACTTGGATGGGATCAGTGAAAAACGTACCAATGGGACGCAGATGCTGGTGAGGGATAAAGCCCTGTGCAGTTTCACAAAATGTCCCACTTTGAGCTTTCACGGCCACTTGGGCGCCAAAGGGCAAGGACATTTGATCCGCGGATTTCAAATCTGGCGCCGCATAGGCATGGCTAGAAATGGTGCTTACCCAATGGGAATGGGGAGCCGCTGGTTCCAAATCCGCCGTCTTAACATAGCCTTGATAGCCGTCTTTTTTTGCACGACCGCGGCTCCAATCCCCATCTTGCTCACTCAGGTGAAACGCGTCGCCCAGCAGTAGTTGCCGATCGCGTGGACCATTGGCGCTGCGGCACAGGTTGGTGAGGCCCGTTTGTATTTGATGCGTGGCCCTCATAGATCCAAAATTTCAGGCAAAGCTTGGAACAGAGCTCTCGTGCCTTGGCCAACCCCACCTTTGGGGCGGGCTGGGGCAGCAGCGGGCTGCCAGCCGTAGCAATCAAAATGCACAAATCGTACGGTGTCGGTTACAAAACGTTTTAGAAACAGCGCAGCGGTTGTAGCACCGGCGAAGCCACCGGATGGGGCATTGTCCAGATCCGCGATGCCTGGCTCGATCATGGCCTCATAAGGCGCATGCAGGGGCAATTGCCAGACGGGATCATCAACCGTGGTGGCGGCTGTAGCGATGGCATGGCTGAGGGACGCATCTTCGGTGAAATAGGGTGCAATATCAGATCCCACGGCCACCCGCGCCGCGCCAGTGAGCGTGGCCATGCAGATCATAAGATCAGGGGGTGTTTCATCGGCCAAGGCCAAGGCATCTGCCAAAACTAAACGCCCTTCGGCATCGGTATTGTTGACCTCAACGGTGAGACCTTTGCGACTGATAAGAATATCTTGGGGGCGGAAAGCATCGCCGCCGATTGCGTTTTCCACAGCCGGGATCAACATCCGCAGTTGCAACGGCATTTTGCTAGCCATGATCATCTTGGCTAGCCCCATGACATGAGCGGCACCGCCCATGTCTTTCTTCATTAATCCCATCGAGGCTCCAGGTTTGATATTTAACCCGCCGGTATCGAAACATACGCCCTTGCCCACCAGGGTTAGCGTTGGACCATTGGCACCCCAAGTCATGTCGATTAGCCGCGGTTCACGCAGTGAAGCGCGGCCTACAGCGTGAATCATTGGGAAGTTTTGCGCTATTAGATCTTGGCCCTTTACTACAGTGATCTGAGCGCCATGGTCATTGGCCAAATTTCGGGCTGCGGTCTCCAGCTCTTCTGGGCCCATATCGTTGGCAGGGGTGTTGATCAGATCGCGTGTGAGAAACTCGCCCTCAATAATTGCTTGTAGATTCTGTTCATCAAACCCGGTGGGGCATATTAGCTCAGCTTTTGAAGCGGCATTTGCGGCGTAGCGGGTGAAACGGTATTTGCTGAGCGCAAAGCCCAGAGCAAATTCCTGTGCAATCTTAGCTTTTTGATCTGTGAGCTCAAATACAGCCTTTGGTAAGTTGATAATATCTGCAACTGCGCCAAAGCGATTGCGCTTGCGGGCGATGGCATCACCGAACCCTATGGCCAGTAATATGGGAAGCCCGTTTTCCGTGATGCAGAGTATTTGGCCGAGCTTGCCAATCCAGCTTTGACTGGCAGCGGAGTTTTGTGCCCGTGCGCCCTGTGTCTTAAGCCAGGCCTCAGCATCGGCACTCGCCACGAGGTGTAGAGGGACGGCCTGCGACGAGGGGTTTGCGAAGATATTAGGCATACGTGGCATTGGGGATCCCCTTAATTGATCTTTGAATAAAGGTAACCATCGCGATTAGTGGAATGCAATGCAGACTGAGTATCTTATAGATAAAATCCAAATTCGCGCCCCCAAAGGGCGCCGTTTTTAAGCTAAATAAAATTTATCAAACTGTAAATAATATTGAGTTTTACCTCTCGAATTTTGCGTACTTATTTGCTAAGTTGATTCCAACAAATAAGTAAGGGAGCCCATGGATTCTGTGAAACCTCTGCCGACCTATTTGGTACAACGTTACCACGGTTGGAAAGCCACCACGTTTGAGGACAATCACTCGTGGTATCGTCGATTGGCCAGTGAAGGTCAAAGGCCACGTGCTATGGTAATTTCATGTTGTGACAGCCGTGTTCATGTGACTGCCATTTTTGGGGCCGAGCAGGGTGAATTTTTCATTCACCGCAATATTGCCAATTTGGTGCCGGCCTATCTGCCTGATGGAGAGCCACATGGGACCTCTGCCGCGGTGGAATATGCGGTTACAGCACTTAATGTTTCACATATTATTGTTTTGGGGCATTCCAATTGTGGCGGCGTGAAGGGCTGCCATGATATGTGTACGGGCCTTGCGCCAGAGCTGGAAAAAAGCAGCAGCTTTGTGGGCCGTTGGATGGATATTTTACGCCCTGGGTTTGAGCGTGTGAAACATATGCCTGATGAAGTGGAGCGGGTGGCGCGGTTGGAACGGGAGGCGGTTATGGTTTCAGTTGAGAACCTGATGACCTTTCCTTTTGTGAAGAGTGCCGTCGATAAGAACGAGCTGACCCTTCATGGGCTTTGGACCGATATTGCCGAAGGCACTTTGGAGCAGTTTGACGCCACTCTGCAGGACTTCGCACGCATTTAACTTGCCACAAAGAAGGCCCCACATAATGATGGAGCCTTAGATAATTAGCAGGTTTAGGCTAACCCTTTTTCAGTACTTTATTAGCTAAAATTTCGGCAATTTGTACGGCGTTCAGAGCTGCGCCTTTGCACAGGTTGTCAGAAACGCACCATAGGTTGATGCCGTTTTCTACGGTCACATCCTGCCGGATCCGGCTGATAAATGTTGCATGTTCATCCACACATTCGACTGGGGTGACATAGCCGCCATCTTCGCGCTTATCGATGACCATAATGCCAGGCGACTCTCGCAGAATTGCACGAGCTTCATCTTCATCTAAAAATTCTTCAAATTCGATGTTGATTGCTTCAGAGTGGCCCGTAAAAACTGGAACGCGCACACAAGTCGCTGTCACTTTAATGCTAGTATCCAGTATTTTCTTAGTCTCCGCCACCATTTTCCACTCTTCTTTAGTATCACCGCTATCAAGGAATACGTCGATATGTGGGATCACGTTAAACGCAATTTGCTTAGTAAATAAAGTAGAAGGTGTTTCATCCTTATCCCCGTCATCTCTATTATTATTTAGATTAAGACTTTGGCCAATAGCAAAATTGTAAATGGATTTGGTTTGATCAAAAAGCTCATCACTACCTTCTTTGCCGGCACCAGATACCGCTTGGTAAGTGCTGACCACAACGCGTTTGATTTTGGCACGGTCATGCAAAGGCTTCAGGGCTACGACCATTTGTGCAGTTGAGCAATTTGGATTTGCGATTATATTTTTCTTGCTGTAGCCAAAGATCGCCTCAGCGTTCACTTCTGGCACAATCAGTGGCACGTCAGGATCATAGCGATATAAACTAGAGTTATCGATAACGATACAGCCAGCAGCGGCAGCCTTGGGGGCATATTCTTTGGTGGCGTCTGAACCTAATGCAAAAAGCGCCATATCCCAACCGCTAAAATCAAAGGTAGCCAGATCGACTGTTTTCAAGGTTCTGTCGCCAAAGCTTACTTCCGTACCAATTGATTTTCTGCTGGCTAAAACAGCAATTTTGGAAATTGGAAATTCACGTTCGTGCAAAATATCAAGCATTTTGTGACCAACGCTACCAGTGGCTCCTACGATGACAACTTTATAAGACATAGTCTCTTCCTTGTTTCAAAGACAGGCCCGTTTAGCGCGGTGTTTAAGCAATGGGAAGGGGGAGCTAGTCAGTTCGGTCCTCTGAAAACAGATAAATTGCCAAACCCAACAACATTGTCACACAAAACAACAGGATCACAGCGTTATACGAGACAATCGGCGACGCAGCATCTATTATCTTAGCATCATAGATCTTGGCTGAGAGGTTTTGCATCACGCCAACACCACCGATTGCAAATAGATTAATCAATGTTACGCCTCTACCCATCAAATGTTCTGGAAAAAAGCTCCGGCCATGAGCTACCAAAATGGGGAAAGATGCGCCAAAAAAGCCAATTCCTGCCATTATTCCTGCAGCTGTCCAAAAACCATTTTGACCAACCTTATAAAGGGCGATGCACAATGCTGCACAGATGAAGTTGCCAACGAAGATTACCCATTTTCGGGTGCCAAACAGCCTATCAAGCGGACCGTAAAAGAAATTGCCAGCAATCATAGCCAGCGCCATAACTGTAGTCACAGTGCCAACTTGAGCGATGGTAGAGCCGAACACATCAGTGAAATAAGGTCCAATCCAAAGGCCGCGCAGGCCTGCGGCAGGCGCGTAACAGACCAAGACCATAGGCAAGATAAACCACATGGTGCGCATGCGAAGCAAATCCAACACGCTGCCTTTTTGGGTGGTGATCACCTTGGGGGGATCCTTGACGATCAGATAGCACAAACCGGCCACGGATACGGTGGCCACGCCGATCATCATAATTGAAAAACGCCACCCCAACAGTTCAACCAAAAGCGTCAAAGGAAAGGCTGCGCCTATATTGCCGAGCGACCCAACCCCCAAAATGAAGGCGGCCATCGTCGCAAAAGCTGCGGCTGGGAAGCTCCGCGCCACTACATAGTATGAGGCCATAAGCACTGGCGAGCAGCCAATCCCGATTAGGGCCATGGCAAGGGAAATATGCCACGGAGCGGTCGCAGCAGCAAAAACCATAGCGCCCCCACCGGCTCCTACAGCCAATAGAGCAGCATTGGTGCGCTTTGGGCCCAATGTGTCCAGCGCCCATCCTACGGGGATCTGCATCAGCGCAAAGGCCAGAAACCAATAGCCAGACGCGGCGGATAACTGGGCCGCTGTGGCACCAATCTCAGCCTGCAATGGGGCCGCCAATACCGCCAAAAACGCACGATAAAATTGCGACAGCACATAGGCTAGGGTCAAAATTATTAAAGTTGCGCGCATAGCTGTCTCCGTTGTGTCTGTGTGGTGCCATGGCTGTGCGGCATGGTAAAGGCAGAAGTGCTAACTTGTGCCCCTGTCATCGTCGGGTTAGCTTTACCTTGAACAAGTGAAAAGGCAGCAACTAGATGATATTTTCAGGGAAAACAGTTTTGATTACCGGGGCAAGCCAGGGTATTGGATCAGCCACAGCCCAACACTTGGCCTCCCTTGGGGCCAATGTCGTCTTAACGGCTCGTAGTGCTGACGCCTTGGAACAGCTCGCCGCCCAGATCGGCCCGCAGGCCAAAGCCATTGCTTGCGATGTTTCAGACTATGACCAGGTGAAAGCTGCGGTTGATTTGGCACTCGCACATTTTGGCAGCCTCGATATTTTGGTGAACAACGCTGGACTACTGGCTCCGGTGCACCGTTTGTTAGATTTTGCGCCAGCTGACTGGGATAAGGTGATCGACGTAAACGTAAAGGGTGTCTTTTATATGATGCATGCGGCCCTGCCGATCATGATTGGGCAGGGCGGTGGAACCATTGTTAATATTTCTTCGGGTGCTGCCTACGGCGTACTGGAGGGGTGGAGCCATTATTGTGCGTCCAAAGCCGCCGTATTGCAGCTAACCCGCTCGGGCCACGAGGAGTATGGCGACCAAGAAATTATCTGCCTCGGTCTTAGCCCGGGTACAGTGGCAACTGAGATGCAGGTTTTGATCAAAGCTTCAGGGATTAATCCCGTCAGCCAGCTCGCAGTCACGGATCATATTCCCACCTCGGATGTGGCTCAAGCAGTCGCTTTTCTCTGTGGGCCGGCTGGTGCAAAATACGTGGGAAAAGATTTTCATCTCAAATCACCAGAATCGCGGGCTGCCATCGGATTAGCCATGCGGTAAAGGTTTCATGCGATGCCGCTGATAGCTCCGCGTCTGGTCTCAACTCACCCCACTTTATCAGCGCGTTGTACCCAGGCCAGGCGAGGGCATTGACGGGGAGGCAACATTTAGTGCGTTTTATTGTGTTGTCCGCCCATAAAAATCAAGGTGCTCCTCAGTAGTAAATTTGCGGCCTGGAGCATCGAAATAGGTCAAAACCGCATTTATGCGTGGTGTGTCTCCCTCAACTGGTGTCACCCGATGCGCTGTGTTCACGCCGCGAAACACGTTAAGAGTGCCCGCCGCTTGTGGGCAAATTGTCGTTTCCAGCTGCCCGTTTAAAAGTGCCGCAACCCCATCGTAATTTGGATCATCGTTTGTCCGCAGATCGCGCAGATACTCAAAATCACCGCCGTTACTAGGTGCCTGCAAGAGCAATGTTGTAGTAAATTCTGATCGGTCGAAATGCCAGTTCAGGGCTTCGCCGTCATAATAGGTCATGACATTGGCGCCTGCGATGCGGTCATCCATTGGGTATAATCTTGGCTTTTGCATAACATCGGCAAGAAAGCTAGCAAAGGCTGGCCAATCATATAATTGCGTGATCGCGCTGTCTTCAATTTGATCAGCACAAATAGTGTGATTGGCGGTTTGGCGCAGCTTTAGGGCTGGGTGGTCTGGCGCAAGGCCCGGGATAGTTTTTTTGAAATAGATATTATGTGCGCGGAGGTGGGTGAAAGCTTGCGTCGCAATCACTGGTTTGACCCGCTCCAAAGTATCGTGCAGCGCGGATGGGCGCAGAAATCCGGGAAGATTGAACAATCCATTTCTTGCCAGATCCGCTTGGCATAGCGCGACAAGGGCGCTGTAACTGGCGCTGTCTGGTTGGTCGAGCGGGTAGGTGGTGGTGTCTATTATATCCATGAAGCCATACCATCCAAATTGCCGCGCAGTGTCAAAAAGAAGAACGCCGGGGAAGCCCAACGTTTTACAATTTTTATATTTAGCAAGCTTAGAGGCTGGCAGTAAGAGCCTCAACGATGGCATCACCCATTTGCGATGTTGTCACAGCGGTGTCACCTTCGGCTTGCAAAAGATCCGCTGTACGAATGCCGTCGGCGAGAACTTTTTCAACTGCCGTCTCTATTCTCGTGGCCTCATCACCCATATCAAACGAATAGCGCAGTGCCATCGCTAGGGACAAGACACAGGCCGATGGGTTGGCTTTGCCTTGGCCAGAAATGTCCGGCGCTGAACCGTGGACCGGTTCGTAGAGCGCTTTTGGGCGGCCATTCTCCATTGGGGAGCCAAGGCTTGCAGAGGGCAGCATGCCTAACGAGCCAGTCAACATCGCAGCGCAGTCTGAGAGGATATCGCCAAAAAGATTGTCGGTGAGAATTACATCGAATTGCTTCGGAGCTCGAACTAACTGCATTGCTCCATTATCCGCATACATATGAGACAATTCAACATCGGCATAATCCGCTTGGTGAACTTCGGTGACTACGTCGCGCCACAACACGCCAGCCTCCATCACATTGGCTTTTTCCATTGAACACACGCGTTTGCTCCGGCGACGTGCTAGCTCAAATGCTGCGCGCGCGGCGCGCTCAATTTCAGACTCAGTATAGCGATGTGTGTTGATGCCAACACGTTCATTTCCTTCCTTGAAAATTCCGCGCGGTTCACCAAAATAGCTACCGGAGGTGAGTTCACGCACAATCATAATGTCCAAACCGGCTACAATATCTCTTTTGAGCGAAGAGAAATCAGCTAAGGCATCAAAGCATTGCGCTGGGCGCAGGTTGGCGAAGAGATCCATTTCCTTACGCAGGCGCAGTAACCCGCGCTCCGGTTTCACGCTGAAATCAAGATTGTCGTATTTTGGCCCTCCAACTGCGCCAAGTAAAACAGCATCCACTGCCTGTGCCTTGGCCATCGTATCGTCATGCAGCGGCACTCTGTGCACATCATACGCTGCGCCACCCACCAGATCTTCAGACACCTCAAAGGTTATGGCGCGATGGGAGCCAAGCCAATCAATTACTTTGCGCACTTCAGCCATAACTTCGGGCCCAATGCCGTCGCCGGGTAGAATAAGGAGGGAGTGGGTGCTCATGAAAAGCCCTTTCAATTATCTCAGCTTAATAACTATCTGAAGTTTAAATTACGACCAAGCAGGCAAAGCTTTACCTTGCTAGTAGTTTATACCCAGGGCGCGCTTTGCGCCATTTTGGTTTCAAAGGCATCAATTGAGGCAACTTTTTCAAGTGTCAGGCCAATATCATCGAGCCCATTAATAAGGCAGTGCTTGCTATGCGGGTCTACATCAAAAGCGATAACATCACCGTCCGATGTTTCGATATTTTGATTTTCTAGATCGACGACCATGCGGGAATTACTGCCTTTTTCGGCGTCTTTCATCAGCAAGCGCAATTGTTCTTCAGTCACAATGACAGGTAATATGCCGTTTTTAAAGCAATTATTATAAAAAATATCAGCAAAGCTAGTGGAAATCACACAACGGATGCCGAAGTCTAGCAAAGCCCAAGGCGCGTGCTCGCGTGACGATCCACAGCCAAAGTTATCGCCAGCCACCAAGATATTGGCGTCTTTATAGGCCTCTTTGTTGAGTACAAAATCTGGCTTATTAGATCCATCCAGATTGTAGCGCATTTCATAAAACGCGCTCACACCTAAGCCGGTACGTTTAATGGTTTTCAAAAACTGCTTTGGAATTATCATATCCGTGTCGATATTAATCAAAGGCATAGGCGCTGCGATTGCAGTAAGCTTTTCGAATTTTTCCATTATATAATTTCCCGCACATCAGTTAGTTTTCCAGTGAGAGCTGCCGCAGCGGCCATTGCTGGGCTCATCAAATGGGTGCGTGACTCGCGCCCCTGACGGCCTTCGAAGTTGCGGTTGCTGGTGGAGGCACAGCGGACCTGTGGGCCAAGCTGATCGGGGTTCATGCCCAAACACATAGAGCATCCTGCCAAACGCCATTCAAACCCGGCATTTTTGAAAATATCCGCAAGCCCTTCTTGCTCGGCTTGCAAACGCACAAGGCCCGAACCGGGAACAACCATGGCGATCAAGCCCTCTTGGATCTTTTTGCCTTCAACCACTTTCGCCGCAGCGCGCAGATCTTCGATCCGCCCGTTGGTGCAGGATCCGATAAACACGGCATCGATGGTGACGTCTTGCAAACGTGTGCCGGGTGTCAGGCCCATATAGTCCAAACTGCGTTGGGCCGCGGCAACTTTACCACCGTTAAAATCATCGGCAGCAGGCACGCTTGCCGTGATGGGTAACACATCCTCGGGGCTGGTTCCCCATGTAACCACTGGAGCGATGTCTTCGCCTTTCATGGTGATGACCTTGTCAAAATGCGCCTCATCATCGGAAAAAAGAGTTTTCCAATAGTCCAATGCGGCGTCCCATGTCTTGCCGGATGGAGCGTTGGGGCGGCCATTGCAATACTCAAAGGTGGTTTCATCAGGCGCGATCATGCCGGCCCGTGCGCCGCCCTCAATTGCCATATTGCAGACTGTCATTCGGCCCTCCATCGATAGGTTGCGGATGGCCTCACCGCAATATTCGATAACATAGCCGGTGCCGCCAGCGGTGCCAGTCTCGCCGATCACTGCAAGGGTAATGTCCTTGGCTGTGACGCCTGGGCTCAAGTGTCCGGTGATTTCCACTTTCATATTTTTAGATTTTTTCTGGATCAACGTCTGGGTGGCCAGAACGTGCTCAACCTCAGATGTGCCAATCCCATGAGCCAAAGAGCCAAAGGCACCGTGCGTGGCGGTATGGCTATCTCCGCAAACAATGGTCATGCCGGGCAGGGTCCAACCCTGCTCAGGGCCAATGATATGCACAATGCCTTGGCGCACGTCGTCCACGGGGTAATAGACCACCCCAAATTCACGGGCGTTTGTATCGAGAGCGTCAACTTGAATGCGGCTCTCTTCATTGTCGATGCCTTTTAAGCGGTCCAATGTAGTGGGTACGTTATGATCTGGTACTGCAATTGTTTTTTCTGGTGCGCGCACTTTACGACCGGTCATTCGCAGACCTTCAAAGGCTTGGGGACTGGTGACCTCATGAACCAAATGCCGGTCAATATATAAAAGACAGGTGCCGTCATCTGCTTGATGGGCCACATGCGCGTCCCAGATCTTATCATACAGTGTTTTAGGGGCCATATCAGGCGTTCCTTATATGTATCGTCTAATTTGAAGTGTCATCACAGAGAGGCTTTAGTCATAGAGCCGCAGCCGGAGACTTGATTTTTCTACGGGAAAAAACCTCCAAGGTAGGCGAGCGCGATCCAAGATATCAAAGACCATTTTCATTCTCCTAAATAACCTGCTCGCATGCCCGACACAAGCCTTCAGATGATCTTGTATTATGTGGGATCTACGGCGGGGTTTGGACTTTAATTTGGAAGTAAATCTGGCGTGAATTTCAGTAGACCTGTGAGGTGGCACTCCAGTGCCTGGTAGAATCGACAGGCCAGATGCCGCGCGCGCTGAAAAAACCTGTGATATGGCTCTTAACCTGTGTGGGGGGGGCTGCATCTTGTAACTATACGGTTCGATCCTGTGCAATGAGATTATTTCGGAAATTAGATTTGGTGAAAGCCTGAAGCTTAAAACCCGACAAGCCTATGACATCAATCGACAATGCCTGGTTCCAATATAATACAGACCAAAGATAATTTGGGCATAGTTTTCTACTGTGGCCCCTGATCAACACAGTTTGTTAAGCAATCCACGCAAGCGATTGAGGAATCTAAATTTCAATGCTATTGAGCATGCACCCAGTGTCGGGATGTTGCGGCGCATTGTTTGGAGGACACGGTCCTGTCTTTGACATCTGACGCGGAAAGATCCGCGCGCAAATTGGCCAAAGGCCAATCGAGTGCTACGAGCGATGCAATATTAGCCGCCGTTTTGAAATCCCTAGATGATGATAAGGCCGAAGATGTGGTGCAGATTGATCTGCGTGGCATCTCGGAGATTGGCGATCACATGGTGATCTGTTCTGGCCGCTCCACCCGGCAGGTTGCAGCGATTTCCGAAAAGCTAAAAACTCGCCTTAAAGATGATTTGGGGATTATGTCCAAGCTGGAAGGGAAAGGCACTGGTGACTGGGTGCTCGTAGATACGGGTGATGTTATTATACATGTTTTCCGTCCTGAAGTGCGCGAGTTTTACCAACTTGACCAGATGTGGCTGGAGCCAGGAGCGCCAGCTCCCTCCGAGGCCTAATGCGTCTGCGCGTTATCGCCATCGGCCGTCTACGCAACGGACCAGAAAAAGAACTCATTGAAGATTACATCGGCCGGTTCAACCGCACCGGGCGCCCCCTTGGCTTGGGTCCAGTTGAATTTACAGAGCTGGAAGACAAAAAAGGTGGTGGCAAGTTTGGAGAAGCGGCACTTTTGGCCAAGGCTATCCCCGGTGCGGCAACGGTTATTGTGCTTGACGAACATGGCCAACCACAATCCTCCACGGACTTCGCTCAAAATTTAGCTCGTATCCGAGATCAAGCACCCCCTGAGTTGGTATTTGTAATTGGGGGCGCTGACGGTTTGGCGCCGGTAGTGCTGGCGCGCGCGGATATACTGCTGAGCTTTGGAAAAATGGTCTGGCCGCATATGTTGGCTCGTGTGATGTTAACTGAGCAACTATACCGTTCAGTGTCTATACTTGCGGGTGGCCCTTACCACCGGGTTTAGCTCTCTGAGCACTACTCCATCTATTCAATGGAAATGGGTTGTAAACGCCACCCAGCCTGCCCTAGGGTTTGGCAAAATTTAGGGAGTTCATATATGCGAACACGTGCAGCAGTTGCTATGGAAGCTGGCAAACCACTTGAAATCATGGAAGTGAATCTCGAAGGTCCGAAGGCTGGCGAAGTTTTGATTGAAATAAAGGCAACTGGGATTTGTCACACTGATGAATTTACTCGATCTGGCGCGGACCCTGAAGGCATGTTCCCTGCCATTTTGGGCCATGAGGGCGCGGGAATTGTGTTGGAATGTGGCCCCGGCGTTAGGGGCCTAAAACCTGGCGATCATGTAATTCCACTTTATACGCCTGAGTGTCGCGAGTGCGACTATTGCCTCAACCCAAAAACTAATCTGTGCCAAGCGATCCGCAACACCCAAGGTCAGGGATTGATGCCCGATGGCACCAGTCGGTTCTCGATGCTCGATGGCACGCCTATTCTTCATTATATGGGCTGTTCGACCTTCACCAATCATACGGTTTTGCCAGAGATTGCCTTGGCCAAAGTACGCGCTGATGCGCCCTTTGATAAGATTTGCTACATTGGTTGCGGTGTCACAACAGGCATTGGTGCGGTGATCAATACCGCCAAGGTTGAGATAGGCAGCACTGCAATTGTGTTCGGTTTGGGCGGCATTGGCCTCAATGTGGTCCAAGGCCTGCGACTGGCCGGCGCGGATCAGATTGTTGGGGTTGATTTAAACCCTGGCAAGATTGAGATGGCCATGCGCTTCGGCATGACGGATTTCGTGAACCCTAAAGACGTCAGTGGTGATTTGGTGGCACATTTGGTGACTCTCACTGGTGGTGGTGCGGATTATACATTTGACGCGACTGGTAATGTCAGCGTGATGCGTACGGCACTGGAGGCCGCACATAAGGGTTGGGGCGAAAGTGTGATCATTGGTGTGGCCCCAGCAGGTGCTGAAATCACTACCCGGCCGTTCCAATTGGTCACTGGCCGAGTTTGGCGAGGTACTGCCTTTGGTGGAGCACGTGGACGCACTGATGTCCCGAAGATCGTTGATTGGTACATGGACGGAAAAATTGAGATCGACCCAATGATTACGCATACTATGCCTCTGGAAGATATCAATAAAGGCTTTGACCTGATGCATGCTGGGAAATCTATCCGTGCTGTGGTCGAATTTTAACGAAATGCTGGTTACCTGATGATTTATTGACGACAATGAGAGGGCGCTTGATGCAGCCTCTCATTTAGGAAGCTTGGATGGCCCATGATTGAAGTCCTACTCAAAACTCTGCCTTTCTTTGCTATTGTGGGGCTGGGTTACGGTGCTGCGCGCACCCACTTTTTTCCTGAGATAGCCACGGCGTACCTAACAAAGTTTGTTTTTTATTTTGCATTACCTGCAATGATCATTCGATTTTCGGCCAATCTTTCCTTTTTGGAATTAGTCAATTTGCCTTTTATTGGAGCCTATCTTTCGGCAACTTTTGTGATCTACCTTCTTGCCACCAGTGTGGCTATTTTGCGCAAACGCAATGTGGGGGAGGCCGCGGTTGAGGCACAATGTGCCTGTATCGGCAATGTAGGGTTTCTGGGTATACCGATGCTGGCGATGTTAATGGGTCCAGAGGCGGTGCTGTGGGTCATGTTGGTGCTTGCCATTGATCAGCTAGTCTTTGGCAGTCTGATTGTAATCTTGATTGTAGGCTCACGCGATGGTCGTATTAGCTTTGGCATGCTAAAAACTGTTGGGTTTGGCTTGATTAAAAATCCAATGATTATGGCGATGCTGGCAGGCTTACTATGCTCTAGCTCGGGCGTGGCTTTGCCCACACCTGCAATAGAATTCTTTGATATTTTGGGCGCAGCTGCCACGCCAGGTGCATTGTTTGCGATTGGCGCATCTCTGGCCAGCAAATCGGCTGAGCGGATCACAGTTGCGGGTTGGCTAGCATTTTGTAAATTGATCTTGCACCCTTGCGCTGTTGCGATTTCTGCCTTGTTAATTTTTCCGGTGGCCCCTTACCCTGCGGCGGTATTAATTGCGGCCACCGCGTTGCCTGTGGCGGGTAATATTTTCATTTTGGCCACTCACTACAAAGTAGCGCCTGCGCGGGTTTCCGCGTCAATATTGTTGTCGACAGTGGCTTCGGTAGTCACTGTATCGTTGGTAATCGCTTGGGTTAATGTTCTGTATAGCTAAGTGACCAGTGGCTTATCCGCTGCAATATAGCCTTCTTCCTTGCAAATTTTAGTAATATCCGCTTTGCAAAGTACAACACGAAAAAAAGGGTTTATCATGGAAATCAAATCAGAAATTGCATGCTTTGGCGGTATGCAGGGGGTTTATTCTCATATCTCTAAAGCTTGTGGCGGGGAGATGACTTTTGGACTGTTTTTGCCTGAAGAGACAAAACTAGGACCTGTTCCAGTACTTTGGTATTTGTCGGGCCTGACTTGTACCCATGAGAATGCCATCACCAAGGCCGGTGCGCAGGCTTGGGCTGCGGAGGAAGGGATCGCGTTGGTGTTTCCCGATACCTCGCCTCGTGGCGCTGGGGTGGCCGATGATGACGCTTATGACTTGGGCCAAGGTGCTGGGTTTTATGTGAACGCAACGCAGGACCCATGGGCCCCACACTTTAGGATGTGGGATTATGTTGCCAACGAGCTGCCCCAACTGTTGGGCAATGAATTTGCGGTTGATCTACAGCGACAATCGATCACGGGGCATTCCATGGGTGGCCATGGTGCGTTGACCTTGGCAATGGCGCGACCTGAGCAATATAGGAGCGTTTCCGCATTTTCACCTATCTGCAACCCGATGGGGTCAGACTGGGGTTGTAAGCAACTTACGGCGTACTTAGGACCCGACAAAAGTGCATGGGAAATCCATGACGCGAGCCAACAAATGCTGGACAAAGGCTTTAATGGCCCAGTTTTAGTAGATATAGGCACGAAAGATCCATTTTTGGATCTTCTGAAACCTGAAACTTTGGCATTTTCGATGGCAAAACGTCGTCAGCAAGGACATTTTCGTCTGCAACCAGGATATGACCATTCATACTTTTTTGTGTCGACCTTCATTGAAGATCATATTAATTTTCATTCGGAAGCATTATACGCGGAGTAATTCATGGCTCATTATGATCTTATTATTATAGGCTCTGGCCCTGCAGGCCGGTCGGCGGCCATGCAAGCAGGAAAATTGAAACGTCGGGTTTTAGTTATAGATGCTAGGGTGCGATTGGGTGGTGTATCTGTTCATACCGGAACCATTCCTTCTAAAACTTTACGTGAGACAGTCTTGAATTTATCTGGATGG
>Ga0302131_1000838_pt1 | contig 17537 bp, 15 predicted proteins | sample CB9_20m_MG_FD_203105 | JGI IMG/M metagenome (GOLD analysis project Ga0302131, IMG submission 203105) | Marine microbial communities from Western Arctic Ocean, Canada - CB9_20m | ecosystem: Environmental > Aquatic > Marine > Oceanic | place: Canada: Western Arctic Ocean | collected 2017-09-19
CTGGGCCCTACGGGGGATTCACCCCTCTGGGATCTGCCATACACGAGTGTCACCCTGAAACTGTCCGTGTACTGGTTGAGAAAGGAGCGGACCCCAACCTTAAACCTTGCACCTATCCGGTAACTTTACCGGATTCCAGATGGGAGGCGTTTGTCGCCACTCCCCTGTTCATGGCAAGAAAGCAGGGCTGCACTGGCATCGTGAAAATCCTTATAGACGGCGGGGCGGACCACAATATTCGCAACGCAAAGGGGCAGACCGTTCTGCACGAATCTGTCACGGATATGAGTATGGATATGAGTATGCTCAAATGCCTTCTCGACAACGGTGCCGACCTCAGTGCTACAGACAACAAAGGTCGCACGCCGAGGGACATTGCCGTGGCCAAGTTTAACAAGCATGGGTGGGTCGGTTACGAAGAGTCGATCACATGCATCGACACTCACATCGCACAAGTCAACAGTGAGTCTCGTATGACCGCCTCCACTACCCGCCAGAAAGGACTTCCCGAAGTCATGGACGGAGAGATTATGGCCTTCCTGCAGCACTAAACACGCACCCCTGTCCGCCTCAAAACACCCATAAACACGCACCCCTGTCCGCCTCAAAACACCCATAAACACGCCCCCTATTCCTGCCGGTGCAATTTAATCGATACTAACTAGATCACTCATTAAGTTCGTATAATAATATTTCCCAATACCAACATCCCAGGTAACATGATCCCACACTGTCTCGCCGTCGAACTGTTGCGCGTCACCATGCTGGTCTACGACTACGGCGCCAAGTATGAAGTCAGTGCCGACGAGACACTTGAAACTTTCGTCGCGCGCCTCAAATCTAGCGGCGACATTGACACTCTGGGCGTGAGCGACCTCCAGAGGAACGTTCTGGAAGACACAGCCTCGCAGGCTCCGTCCGGCAAGGTGTGCAAGTTCATTAGCAACCCGACCACGGATCTGCAGGTGGGCATCACTCTCAGTGAGAGCAAAAAGAGAATATGCATCGTCTTTCGCGGGAGCGAATCGAGGACCGACTGGTACTACGACCTCAGCATAATGAAGTGCCGCCTCCGCGACGACATTTGGGTGCACAGTGGCTTCTACAAGCAGCTGTTTGGGGGCGGCGTCTACCAAGAGATCCTGGCAGAGGTCAAACGGCTCGTGGCGGAGCACCCCGAGTTTGAGATCTATGTCACAGGCCACAGCCTCGGGGCAGCGCTGTCCACGCTCTGTGGATTCCAGTTGACTGACGATATTGCGAACAATGTGTCGGTGGTGTCGTTTGCTAGCCCACGCGTAGGCGGCCGGAAGTGGAAAGCCGCGTTCGACAGCAAAAGGAGTTTACAGCACTACAGAGTTACGACCCAGCGCGACGTGGTGACGGCGTTCCCGTACTTCAGCTATCACCATGTCGGTGAAAATATCCGGCTGTCCGGCAAAGCGGTGAAGGTGTTCGCTGCAAATGCACCCCGCAGCTGGTACGAAGAGTCGTTTCTGTCGTGTTGGAGTTCGGCCGAGCACATGTGCGACGTGTACTACAGCCGGCTACTGCAAAACGAGTGGCAATGACCCGGGTTATTGCATTTCCCTCGGGCTTTGGCAGAACCGCGCGGTGTTTTTGGGTTCTAGAGACACAAAGTCCATCATGGAGGCCGACCGAATATTTGAATTGCAAGATACACTGATCAAAAAAATTATTAACGTACACGCGCCTGGCCTAATAAAAGACGTGTTCTTTTCGGATGCCGACCCCACCGCATCCTTTCGGCTTCTCTACGACGATATCAGATCAAAGACCACGGACTTGACAGACTACGAGGTCGACACGAGCTGGAAGATCCATGCGGGTGCCTGCGTTGTAGTGGCAGCAAAACTCGTCATGGCGCACGACTATATATCGGACGATTCATTTCTGTTCTACATTGTCGCGGCGTTCCTCGTGGAAAAAGTAGAAATGTATGCCAAAGACACTGTGGGTCATATGATTGTTGGACAACTTATCCGTATGGAGTCGGAGGTGTTAAACAAAACTATATTCAACATCACACCACCATCTAGAAATCCGGTTGCGAAATAACTCAAACACCAGCACCACAGCAATCGTGGTGGAGGTGTTCGCGTTTTTGAGTGTCACGTCACGTCACGTCACGTCACGTCACGTCACGTGGGGTAGCCTAGCGCTTAGAACGGAAAGCTCGGCTGGAGCAGCAGCCCACACTGACCCTCCTGTGTGTTGGCTCGACTCAGGTAGATATACCCTCCGTCGCCCCATGACGGCCCCCATGAGTTCTTCACGATCCAGGCGTCCTCCGTGTAGCCCACGACTAAGACCCCGTGATCCAGGTTGCTGCCGCAGCCGGGGTCGTCGTAGACACCGCTCTCGTAGAACCGGAAGGACGGCTGGTCGGCCTCGATTGCGATACTAACGGGCTGCATGGCTACGGCCTGCATCATCACCTTGGCGTTCTGCGTCGGCACGTCGTAGCATCCGGTGACCTCGGCAGCGGTGTTGCACGCGGCGCATGACTCCCTCTGCGCCTGGTACGGGTAGTCGGCCTCGGAGCAGATGCCGTTGAGCATGACGTACTCGAAGGCGAAGTCCATCATTCCTCCGTTGCAGCCGTGGTCTCCCTGCGCCGCGCTGCAGTCCACAAGCTGCTGCTCACTGAGGCTCACCAAGTCTCCCGTTTTCTTGGCCCACAACCCCTCGATGGCACCCGTGGTGGAGAACGCCCAGCAGCTGCCGCACTGCCCCTGGTCCTTGACCGGTGTTACCAGACCGCCGTCCCGATGGTCGACTGTGGCAGGCGGGCGGGCCCACGTACCGGCAAAGGGGTCACACTGCTGCTGGCTGTGGTGCTCGAGGCCGTGGAATGTCGAGTACTCTTCGGACGTCAGGTCGGCGAAGCGGTTCAGCGCGAGGGAATAGCCAACGTCCCCGTCGGCGAAGATCTCGTTGTGGGAGTTCACAAATGCGCGATTCTCGGCGTAGACCTCGAAGCGGTTCTTCCACTCGGCGTAGCTGCTGAACGACCGATCAAATTCGTCTGCGAATTCGGCAAAGTCGGAGAATACGGTGTCATCGGCGCCGCAGAAGCGAGAGCAGCTGATGGACCCGGCCCGGCTCTTGTAGAATGAATCTGTGCACGATCCCCAGAACTCCAGAGGCAGAGCTTCGCAGTAGCCCGTCTGGGACTGGTGGCACGCCGCACACACCGGATTCCACACCGGGCGGTCGGAGGGGAAGACAGTTGCCCCCACTACATTGGCGATGGCGGCGATGATAATGTAGGACTTCATTGTTGAGTTTTGCTTACTATACTGATGACGGTGTCTTTAAATCTATATATTATTCAAATTATTTTCAAACAAGAGACCAGGAACTATAATTCCTCGTGGAATCATAGGTTTAACGTTTGGCTCGTAACGAATAGAAACGAGCCAAAGTGACCGAAGCACGATGACCGAATGCGCTTGTTGCACCGAGCCCTTTACGGACACGCGGCGCAAGCAGGTCTCCTGTCATTCGTGCGATTACAATGTCTGCAGAGAGTGCGTCAAGACTTTTCTGACGACCAGTCTCAACGAACCCAAGTGTATGAGCTGCAACAAGCCGTGGGATACCAACTTCCTGGCATCCCAAATGACCAAGGCATTTATCAACGGTCCTCTCAAAGCGGCGAAGGAAACGGTCCTGTGGGAGGGCCAACTGGCGCAGATGCCGGAGACGCAGGTTGAGATAGAGACGCGCAGGGCCATATACACAATGGAAGCACAGATTGACAAGATACGCTCGCGACACGCAAAAGAATTGCGGCCACTGAGGGATCAACTACTTGAGTTGAAGGGTCTCCCTCCGGTTGTGAGGACGACGCGAGAATCCGTCGTTGTACGAAAGCCAAGGAAGTTTATCAAAGCATGCTCAGGCGAACTCTGCCACGGGTTCCTGAACCCCAACTGGAACTGTGGCATATGCGAGAAATCGACCTGCAAGGACTGCCATGCTTACCTTTCCGATCCCGACGCCGAGCACGTCTGCAACGCGGATGACATCGAAACGGCGAGGCTTCTAGCCCGCGACACAAAGTCCTGCCCCCAGTGTGGAGTGTCAATCACGAAGATAGACGGCTGCGACCAGATGTGGTGTTCGCAGTGCCATGTCTCGTTCAGTTGGAGAACAAACGAGATCGTCACAGGCAGTGTGCACAACCCCCACTACTTCGAATGGGCCCGGTCGCAGGCACGGAACGGTCAGATTCCCAGGCAGGCGGGCGATGGGCGTCCAGCCGCCGGCTGCGGAACCCCGGATCTGGGGGCCCTTCTCCGGATCGAGGCCGCCAACGACGACGCAGTCGGAAAGATGTCGAAGCTATGTATGCTGTCTAGGCACGTCCGACAAGTCGAGCTACGCAAACACGTTCACGTGCCGAAGGAGTTCCTCGAATCCCGGATCCAGTATCTCCTCGGAAGAAAGAGCAAGAAGGTCCTGTGCTCTGAGCTGTTCAAAGACTACAAGGCCGGGGGCAAGAAAACGGAGACAAGGGGGATATTGCAGGTGTTCGTGACAGTCGTCGACGAGCTGCTCGTCGGGATCCAGAACGAAGAGAACGTGCCTGACAACCGCAAAGCTCTGGATTCCATAGTGAAATACACCAACGAAAACTTGGCCCTCGTCTCCGACATCCGCGGCGGCGTCAAGCATGTGATAACGGAGGACCTCAGCTTCCAATGGGGGGCTCGAGTACTATATGATCTCAGTACGACTCGGGCCACCGCGGCACAGCGCCGCTACCGCCTTCGTTATCCGTACTAGCCCTATCTACCAAACAACCAAACCCAACGCTGCCGCATCAAGGAGCTTTGGTTTTGATTGTTAGTGCGATTTGCAAATCGCTTAAAGCCAAAACGGTAATAATAAACAAAGCAGATCTACAACTAAGACTCAATTATGTACGGAATCGTTCAATTCTCCCGCCTCGACCGCGTCGCCGGCAAGGGTGTCAGCTTCCAGCCTTTCGAACACGCCGCCGAAAAATTCACGGTCAGCACCAAGGTGTCTGGCTGCACCGACCGCTGGGCCAAAGTCATCAAAACGGACGACCACCTCGAACTCTCTGAACTTTACGGGCCGGTTGGCACTTTCGGGACCGAGAGCGACCTACTGCGCATGCACTACGGTGTGAAGTGCCGCTATCCGTATTTTACAGACCCGGCCCGGAGCAAAACGCTGCCGACCACTGCCCAGTGCGTCTTTTCGATCGACAACGTCGGCACCAAAGACATCGATGACGCACTGTCCGTCCAGCTCATCGGTCCGGATCACTACCGGGTGGGAGTACACGTGACCGACGTGACCGAATTCTACAAAAGCAACCCCGAGTTTGTGTCATGGTCTCAAGGCCGGGGTGCGTCTGCATACTGGCACGACTCCGAAGGCACCCAGCACTCGCAGCCAATGGTTCCGCCAACCGTCGCCCACGACCTCCTCAGCTTGGCCCACAACCAGCCGCGGCCGTGCGTGACGCTGTGGATTGAGAGCAAGGGGGGAGAAGTCACAATGAGCCACACCAACACCGCCGTTATCAACACCCAGCCTCTGTCATATGCCGAGTTTGCCACCAACGAAGAGCACAAGAGCAACCTGGCTATGCTGCGCAAGGTGACCTCCGAGACCGACCCGGAAGACATAGTCGCGTGGACCATGCTCGAGTACAACAAGTACTTCGGCAACCTTCTCATCCAGCGGGGCAAGTGCATGATCCGCACCCAAGAGCCCGGTGAGCGGTGCGTGTACGCCATTGCCGATGCTAATACCACAGCGCGCACCCACAGTGGTCTCGGTGTCGAAAACTACGCGCACATGTCTTCGCCCATCCGCCGCTTCTCCGATGTGTACAACCAGATGCTCTACCACGAGATACCCGAGCCGGAGGTAGACATGGGCGCACTGAACGAGCGCATGGGCCAACTGGCAAGCTTCGGGTACGCCCACACCATCATGGAACTGGCCTACGAGTACAAGACTGAGCCCATCACCATTACGCCCTCAGAGGCGCCCTCCAAGGACTCGGACGGGCCGGCCGACGGAGAACTGTATTTGTACCTCCCCGAGCGCCGCGTCAAAGTCCCCAAAGGCGAAAGCTGGTACGCGGACGCACCGCTGGGGTGCGCCGCTGGGGTTCCAGTCAAGCTCTGGGGAATCCACAAGAACGGCAGGGCGCGGTTGCGTATCGCTTCGACCTGTGAAAAGGAAGCAGTGCAGTTCAAGCTCAATCCCCCGATGAGAGAAGACGACGGTGGGTCCAAGGTGCCGTTCGACACCATGTTCTCGGACGACCCTCAGCCACCAGCCAAATACCCGTCCACCGCAGACCTCGAGGACTTCCTGGGGCATGGTCTCGACGACTTCCAAACCCGGTGCTTGGCGGCCCTTACGCAGGGCTCGGACGTGCTCGGCATGGCACCCACCGGCTCGGGCAAGACCGCCGTCGCTATGATGGGAATCCTCGCGGCTTTCCAGCGGGACAAGCGGGTGATCTACACTTCGCCCATCAAGGCGCTGTCCAATGAGAAGTACAAGAGCCTGAGCGAGAAGCTGCACGGGCGGGTCACCCTACTCACCGGCGACATCAAGGACCGCGCGGTGGTGAGCGGCGGGGACGGTGCCGGTGAGCTCCTCATTATGACGGCCGAGATCCTCCGGAACAAGCTCACGAGCTCCAAAGCGACCGGCGTCCTCGACCCAGACCTTGTCGGCGTTGAGATCGTGATCCAGGACGAGGTGCACTACATCAACGATCCGGAGCGTGGCCCGGTGTGGGAGGAAACCGTTATGATGTTGTCCAAGGACATCCAAGTCATTTCGCTGTCCGCCACTCTCAGTGAGCCCGAGAACTTCAGGGAGTGGCTGTCGCAGCGCCGCCATACCCAAATCGTGCAGCGCCACGACCGCCACGTACCTCTTCATATCGGTGGGCTGTCCGGGGGCAACAGCTTCGAGGAGCTGATGTGCACGCACGGTTCGACTGGCATCAACTCGAGCGTCTACAAAGGTATCGCTCACCAACGGAGCAGCTCGAATTACTCGCCCATCGTCCAGGCCCTCATCAAAGACGACAAGTGCCCCGCCATCATTTTCTGCATGAGCCGCAAGGGCTGCGTCCACGCGGCGGGTACTGTGACGAAGAACCTGATGCTGAGCCCCGCACCCAACCGCAAGGCCAATCCGGATATCACCGACGAGGAATTCGAAGAGCTCTTGACCGAGCACTCCGTGGAGGTGCGCACGTACGAGGAACGGTGGAGGACGCTGTACAATCGCAACCTGCAGAAGCACCACGACGCGATCAGCACGCTGCCTCACTGGGAAATTTGGATAAGTGCCCTCAAGCGGGGAATCGCGTACCACCACGCCGGGATGGTGCCTATCCTGCGCGAGTTCGTTGAGATGCTGTTCCAGGCGAAGATGATCAAGTGTGTGTTTGCCACCGAAACGCTGGGAGTGGGCATCAATATGCCGGCGCGGACGGTGGTGTTCACCCAGATGAACAAGCCCACGGGAGGAGACGGTGCAAGCCGGTGGCTTCGACCGGATGAGTTCTGGCAGATGGCCGGTCGGGCTGGACGGCGAGGGATGGACACGCACGGCTACGTCATGTATGTCCCGACGCGCAAACCGGCGCCCTTCTCCGTGTTCCAGTCCATCCTCAAGTCGAGCCCTCCGCCGACCAAGTCGCAGCTGCAGATTGACCACGTTTTCGTGTTGAAGAACTTGGACGCGGGCAAGGAGGTTCTCGCGAAGAGTCTGTTTGAACGGGAGCTGCGCCAAGAGCGGTCGGTCATTGCAGCCGAGCTGGGGGCCCTCGACGTGGCAAGCGACCTCGGCAGCTCAGAGGGTGTCAAGCGCATGATCTACCTCGAGCATCGCCTCAACGACCCGTGGGTGAAGCTCCCGAACAAGCAGATCAAGAAGGCGAGGGCGGAGCTGTACGCGCTGAAGAAGGAGCATGGGGTTGAAGACCTATCCAAGTTCAAACGGAGTGCCGAACTCGCCGACAAGCTGAAACAGAACGAAGGCCATATCGACCGCGTCTGGAGGGTCGCGACCGACTGGCTGTGTCAATCCGGCTTTCTCACCACCGACCTCGAGCTCACGGTGCCAGGTCGGGCGGCCCAGCTGCTCTGCGACGGTCAGCCCCTTGCGAGGGCCAACGCGATATGCGACGGGCACCTGGCCGAGCTCGAGTTTGCCGAGATAATGGCGTGGTTGGCTTTGTTCGTTCCCCTCGGCACGGTGGATCACCAGGACGACCTCCCGGCCCTGTCCGGTGGGTTGAAAGCGGCGATAGCCCAGTCTGGCTTTGGGGAGGAGGTGTCGCAGACGTCGGCGCGGTTGGTATACCTGTGGTGCACCGAAAAACACGTTGGGAAAATCTGCCACTTCCTGCCAATGACGCAGCTGGGCACGTTCGTGAAGATGATCCTGCGGGTGTCGAGCTTTGTGGAAGAGATGCTGCCGGTGCTCCTCGGGATGGAGAAGTTTGAACTGTACAACCTGTTGTTGAACCACCAGGAAAAACTCTTCTACGGCATCGTCACCAATAGGTCGCTGTATGTAATTAGAAGCTAAAAAAACATTGCCAACCACCAAATGGCATGCATCCACTGGCTGACGTATGAGTCGCACCCCGACCGTAACCCGCGCACGGCGGGCTCTCTGAAAAAGATGAAAATTACAGGCACTAAGCGCCACTGGCATGCCCAAACATTGGGCGGTGGCAAAGAGTGGCTCGGTTTCTGCCAAAAGTGGAAGGACGTATCGGAGTACATCCGCAACAAGCCAGACAGCGACTTGGTCGTTGTGACCGACGCACGCGACGTGCTCGTCAACCGCACTCCGTCGGGCTTCGTCGAGACTTACTACTCGATGGGGCCCAAGGGCAAAGATTTCGTGGTGTTTGGAACCGAAAAAGCGTGCTGCGTCATGCCCATGTACGACCACAAGCCGGGTGCCTTTGTCAAGCGATCGGGCGGCCGGAAAGCCCTGGCCGAAGAGTTGTCGGAAAGCGACCTCGACTACCGCCACCTGTGGATGAAACGGATGCGCGCCAAGGTACCCAAAACAGCCCCGCGGGCAGTCAAGGCATTCGCGCACCTCAACGGCGGCATGGCGTGTGGCACTGTGGCCGCGTGGAAGAAGGCACTGAAGAAGCTCCAGCCGCTCGACCCCGACGAGGACGACCAGGCCCTGTTCACGGAGCTGCTCCTGATGTTCCCCGGCCTCGTCAAGTGCGATTACCATCAGCGGCTGTTCAGCAACAGCAACGTGTGGGACTCCAACAAAGGCTGCTTCTTCACCTGGCAGCCAGCGATCAAGTCCTTCAAGAACACCAAAACCAAAACAACGCCCTACTTCATCCAGACGCCGGGCGCCGAGATGGACGTGAAGCCCTTCTGGTGCTACCGCCAGCTCTACGAGAGGTTGAAGAAATAATCAAAACACTGTTACGGAAACCTACCCCAACAAATTTGTGCGTGCCTCAAAGCGCTGTCAATGATTCCAAAAGTCAGCCTCAAAGTCATCCTCCGATTCCGTCTCTGAATCCGACCCGTCTTCCGTGTCCGACCAGGGCCCGAAACCCCCCATCGATCTCCAAGGCCCGGGGGGCATGTCGTGCGCGGGGACAACGGCTGGAAGGTAGACTGTTAGGGTGGACTCGAACGGCATGTGGATCCCGCTATCCTGCATTTCCATATAAGGGTTGCAAGGATCCCCATCCTTGGGGTCGAATTGGTACGCGTAGCCCCTATCGAATATTGTTGAACGGATATCTATCCTTTGTCCGTCCATATCGAGGTCAAGTCCCCGTGCATCAAGTGCATCGTCTAGGAGCTGGACTGTATAATAATCCAGCATATTGAGAGCCAGGTCTACGATATTTTGGTCAATTGTAGCACCATTGCTTATAAATAACTTGATGATTTCGTGCCTGTTTTTATCTACAGCCTTCCAAAGATTCACCTTTACATCTCCAAGGTACCGAAGGTGTCCCTCGGTAATCTCTTTTTTGCTAGAGTGGTCCGGTCTGAACTTATGTCCGATTAAGTGAGTCAGTAGAGTCGCGCGACCAACGCTACGGCTTCTCCAAGGCCGCACCATTGCGTTCACGTCAGCGCCTCTGATGCATCCCTTGACGCGAAACAGAGCCAGCGAAGGGTTCGTTTCCAGAAGCCCTATAGCTTCGTATAACTCAGCGCCCAGCATTAGCCTCATCACCTTCGTTACGGACGCAGAGGTGTGTTTGTCGACTGTTACCATTCCAGCTCCATCATGCACCCGTAGGAAATTGATGGTATTGCGCTTCATTTCTTCGGGAAGCGAATCAAAGGAGGTCTTCGAAACCATAGCTTCGTATAATTCAAGGGCTTTCGTCGGCTTCTTGGGCTTCTCAGCAACGAGCCTAGCCAGGGCCTCAGGGCCCGCCTCGATCTGAGCAATCCGTTTCTCGATCGCATCGAGCTTGTCTACAATCTCGCCCATCATGGTGATAATTTTCTTGTCAGTAGAGGATCCCATGGTCTCTCTCTGTGTGTTTGAGGTGGTGAAGGGCCTACACCTAAGGCTTAACAAAAACGCAACAAAACGAAACGGAAAATATATATATTTATAACCAACTAAAACACGAAAATACTGTACTCGTGAGTACTGTACTTTTGACTTTTGCATACTTCATTTACCACATCCACCCGAAGCTCGACGACTTGCGCGAACTGCTCTTAGAGCCCGAGCTGGACGACTTGCTGCCGGACGACGACTTGCGCGAACTGCTCTTAGAGCTCGAGCCAGACGACGACTTGCTACCGGACGACGACTTGCGCGAACTGCTCTTAGATCCCGAGCTGGACGACTTGCTGCCGGACGACGACTTGCGCGAACTGCTCTTAGAGCCCGAGCGGGACGACTTGCTGCCGGACGACGACTTGCCGCTGGAGCCCGAGCCGGCAGAATACTGTACGCCCGGGTTCGAGGTGACCTTGACGGCGAACTTGATAGTTCTCCCCTTGAGCTGGCGGGGCTCGGCGAGGGCGCTGCGCTGAACTCTGTAAGAGTACATGTTCTTCTTGCTACCGGCCGTGGTTTCGCGCAGCGTGACGTAGACAGTGGCCGCACCTTTGATGTTGTGCTGGCGGCACAGTTGCGTGTTCATCTTGCCCGCTGCGCCCGAAGGCGTGGTCGACATGTAACGCCCCTCCTTCTTGACAGACAGGTTCTTGCCGGCGCGCTTGGCTCGGACGATGGTGAATGAGCGCGGGCCGGCTCCGAAGGATGTCATGTTCTTGATGAATTCGAACATTGTTTGCTATTGAGAGTGCCGCATATATTAAACTCGCCCATTTCCGGAATATCGATACCAATTAGGAGATAAACTCTGTATGAAGGCAGAACACAAAGATGGATTCCGTCTACATCCTAGAATGTCTGAACAAGGAGTTTCCATCCGCCCCATGGACGGACGAGAAAATTAGGGACAAGTGTCGCCGGATGCGCCGGTCGGTGGAGCTGTCGAGGGAGTACCTCAGTCTCGACAGCATACTGAAGATACACTTCGACCTCTACAACCACTACCCTCGACTCTACTACATCATATTGGAAAAAGACAACACGGCCTGGGAGAGCCAAATGGACGCGTTCTTAGGCACTCGTGCTACGTAGCATTGCAAGACGAATCTATAGCATACCTCCGTCTTGGCGAGCCAGGCGAACCCCCCACCCTTTTTGTTGTTGGTTTTCTCTCTTATCATTTCGTCGGTTCGACCCATCCCCAGAGGATGATGCTGATGCGCGGCAAGGCGTCGGCGGCCACACTGGGCGGAAGCTGAGGCACTCCGTGGCGCCACTTGATATTCATGTCCTTGCCGAACGCGTACACCATGCCGTCGGCCATCGGGAAGTTGACCGTTGCGCTACCGCGTGCATGCCGGAACGAGATGTCACGCGTGCCGCCAAACGACACTCCCACGGTGAAGTTCTGGGTCGCAGCCTTGTCCTTCTTCACGGCGGCCGCGTCGTGGTGGTAGGGCTTCCACTCGTAGCCGTCGGCGTACCAATTGAAGCGCGTGGCCTTGACGTCCATCGAGAACCGGTCGGCGATCTGAGACACCACTTTGTCGAAGGTGGGGCAGCTGGCCTTCCAATTCATCTTGTCGTCGGCAATGTAGTGAGTGTCGCCGTGCCACAGCTTCAGCAAGTCGGGCTGCGACTCTTTGACGCTGTCAATCTCGTTCTTGAGATCCTTGTACGTCTGGTCCGAGAATTTGCCGTCCAAAATCGAGATATCGCCGGCGCCGATGCGCGTCTCGTTGAAACGGACGGTCATATCGGGCACTTCGTGACTCGCTTCGAACGACTGCGTGTTCTTCTTTCGTGAGCTCTTGGTGCGATCCCGGGTCGGCTTCGGGAACGGCTCCGGCCTCTCGATGCCGTCGGGCAGCTCGTGGCTGAACCCACAGGCTTCGCGCTCACACTTGCCCCGGCAAAACCAAAAGCGGCATTTCTTTTCGAGGTGGGTCTTCTTGCACTCCTCGCCGAAGCGGCAGCGCCCGTCGATGTGGTGGAGGCAGAGTTTGGACATTGTTGAATGGTTTATATATACAGTTGCTACACTCTTTTAAACCAAAGTTAAAAAGGCAACCTAGGTAGACTTGGCAAAGTAGGTTGACTGTTTGCGGAGCCCCAAGAAAAAGTACTACTTGTACGCACCGGCATGCTGGCTTTGGCCTCGGCCTCGCCCCGCTCGGCCGCCTTGGCCTGCTCTTCCTCCTTGTCCGCCGCGTGCGCGGCCCACGACGCCCGCCGCGCTTCCTCCCTGTCGACGGCCTGAAGCTCCGGCGTACTTTCTTTTTTAGTATTATTGGTGCCGGCTACGAAGTCGTGCAAGCCCGTCAGATTGGCAACATACTCGGGGACTGCCTCGAAGTCATTGTTTTTCGGGTGCCACAAGTTAAATTCCCTTTTCGTGCTTTTCGCGCTTGACTTTACGATCCATGGCTCTCCATATTCCTTGCCTGCACGTATGTAGTAACCAGAATGGTCACTGAGTTTTATCTTATTGTTCATGCCCCCGGTGAATTCCCACTTCTTTGCCTCTAGCTTTGACACCGATTTCAGTGTTACCTTATTGATTAACGAACCGTATTCGTCGCAACCGAGCCACGCCGAGGGATTGGCGAAACTTTGGATGAAGTAAGGAGTATATGGCTCCAATTGACCGAAATCGACGACTCTGCCTGACTCCTCACGGATTACAACACGGGTGTCGTTATTGTCTCCGGAGTATCCCCTACCCGTCTTCCTGTTCACGCCGTACGGAACAGAATCGAGAAACATCCACACATTGTTGTCGGGACTGTAAATATGCCAGTACGGGGTCCCACTGGGGACGTCAAAGCTCCCGTCGTCGTCGCAGGTCATCTGGAACTGTGTTTTGTGGGCCGAATTGTCGTTGCAATTTCCGTCAATGCGCTTGCCCATGAAATTGTAGCCCTCGCACTTCCACCCCGTGTTGCATACGCTCACACCGTTGGGGGTATCAAGTCTGACGGTGCCGTTGTAATAATCGCAGATTTCCAACGACGTGCGATACGCGAGCGATTGCTGTCCGGAGCAGGCGTCGCTGTACTCCCATTCCTGTAGCGTCTGCCTCTGCGAGTCTTGCAGCGTCTTCAATGGCGGGTACATCGATATCATCTTGACCATACTGCGGTTCTGCGACGTGTCATCGCGGGGGTAATTCTTCGTGTTGGGTTGACTGTTGGACCCGAACAGGTTGCCGATGTCCCTCCCGAGGTCGACCAGGGCTTTGCCGGTGGCTTCGGCGGCGTCTCCGAGAGCCTCGTTGGCGTCTCCGAGAGCCTCGACGGTGGCTTCGGCGGCGTCTCCGAGAGCCTCGACGGTGGCTTCGGCGGCGTCCCCGAGCATCTCTCCCAGCTTCCCTAAGACGTCGGGGATCTCTATCATGAGGGGCTTGACCTCGAATACTGGGCTCTTCCCGAATATGTCGCTCGTGGGCGGTATCATAATGCTCTGGCTGAAGCGCTGGACACTCAGCGCCAGCAGCGCCAGGACCCCGAGAACGACCAGCAGCGGGTGAACCCGAGAGGCGAGCACCAGAAGCACACATAGGTCAAGCACTCTCAGTAGCATCCTTTACCTAAGCGCAAGATTTTTTAGACGCTCTCAAACCCCCAGTTTTTCGGATGCCACACGTTGAATGTTACGGAGCCGGTGTTCAATTTCTTCGAGTACCACTTGCTGCCTAGGGTAGTGTTGCCTGAATGTATTTTGTATCCCGAATGACCGCTGAGTTTGATCTGATTGTCCATGCCTCCGGTGAACTCCCACTGCTTAGCGTGGATCTTTGGCACCGATTTCAGAACCACATTGGAATTATTCTTCGGCGTGTCGCACCCCAACCAGGCGGCCGGGTTTACGAAGCTTTGGATGAAGTACGGTGTATCCTTTTTCAATTGACCGAAATCAAGCGCCTTGCCCGCTGCGTCGCGAATGACGACACGAGTGTCGTTGTCCTGGCTCCCGTCGCTACCTCTGTACATCTTCCTGAGTACATTAGATCCCGGGTGCTGAAGCTTCATCCACATCTTGTAACCCGTCTTGTGAATCTGCCAGTGCGGTGTCGTCTCCGAGACATCGAAGGTCCCATCGTCCGAGCACGTCATCTGGAACTGGGACTTGTGGGCACTGCCTCCGTTGCACGTGCCGTCGATGCGTTTGCCCATGTAGTTGTAGCCTTGGCACTCCCAACCCGTCTCACTGCGTCTATGGCCGCGTCCCCTGTCCATTCACCCGCAGCGTCAATGCCTTTTCCTGTGGCCTTGCCTACTGTCACTACAGCACCCGCGACGGCTGTTGCTCCGTCAACGGCGGCGTCCTTCACCCATTCCTTAGAAGCTTGCACCTCGTCACTCTCCTTCGCAGCTTTCGCCGCCTTCCTTTCTTCTTTTTTCAGAGCTTTTCGCGCTTTTCGCGCCATTCGCTCCGCCCAGCCCGCGAAGTGCTCTGAGGGTACCGTCGCCAACATGACCACCATCACAGCAACGATGAGCCCCGGATGGACTGCAGGCATGAGTTTCAGCAGCACACAGAACGTTGCGATGTACAGCGCGGCTCTACATACTTTACCGGTTTCCATTGTTATTGCATATTCACAACATATTAATACCGTGAGCTCAAACCTTGATGTCATCGACGATGCCGGTGAGAACCTTCCACACAACATTCTCCGGCTTGCGCCTCGGCTCGTCGCACAGCCAGGTCGGCAGGCCGAAAAACTTGACCTCGACGTGCCCGTTGGCGAGCACCTTGGTGATCACCGCAGACGCCCAGATCTCCTTCTCGCCGGCCGCCGGGGTCATGTTGGGGTGCATCGGGTTCGCAGAGACACTGTCGCCTCTGGCCAGTGGCGTGTCGCGCCGTTTCTTAACCCTGTCGGGGGGGAGAGTCTCGACCTGACCGCCCATCCACTTTCGCACCTTGCATTCTCCGCGTATGATGTCTCCCTCGAACTCGTCGAACGCCTTGGCGGTGTTGGCCAGGCCGGTGCACACGGGCCCATTTTTGCCCCCGAGGATCTGGGAAAAGTCGATCTTCGGGTCGATATTTTGCAGCTCAGGCCCACTGGGGAAACTTTGGGCAATGTCCTGTACGGCTTTGCAGAGCCCGTTGGATGAGTTCGAGACGGTGCCGTCTGGGTTCATGTCGTCCCCGAGTATGTTGCCAATTTTGATGGGCGGGAACATCTCATCGAGCTTCTCATTCATTTGGGCGTTGCTCATATTACCTCCGTCGCACATGTCGCCGAGCATGCTGGCAAAATTGATGTCCGGTATGCCAGACATGGGAATGGTGAGTTTGCTTGGGGGAATGTTGATGTCTTGCGAAATGTCATTGATTCCAGTCGCATTGATTGAATCGGGTAGGTCAATCCCAACGGTGGTGTCCAGAAGCTGGCCCCTGTTAATTACAATGTCGTTCATCCCGATGCTGATGCCACACAGCTTCATTATCCCCTTGGTGGGCTTCTTGATCTGGTTCATCAGGTCGTTTAGCGGCTTCACGTCCTTCCCGCACATGTCGACGAACTTTTCGAAAATCTTCCTCATGCCGTCTAAGAGAGGCGCCACGACGATATCAAAGAATTCAGTCAGCGGAGTGATGGGGTCGATGGTGCATATGCTGGAAACACCCTGTACGAGATCGCCAATAGCCGATACCATAACGCGGAATATTTTGATCAGCGCGAGGGCTGCAGTGCCTAGAGGGTTTTTCAGGATTTCAGAGAACAGGGCATTCAGTTTGTCGCCAATTTTCCCGATGATGGTGAAAAGGTTGCACACGATCTTCAGAAACAGGTCGGCGACGGTGGTGAGCTCGGTGCTCCCCAGGAACCACTTCTTCTCGTCGCCAAACAACCAGCCTCCCATTTTGGGGAGGAATGGCCCTTTGCCGATGAACGGGATCTCCACGCTGCAGAACAGGGAGGGGATCAACTTGAAAAAAAGCATGTACAACATCAAAGGCACTACCATGAACATCACCCATGAACCCAAGCCCGCCATAGCGACCGGGATGGCGGGCGTAAACCACAGCGGCAGGAGAAGTAAAACCACACCCGCGAGGCAGGTTAGAGTAGTAAACTGCCTCACCGTGGGCAGCTTGAGCCATTTTGTGTACCATTTCCCCGTGTGTGGGGGGTCGGTTTCATTGGCGAACTGTTCTGCCTTTCTCGTTTTCCGCCCCATTTGATATCAGCCAATATTTTTATATTGTCCCGTTGTAACACGCGATGATAGCCCAAAACCTTGCAGTCTTATTCGTTCTGTACGTCCTTGTGCGCTGGGTGTACTTGAGCCACCTGCGCAAGACCGAGCTCCGCAAGACCATGGCCGTCCTCAAGCGTGCCGGATTCAAGATCTACGGCAGCTCCGGGTGCGGGTGGTGCAAAAAGCAGCTCAAGGATCTGGGCGAGTTCTCGGACACGCTTCCATTTGTGGACTGCGCCGCCAACCCCGGAGAGTGCTCCCAACTGGGAATCACGGGCTTCCCAACGTGGGTTGACGCAAAGGGTACTCGGTACCCAGGGTTCAAAAAGCTCACCGACCTCGTCATGATGGCGCAGCGAGCCTAGGTTTGTAGCGCGTATATAATTTTCTCTCTCCCGGGGGGTTTAGATGAAGCCCCTGATCTCGCACAGGACATCGGTGGGAGAAGAGGTGTAGAAATCCCGGTGGCTCTTGGAGAGGATAGAGAGCTGCCGGAGTCGCATCTGCCGGAAGAAGCGGCAGATAACCCGAGCGCTTCTATTATGGAAGCGGGTGTCTTCGAAGCTCCAATCCGGCCAGGCCTCTGCGATCTCGGCCCGCAGCTTGGAGACTGTGAGATCCTTGGGAAGCTCCCAGCCACCCTTGATGTTCGGGTCTGTCGACCGCACGGACACCTTCCACTTCAGGTTCAGTCCC
>Ga0302131_1000840_pt1 | contig 17522 bp, 12 predicted proteins | sample CB9_20m_MG_FD_203105 | JGI IMG/M metagenome (GOLD analysis project Ga0302131, IMG submission 203105) | Marine microbial communities from Western Arctic Ocean, Canada - CB9_20m | ecosystem: Environmental > Aquatic > Marine > Oceanic | place: Canada: Western Arctic Ocean | collected 2017-09-19
TACCGTTATTAAACCTTCTTTTTCTTGCTGATTATTTTTAATCTCTTTTTGAAGCTCTATATAATTATTTTCAACCATATCTTTAGATTCCTGCAATAAGGCAGCTCGTTCTTCTAAAGTAGATTTCTCTTTCTCTAAGGTTGTTTTTTCTTTTTCAAAATTTAATTTTGCTAATATTTTACCGATAAATAAACCTATACAGCTAAAAATCAGTGCACTTAAGAAGTAAGTAATTAAATCGTTCATCATATCGAATTAAGTCCTTAAATTTATCACTTTTAAAACAGACAATGAAAGGATTTGCAAGATTTATCTTATTTAGTATTTTGGGTTGGAAATTAGAACATGATTTTCCACAAGACATTAAAAAATACGTTGTCATAGCTGCTCCACATACAAGTTGGGTAGATTTTCCTATTGCGATTTTATCTAGAATGGCGTCTGGAACCATGATTAATTTTATCGGTAAAAATTCTCTTTTTAATGGCCCTTTTGGATTTTTCTTTAGAGGCTTAGGAGGCACACCTGTAGATCGAAGTCAGAGTAATAATCTGGTAGATGCGATCATTCAAATTTTTAATTCTAAAAAAGAATTTAGGTTGGGTTTATCTCCAGAAGGAACTCGTAAAAAAGTAGATACTTGGAAAACAGGATTTTACTATATCGCCAAAGGGGCTAATGTGCCTATTGTTATGGCTACTTTAGATTTTGAAAACAAGAAAATAAAAATATCTGATCCTTATTATATTTCAGAGGATAAAGAGAAAGACTTTAAGTTCTTTTATGCTTTCTATAAAAACGTAAAGGGGAAAAACCCTGAATTATCATAACAAATTTTGAATTTCAATTAAATTAGAGTAAAATTGCAGTCTGTAACTTTTTTTGATATGGAGCTTAGGGACTTTATTGAAAAGAAAGTTTCAATACGATTATAGACTCCAGGAATTTATTTCTGGAGTTTTTATTTGTATTTTTTTGAGATTTTTTGTGCAATGCCAATAATTACTTCCGTTGCTTTCATCATAGATTCTACCGGAACATATTCAAAACGTCCATGAAAGTTATGACCACCAGCAAAAATATTAGGGCAAGGTAGCCCTTTATAAGAAAGCTGAGAGCCATCTGTACCTCCACGAATAGGCTTTATTAAAGGTCTGATTCCAATATCATTCATTACTTCTTCAACAATATCTACAATATGCATCACAGGTGTTACTTTTTCCTTCATATTAAAATACTGATTTTTAATGTCAACTTTAATTAAATCTTGCTGTAAACGTTCGTTAAAATCGGTTGCAATTTTTTGGATTTCCTTTTTCCTCTTTTCAAACAACTCAAAATCATGGTCTCTAATAATATATTCTAAAATAGTTTCTTCTACATTTCCACTCATATCATGGAGGTGGAAAAAACCTTCATAATCCATTGTTTTTTCTGGAATTTCATCTGCCGGAAGTGCGGCCACAAAATCATTTGCAATCAACATAGAATTAATCATTTTTCCTTTTGCATATCCTGGATGTACGATTTTACCAGTAATTGTGATTTTTGCACTTGCAGCATTAAAATTTTCATATTCTAATTCTCCAATTTGGCTTCCATCCATCGTATACGCCCATTTTGCTCCAAATTTTTTGACATCAAATAAATGGGCACCTTTACCAACCTCTTCATCAGGGGTAAAACAAATTCTAATGGTACCGTGTTTAATTGCTGGATTGTTAATTAGATATTCCATTGCTGTTACAATTTCTGTAACTCCAGCCTTATCATCAGCTCCTAAAAGCGTGGTTCCATCTGTTGTAATTATTGTCTGACCTTTGTATTGCAGTAAATCATCAAAATAATCTGGAGATAAAATAATGTTTTTTTCTTTGTTTAATACGATGTCTTTTCCATCATAATTCTCAATAATTTGTGGTTTTACATTTGCGCCTGTAAAATCTGGGCTCGTGTCTATATGCGCCACAAAACCAATTGTTGGCACTTCATACGTTAAATTACTAGGTAAGGTTGCCATGATGTAACAATTATTATCCAACTCAACATCTTGCATTCCAATTTTATGCAGCTCTTTTTCCAAAATTCTCGCTAAATTCCATTGATTTTCTGAGCTAGGAAAAGCAGGATTATTGGGATTTGATTCTGTATCTATTGTTATGTATTTTATAAAACGGGCTGTAATGTGTTGTTTATCAATCATTTTATTGATGTATTTTAATGTTTTCGATTAATGAGAAAGCGTTGCAAAATTTTTGATTTACTAAAGAATCTCCATAAACTTCTGTTTTTGCAAAAATGAAATTTTGATCATTTATTTTGACATAAGTATGACAAGTTGCATATGGAAACTCCCCTTTTTTTCCTCTATATATAATATAAATGGATGGTTTTTTTAAAAGTGTAATCTTCTTTGATTTTATTTTAATAAGGCTTTTTGTTAAGTTTTCCTGTTCTTGTTTTAATAAAAAAGCATCATCAAAATTAATTTTATTATTGATGAATGTTACGTCTAATAAAACAGTTTCTGTTAGTTGTTTTGTCGTGTCTGCTGCAAAAATGGAAGATTGCACTTCATCTTGATATAAATTGATTTTCCAATCTTTTGGAACCGCTATTGAAAACAAGTTTTTAATATCATCTACTTCTTCTAAATGATTAAAAGTTCGTGTTTCGCAATTAAAATCGCTCTTCATTTCTGATGAATTTTGGCAAGAGAAAAGTAGAATAGAAGTTAACAAAAGAAGATTAAATTTCATTATTAATTTAGAAAGTTAGGATATATATTTAAGCACTTTTTAAAATATTAGTTTAGGAATCTCAAAAATAGTTAAAACCAAGCACTTTAGATCATTTCGTTGTCATTTCCTCCAATTAAGACCGTTGCAAGGAAAAACCATATAAAAAACACAAAAATTCATAGAATTATTTATGTTAAAAATCTGATTTTAAATATATTAAATTGTACTTTTAGTTTATGAAAATACAAAAACAACCAACTTTAGCCGATAGCATTTGCGATTTACGAGCAAGAAAAATTAAAAAGACATTTTTTAATCAAATAAACACCTTTATCGACTGAGCTTCTATTTCTATGCTAATAAATACAGACTATTCAAAAGGAAAAAGTGCCACTGGCAAGCCTTCTTATGATCGGTTATTGCTTTTTAAAATGTGTTTTTTACAAAGTTGGTATGATTAAGCGATTATGAAGTTGAAGATCGAATAAATGACAGTCTATCCTTTAGTTATTTCTGTGGCATGACCATTGAACAGGTTGCTCCATATCATAGTACTTTAAGTAGGTTTAGCACTGCATTAACCAAAACAAAAACCTTAGAAAAATTATTTGCTTCCATAAATAAACAGCTAGAAACACACAATATTACTGTAAAAACAGGTTTACTAATAGACGCTAGTGTACGAGATACTCCACTTAGACCAAAAGGAAAAACAAACTTTAAGGTAACCGAAGATCGCTGTGAAGACCAAGTGGAAGTACACAAGGAATATGCAGATAGTGTCGATAAAGAAGGAACTTGGTTAAAGAAAAGAGGATAGTACCATTTTTGGTTTAAAGAGCAGCATGCAACCGATAACGAAGGACTTGTTCTAGGAGTGCTCACCACAACTGCCAGCAAAAATGTGATTGCAAATTTGGAAGAAGTTCTAGAAACTATAAATGTGGTATTGCCAGAAGACATCCCTCTAAAGGCAGGTAAAGGGTATCAATCAAAGAAAAATGTTGCGATTTTAAAGAAGCGTAGTTTAAAGAATCACATCCTTAAAAAGGCGGTAAAAAACAAACCGTTAACAAAATGGGAAATAAGATTCAATAAATTAATAGGAAAAACAAGGTTTACAATAGAACGAACTTTTGGAGGAATAAAATTATGGTTTAAAGGCGGAATTACAAGATATAGAGGTATGAAAAAAATGCATACACAAAATTTGATGGAGGCAATGTGCTATCATTTATATCGAAGACCATGGATAATTGCGTCTAATTGTAAAAATCAAGAGAAAATCAGGCCTAAAAAAGGTGTTTATTCACTTAAAAACAGAAAAAAATCTCATAATCTATGGTTTAGCTGAGAAAAAAGAGAAATCTAAAAAGTAAAATTAATTAAGTTCGCTTTTTGCAACGGTCTTATCTTTATTTATGTGGGAGATTTAAATTAGCAAGTTTCAATATAAAACAAATACTAAAATATTCGAAAAGAATTTTAAAGGATTGAAGTTAATTTTCTCATATTTATTCGTTTGATTTGGGTTCAAAAAAATCTATAAATTTTAATGCGATGACTCTTCTTAACTAGAATTACCAAGGAATTAAAGAATTCCACAATTCAGTTCAGTCTTTGTAAGTGGATGTGTTTTATTCAATAATTATTTTTACCGAAGATAATTTAATACGAGTTGAAGTCTTAGATTTAGTTAGTCAAACAGTAGCGTATAATAAAGTTGTTGTTGCATCAAAAGCCTCATTAGAAGAATATAAATCCACAGATTTAATTACTTCCGATAAGGTGCATTATTATCGGATGCTAAATATGTAATTAGAGTTAGAATGGTCTATAATTTAAACTGTGCATCTTGCTATTTAGCAGATTGGGGTGTTCTATTGAACCAAATTTAACAGATGAATATTCGCTTTTAAGTGGTGGCGTTAAAAATTTATTTAAGATATCTGTAAGTGGGGCTAGAGATGATAAAGGAATGATTTATTGTAAAACCACGCTAAAACCCTAAGATCTATTGAAAGTAACCAGTTAGGTGATTTCTTCACAAGCAACGATAGTGGTACAAGAGAAGGTGGCACAAGGAGAAAAATGTGTTCAGAAAGTTGAATAAGGTAAAGAAGTAAAAACAGTTAATTAGTGCAGTTATGGGAGTTTCTGAAAACATACAAATTAGAGATTGTATTGGAACGATTAATATGAAAGTAGAGCATTTTTGACTTGTTTCCAAAGAAACCAAGTGGACGGTTTTTTAAATACAGGTGTTGTTTAAGTTATTTTATTTTTCTTGTTTACTGCACTATTTTTAAAAATTAAAGGGAATGACACTTTTTTACCATCTGTGTTTTACCTTGTGGTTTTGGAATATGGTAATTTTATAGCATAAGCAACTTCTAACACTTTTACAGTTATTTTTATTTGTTCTTATTTGGATCAGGTGGCATAACAATAATGAGAAGCCTAATGCTTGGATGACTTTACCAAAGGTAATTTTAGAAAAAAGATTCAGAAAGTAATTCCTGTTTTTATGGGAACTTAATTATTATAAGAGGCTTAAGATTCGATATTCCTTTTATCTCTCTTATAAAAATTTTGTTCTTTTTTGAAGCAATTAGCATATCAGGTTGCTTTTAATTTAAAATTAAAGCACATTCCAATAATTACTTTAACAATCTCTAAGGTTGATATTATAGGATATTATAAATTCGAATTTTTAGGCTATCTTTTAAAATCTTTAAACTATGACGATTATGAAATAAAAATTAATACTATCTTCGTTCTTATAGTCTATATGAATTTATACTAAAATAAAATTGACAGAAAAAGAAATCCTGCAAAGAGCATTAGGGCGTCAAACGAAAGCAAGACGGCTAGCGGAACAAATTTTAGAGCGTAAGTCTTTAGAACTATACAATACTGCCAGTGAGTTAAAAAAGGTTAACCATAAATTAAAACATCTCGTAGAAGAGAAAAACTCTCAATTAAAAGCTGTTTTTGAGACAATAAATGATCCTTATTTTGTCATGGATCTAGATGGTATGATTTTAAAAATGAATGACTTGTCTGAAAGTTTTTTTGGTTATAACTTAAAACACGAGACGGTAAACGTTTTAAATCTTATTTACAAGGAAGATTATGCAATGCAATCATATGCTGAGTTGGTTGACAAAGGTCATTTTTATGATTACAGTGCTAGAATTATTACCAAAAATAAAGAAGTTAAATGGGTACAAATTAATGCAAGTGTTATGTACGATGCCGTTAATAAAGCCAAAGCGATTCAGGTAGTTGTGAGGGATATAACGGTGCAAAGAGAAAAAAAAATAACATTAGATTTAATAAATAATATAGCAAAATCTATTTTAGAGCAAGAAAATATATATGAAATGGCATGGTTAATTTCTAGTGAAATATCTAACTATTTAGAAACCAATGACTGTGTAGTTTATTTAGTTGATAATGAAACACATTCCCTAGAACAAATAGCTGCTTATGGTACTAAGATTTCTAAAGGAAGAGGAATTATAAATAAAATAAATTTACCAATAGGAAGAGGTATTGTTGGTTATGTGGCCAAAACAGGTAAGTATCAAATTATAAAAGATACAAGTAACGATAAAAGGTATGTTTTGGATAATGAACGAAGATTGTCAGAAATTACAGTTCCGATATTAAGTGAAGGTGAAGTTATTGGTGTTATTGATGCAGAACATAAAGAGAAGGATTACTTTAAAAAAGAACATGTAACCACATTAGAAAATATAGCTTATTTAGTTGCAGTGCAATTTAAAAGCGCTCTTAATCTAAGAGAAAGAAAAAAAGCAGAAAAAGAAAATGCAGACCTTTTAAAAAAATTAGAAAGAAGTAATGAAGAATTACAAGAATACGCGCATATTGTTTCACATGATTTAAAATCACCACTAAGAAGTATTGCCGCGCTAACATCGTGGATAAAAACAGACAACATAGCTGCATTTGATGAAGCAAGTCTGCAAAATTTTAAAGACTTAGATTTAACTTTAGAAACCATGGATACTTTAATCACTGATATTTTAACGTATGCGAGTTTAGATGCAAAGGTTTCTGAAGATAAACCGGTATATTTAGATACATTAATTAGAAAATTAATTAATGTTTTATATGTACCTAAAAATATTTCGATAAATATTTTAAATGAATTACCAGCTATCATTGGAGATAAAACGAAGTTTCAACAGCTATTTCAAAATTTAATTGGAAATGCAATTAAGTTTAGTAATAAGGAAAAAGGAGTTATAACTATTGATGTAAAAGATTATAATTCTTTCTACAAGTTTTCAATTAAAGATAATGGTATTGGTATCCAAGAAAAACACTTTAAAAGTATTTTTAAAATATTTCAATCTTTAAAAAAAGGAGAAAATTCATCAGGAATAGGATTATCTATTGTAAAAAAAATTGTGGATATATATAAAGGTGAAGTTTGGCTAAAATCTGAAATAGAAAAAGGAACCACTTTTTATTTTACCATAAAAAAATAATAAATATCTTAGGAATTTATCCCGAAAAAATTGTAATTTACAATCCCTTAGAAACTATAAAAAAAGAAAACATTATTTGTTATAGTTTTAAATTTTTCATAGGGTGCAAACCTTAAACAAATTATTGAGAAACAATTATTTTATATGGAATGTATTATTATAGATGATGAAAAGATGGCTAGAGTTATTACTAGAACTCTTTGCGAACAAGCTTCAGATTTAAATGTTGTAGCTGAGTTTTCAAATGCCATACAAGCTATTAAATTTTTAAATGAGAATGAAATAGACTTAATCTTTTTAGACTTACACATGCCAGACTTTAACGGTATAGACTTTATAAAAGCACTAAAAGATCCGCCAAAAATTATATTAACAACTTCCGATTCTAAATTTGCGATAGAAGCATTTGAATATGAATTTATTATCGATTACTTGCTAAAACCATTAGAAATAATTCGTTTTAAAAAAGCAATTCATAAAGTTCAAAAGAGCATTGTTGAATTAATGGAAGATAATAATAAGCAGTTGGATAATTCCAATGATTTTTATATAAATATTGATAGACGTTTAATAAAAATTGATCTGCCAAGTATCTATTTAATTGAAGCAAAAGGAGATTACATACATATAAAAACTGAGGTTAAAAACTATGTTGTGCATTCAACACTAAAGAAAATAGAAGAAAAACTTCCAGATTCCTTATTCTTGAAAATTCATCGTTCTTATATAATTAACATCAAAAAAATCATAGACATAGAGGATAATAGTGTTCTAATTAAAAAAGACGTAATACCTGTTAGTCGATCTAAAAGACCTGAATTAATGAAGCGTTTAGATTTACTTTAGCTCTTAATACTCATCTTCAATAAGTTTCATTTCATCTATACCAAATATCTTTTAGGCGTTTTCTTAAAATAAATAGCGAAAACACTTTGTATCTTCCTGATGTAATCCATTAATAAACAGATACATCATGAAAAAATTCTTCCTTCTTTTAATTACGGGAGCAATTACATCTGTAAATGCTCAAGCGTACCAGGCTCCAAAAGATTTAACTTCCGATTGGAAAGAAAGTGCAATTACCTTTAATGTCGTTGAATTGCAAGAACCAACTAGTAATATTTTATTAGTAAGTAATCCTGTCTTAGATTATAATGCAGAATATAGTCTTTCTGATTCTGAATCAGATACAGACATTAAAATAGAATGCACAGCAGGTATTGTTGGTGCAACTTTACCCGAAGATAAACCTAAAAAGGTATTAGATTCATATAATCGTACTAATCTAGAAACAATAGATATTGATTTTGGTACAGTGGCTGATTTTATAATCTTTACAGGAACAGGCGCAGTGGCAAATACTGGTGTGTCCACAGTTACTGGTAATGTAGGTTCCAATGCAGGTGCAATAGCTGGTTTTGGATCGCCTTCGGTTTTAAACGGAGTGATAGAGAGTGCGAATGCAGTAACGCTGCAAGCTTCGATAGATTTGGCGGCTGCCTGTGCGCAGCTTCAAGGTATTCCGGCAACCATAACAGATCACAGTGGTGTTTTTGGCAGTATAGCCGGAGAAACTATTTTTACAGGAGTATATTCTATTGCGGCAGCTGTGGCTATTACTGGAACATTGACTTTAGATGCTCAGGGAGATCCAGATGCCATGTTTATCTTTCAAATTACCGGAGCACTTAATTCAGTTGCTGGTGCTACCGTTCTTTTGGCTAATGGAGCATCTTCTGATAATGTATTTTGGATTGCCGTTGGTGCGGTGGGTTTAGGTGCAAATACTACGATGATTGGCACAGCCATAGCATACCCTGGAGCAGTATCATTGGGAGCTGGAGGCGCTATGGATGGCAGATTGTATGCTACTGTTGGAGCAATCGCTACCAATTCTTTTGAGGCTACAATTCCAGTACCTGCTTCATCTGACCCTGTTTCTTCTGGTAACGAAGGTGGTTTAGAAAGTAATGGTGATTTAGCAAGTTTAATTGCTAAAAGAACTTTTAAGAGAGAAAAAGAGGGAAATGTATTACATCAAAAACAAGCTCAAGGTTTATTTAATAAAAATAAATTAAAAAAAACCACATTAATAGATTATTTACCAGAAACAGGGGTGTATCAAACAGAAGTCGCACATATATCTAGTCCAGAAGATTTATTAAATATAACAAATGCAACAGAAGTTTTATCTATCGATTATTATCAAGGTGAAACGAGAATTTCTGCTGTGTTGGCTACTATTACTGAAGGCAAAGTTTATGATCATTCCAAAGTAATTTGCGATCGATTAAATAATTCTAGTTTAGAAGATATTAGAACAGTAGAAATAAGAGATCATAAAATTATTAGTTCCAAAATTAAAAGACCCAGTGGACAGATAGAAAAAACACTAAGTTTTTCAATAAAAATGGAAGGAAATGAAGACGAGCTATTTAGTTTTTGGAATATAGATCAATTTCCAGCAGGTAATTACCAGAATTATCAAATATGGGGAAATTCTTATCCCCAAATATTTTCAATTGCAAATTTTATTATTGACAGTCATACCTCGATAAACGGATTGACAAGTACACAAATAAACAACGTATTACCAAACGTTTTTGTAAAATCAGGAAATTATTCTAACGGTGTTGTAAATTTAAATATTGTAAATAAAACAGATGAAAAGTCAGTATATTTTGTTGGAAATATCGCAGAGACAGAAGTTTCTGACCATGTTGAAATATCTAACACTTTTACTCTTTCTGGAGCTTATGATGAAGTTTTATCTATAGAAACAGGTGTTTTATTTGATATCGGATTCTCTTTGAGAACGAACTCTACGGATCAAAAAGATGTATTATATTTAGCGGATGGTCCCTGGGGGTTGGATTACCTAGAGGACTATGCCACGGTTACAAATTTTGAAGTTAGTACGTCAGAAAAAGAATATAGTGATGCTAATTACGAAGTAGATAGAAATGCATCAGTATCGGGAGCGGTAAAAGGGAATATTAATTTATTTAGACACCTTTTACCAGGAGATCAAAGCTTAAATGTAGATGAGTTTGAGTCTATAAATTTTAATGTATTAAATACGGATGGTTTAGAGATTATAATTATGCAAGATGAAGATAGAGAATGGGAAAACAGATTAAGATATACAATTCCTTTAAATTTAGAAGAGAAAGCATACACTATTGGCTTTGATGATTTTGTGGATGCTAGCGGTCAATCTGTAGAAATTACAAATATTAAGACAATTGTATTTTCATTAATTGGAGATTATACTAATTTTAAGTCTTTTAATTTTTCTATTAGTTCATTGTATTTTGCTGCTAATGGTGCGCTGTCGGCAGAACAATTTTATAAGAATGAAAGTATGGAAATACTAAATTATCCAAATCCATTTTCGAGTTCCACGACCATTGTATTGTCAGATCCATCTCAATTTATTAATATTCAGGTTTTTGATTTGTTAGGTAGAATCGTAGATGCACAAAAAATTAATATCACAGATACTTCTTCTAAAGTTAAGTACAATGCTCCAAGATTAAGTATGGGCATCTATAAATACCGTTTAATGAATGATCACAACAAGATGTACTCTGGTACTTTTATTATTAAATAAGTTAATTTAACCTCAATTAATCTACAAGGCAAAAGTTTACTCTTTTGCCTTGTTTTTTTAATACAAGTTTTCTTGGTATTCGCTATTTAAAATTCAAAGCAGCTTCAGTTAAACGAAAATAAGAATTAATAAAAGAAACAATATGACCTCACTATCCGTATCATTTTGTTAAATTTATTTATAGATGTTTATCTTGGAATTTAGTCTTAAGTATATAGGAGTTTTATTTTGCTTCACCTTTAAAATTGAAAATGGCTTCTACTAATTTAACCTTAAAATTAGTATGTATTATTTGCATCAGTAGGCTATTTTACCTTTTGATAGTTAATTATTATTGTTCAAATTTTTGTTCTAAAAGGATAAAATAAATACAGTAAGTTTTTGACATTTTATCCTTTTGAAAAGCATAATAAGACCTCATAAATCAACCTAAATTTATGATTAGTATTGTTTATAAATTTATAGTTAGATTTTTTATGAATTTTACTGTTTTATAATGTTGTCTTAAAAAATTAAATATATTTTTTAAATTTTAACGCTATATTCTAACTTAAAAAGAAGGCTAGTACCAACTGTTAAAATTAAACAAGGCATTTATAAGAATTCTATAAAAATGGGTAATAGTACGTTTTGTACAGCACACTTTATCAAAAAATAATTTAAACTTTAATATTGTTTTTTTTTTTAAAACTACTCCATTACTTTTATGTTTTTAAATAAGGGCTCTCTTAAAAGAATCCATTTAAATCGCAAACCAAACTCGGTAAAAGTAAAACTAGCTGCATTTGCAGAGGCGACCGCAGAAGCTATATTACTTTGCAGTCCATAAATGTTTATGAGGCTCCTATCAGAAAATTTATATCCTAATTTAGCCTGAACTCTATAGGTGCTTTGCTTGTCACCATCCTCTATAAATTGAAAGCCAGTTGCAGCAGTTAAGCCATAAAATAATTCTTTATTTTTTGCAGCAGATTCATCTTTGATAAGATCAATAAATAGTTCTACAGCATTAAATTTATTTGGACTAAAATAAATGGCTGGTACTTGGTTCTTAAAAGAGATGTTTTGATAGTTAATGCCACCTTTTAGAGAGGGCTTTTCTAAAATTTTGTAATAGAGAGAGGTAAATAATAAATTTCTTGTATTGTCATCACTTTGAAACGTATAATAATATTGTGTAAACCAACCTAAATTAAAGTTTGTATTTACACTATAATTTAATAATAGGTTGTTTTGCGCAATTTCTCTATCTAATAACTCAGCATTAAAATTTTGAATATCTCGTTTATAACCCAACTCTAAATTTTGTAATTTAAAAGGTTTCATGTTAATTGAAAAATCTGCTAATAATTGATTATAATTTTTTGTTTCTGAATCAGATGAAACAACACCTAAACTCCCTTTTAAAGTTAAGTTATTTAATAATTGATAGGAGGCACCTAGTAATAAATTATTAGAAACAGCTTTTAAATTAGTCACATTATTTGAGGTTGTTCTATATTGATAGTTGGCTAAAAGTTTGAATTTAGTTGAAAAAGGAATTTCAGAATTAACGGTATAAACATTTGCTCCATTATTAGCATTATCATAGGAATAAGAAACTTTTGTTTCTACGAAAGGGGTGAAGCTTAGATCTAATTGTTTGATAAAATTCATAGCATCTCTCTGATTTTCATAATAAATTAAGGTGTTTTCTGCACTCTTATAAGCATTATTAAAATCACCAGAAGCTTTTAGGGTATTTGCTTTTCCCAAGTTACCATCAAAAGAAGCACTGTCTTTTTTTAAAATTAAATTATAATCTTCTAAACTTTTTTTAAAGTTATTTTTATAAATATTAAACGTTGCTCTTAAGGCAAGCATCCAATTTTTTGGATCTTTATTATTGTTTAATAATTTACCGATTGCTGCTTCTGCCAAAGCATATTTTTTGTTCCAAATTAAGGCTTGAATATAACGCTCTGTAGTTTGATTTTTGAATTTTTGAGAAGTAGAATTGTTTAAACTTTTATATGCTTTTTTACTTAAACTTAAAGCGGTTTTGTCATCACCATTTAAGTGATGCGCTAAAGAAATTCCATTTAAAGAAGTTAGTTTGTTTTCTGGGTTTTCTCCAATTACTTCGTATGTTTTTATCGCTTTATCTATTCGTTTCGAAATTAGATATAGATTAGCAAGGTTCAATAATGTTTCTTTATCATCTCTAAAAGAAGTGAAATTTTCTTTTAAAATTATTTCAGCTTCGTCATATTTTTGATTCGATACTTTTTCATTTGCCAAACCTAAACGTATGTATTTTCTAGAAACTAATGCATTTTGATTCCCTGGTAAAATAATCAATGCTTTATCAACATAAATTAGAGCATTGGTAAATTCTTTTAAATTCGATAATGTATTTGCATAGCCCAAGAGCGCAGAAAAGCTAGTGCTATTTTCTTTAATTAATTTTTCATAATATTTTTTTGCCTTCAAAAAATTTGTATTCCATAAAAGAGCTTCCGCATAGTTTAGTTTTATTTCAAAATCAGAAGGATAATCTTGTAAAAGACGTGTGAATAATTGAATTGATTTTGCGGACTCTCCTAATAAACCAACAGCTCGGCCATAACATAATCTTGCAGTTTTATTTTTAGGGTACGTTTTTAATATTTGATTAAAAAAGAACGCTGCTTTTTTGTATTTACCAGTTTCTAAATACTTAAAACCCTCTTTCATTTCTTGTGAAATAATATTTAAACTAAAGAAGAAAAGGAGATATAAAGAGAAATGTTTTAAACGCATAAGAGGTTTTTTATAGAATTAAAGCTAAACAGTTGCTATTAATCTTAATTTTAAAGATAAACTTTTTTTAACAATAATTTATAGTAAAATAGTTGTTTCTATTTAATTTTTGATTTTAAACTATGAAATATGAATTTGAGGTCAGCAGATAATTTCATATATTAGAAGTTAATAAAATTGGGACTTTATAAATTTATTTATAGAATACTATCTTTTCGATTTTAGAGCATGGTTAAAAACAATAGAAAACTGTTTAAGATATTTTTAATGTGATTGAAAGCAGGTGATTTTTAAAACAAAGACCTAATATTGTTAAATATATTTTTAAATAATAAATTATTAAAACAATTATTTATTAAAATAAATAGAATGATTTCACATCTAAAATCACTAAAAATAAAACCGGAACAAATATTTATGATAAGTGTACTTATTGTAAATGGAGGCAACTATTTGTATAATTTAATTTTAGGAAGATATTTAGGACCAGAAAAATTTGCAGACGCTGCAATTTTAATTACTTTTTTACTCGTACTTTCTTTTGTTGCTATGACTTTTCAATTAGTTACTGCAAAATTTTCAGTATTGTTTGAGGGCACTGTTTTTTATAATTTTATTTCTAAAATGTTTAAAAATGCAACAATTGTAGGTCTCGTTCTAGGAGTAATTGTGGTGCTATTTTCAACACAACTGCAGACTTTTTTTAAAACATCCACTTCTACCATGTTTGTGGTTTTTGGTATAGGCATTCCTTTCTATTTTTTAATGAGTGTAAATAGAGGCGTTTTTCAAGGAAAAAAAGAACTCATATCTCTTTCTATTACCTATCAAGGTGAGATGGTTAGTCGTTTATTAATTACTTTTTTACTTTTTTGGCTCTTAGAAATTGAATATTCAATTTTAATTTCTCTAGGAATTTTTTGTTCTTTTATCGTTGCTTTATTTCCTTTTAAATTAAATAATTTTACTTTTTTTAAGGCAATTAATTTAGAAGCTTCAGAAAACAGACTTGTACTTCGTTTCTTTAGAATTACTGCTTTTTATGAATTCACTCAGATTATAATTAACAACAGTGATACTTTGTTAGTAAAGCATTACTTTAATCAAGGTGACGCTGGCTTATATGCGTCGTTAGCTTTAATTGGTCGCGTGGTTTATTTTATTGCTTGGATGTTTGTAATGCTTTTATTGCCAACGGTTATTGAGTTAAAAAAAGATGGCAAATCGACCGTACCAATTTTGTTGAAATATGTAAGTTATATTGCTGCAATTGCTTTCTTAATTATTGTTTCTTGTTTTTTATTTCCTCAGCAAATTATTAACATTTTATTTGGTAGCGAATATATTTCTATTGCACCATTATTGTGGAAGTATGCATTGGCAACAGGTATTTTTGCAGTCTCTAATATTTTTGCTTACTATTATTTATCTATAGATACATACATCCCTGTGATTCTTTCGGGTTTATTTGGAATGATACAAGTTTTTGGTATCGTTTTCTTTCATGACTCTTTAGAGCAAATTGTTCATGTACAGATTATAACAATGATTTTATTGATGATTATGCAATTAAGTTTTTTCTTTTTCTCGAATTTTCCTAAAATGAAAACCAAAGAAACCTAAACCTTTTATCCATTTAACAGAAGGTAGAAGTATTTGGTCATAAAAAATGCAAATTATCGTTTTATAATTTATAAATTATAGGTTAAACTAAAAACAATAAGTATGAAACTAGCCATTTTAACTGCTTATCCCCCAAGTAAAGTAACTTTAAATGAGTATGCTTATCATTTGGTTAAAAGTTTTAGACAAAGTGAAAAAGTAACCCAGTTAATTTTGTTAACGGATGCAACTCCTGATGAAAAAGAGACTAATTTTACTGAAAATGGATGTGAGATTATTATAAGAGAATGTTGGAAGTTTAATAGTTATACTAACATCTTAAATGTTACCAAGGCAATAAATCAAACAAAACCAGATGCAGTGCTGTTTAACTTACAATTTATGAAATTTGGTGATAAAAAAGTGGCTGCAGCTTTAGGTCTTGCTTTACCATTGGTTTGTAAAATAAAAAAAATACCTACAATCGTTTTATTGCATAATATTTTAGAACAAGTAGATTTAGAAAGTGCGGGTTTTACAAAGAATAAAATTGTTCAAAAATTTTATAATTTTATAGGTACACTATTAACAAAACTAATTTTAAAAGCAGATTTAGTTGCAGTTACTATGGATAATTATGTAACTACTTTAAAGGATAAATATAAAGTGAATCATGTAAAAATGATTCCTCACGGAACTTTTGAAATACCAGATAAACCATCACAAAAATTACCAGAAGGGCCTTTAAAAATTATGGCTTTCGGTAAATTTGGGACCTATAAGAAAGTAGAATCTATGATTAAAGCTGTAGAAATTGTAAGAGAAGAAACAGGTTTAAATTTAGAAATTGTAATTGCCGGCACCGACAACCCAAATGTACCAGGGTATTTATCAAATGTTAAAGAGACTTTTAAGCATGTTCTACAACTTAACTTTACGGGTTATGTAGAAGAGGCTGAAGTAGCAACTTTGTTTACCGAAAGTGCTGTTGTTGTTTTTCCTTATACTTCTACAACAGGTAGCTCTGGAGTATTGCATCAAGCAGGCAGCTACGGCAGAGCAGTAGTAATGCCGAATTTAGGAGATTTAGCGAATTTAATTTTACACGAAGGCTATAAAGGCGAGTTTTTTGAGCCAAATAGTATACCAAGTTTGGCGGAGGCAATTAGGACAATCGTTTCGGATGATGCCTATAGAATTGAACTAGGAGAAGCAAATTATAAAGCGGCAACAGCTTTTCCCATGGAAAGAATTACAGCCATTTATTTGAAAGAATTTCAAAATATTATAAAGACAAAAAAAGCAGCTAAAAAAGAAGGTTTTTAAACTATCAATTATTTAGAAATAAACTCAAAAGAGGGCTTTTTAACACCATTCCTATCTAGAAAGCCAAATTTCTTTTGAGGGTAAACACGCCAAGGAATGCTACCAACCACGTCCTTGGTGACTTTATCATAATCGTATAAAGTCCAAGACATAAAAGGTATCGAGTTTTTTGCTAATATTTTCTGCATTTCTTTATAATAATTTGCTTGTTTTTTTTCTGAACCGGCAAAAGGTTTCCAAAAACCACCGTAAGAAGATATCCCAAATTCTTGCAAAATTATAGGTTTATTGTTTTTAATCTTTCCTTTTAAGGCTCTGTACTCTTCCTCAAAATCAGCGAGGTCTTCGTAATAATGAAAGGAAACTACATCTACTTTATTTTGTAAAATAGCTGCATTTTTTGCATCGGACCAGCCAATAGTAACCGGATGTTTTTTATCAATAGATTTTATTGTAATAATCATGTAATTTAACCAAGCAATTACATTTTCCTTTCCTCTAGAATCAAAATCTAAATTAGGTTCGTTTTTAACATCCCAAGCTAAAATGGCTTCATGATCTTTAAACTTTTCTACAATTTTTTCAGCATGCCTATGGTTTAAAGTCCAATCTAAAACATCATAATTTCCATAAAAATCAAATAAGGTAATAATAACCTTTAAACCAAGATTTTTGGCAGTATCTAAAACTTTTTGAAGTTTTACTAATTTATCAAATTTTATATTTGCTTTACCAAAATCAATATAAGGCACAAAAATTCTGATGGAGTTTAAACCGGATTTTTTAATGATCTTAAAATCATCTTTTATAATTTTGATATCAAAATTATCACCGTACATATTCCATGGGGTCGCTTGTGGATAATAGTTGATACCTTTAATGTCAATTGTAGATATAAATGTATTTTTAAAATTAGGTTTAAATTTTCTTGAAGCTTCA
>Ga0302131_1000851_pt1 | contig 17373 bp, 18 predicted proteins | sample CB9_20m_MG_FD_203105 | JGI IMG/M metagenome (GOLD analysis project Ga0302131, IMG submission 203105) | Marine microbial communities from Western Arctic Ocean, Canada - CB9_20m | ecosystem: Environmental > Aquatic > Marine > Oceanic | place: Canada: Western Arctic Ocean | collected 2017-09-19
TTTTGATATATACGAAACAGCTTTACTTTTATGTTTTTTACACCCTCTCACTACACTCTCTAATAAAAAATAAATAAAAGTAAAAAAAACTGTAGGTAAGTTATGGTGTGAGATAAAACACCATTTTAGAGCGTTTAAACGACTTAAATATTACGATTTATGTATATATATTAATGTTTAATAATGATGAATGTTTAGGGACGATGAAGGACGGGAAGGACGGGAAAGGACCATATATATATACATGCATAAAGTGCGACTATAATGGTAACCATAAAGGACAATGGACTAGACATCTTAACAGTAAAAAACACAAAATGTTAAAAATGTTTAATAATGATGAAGAAATGTTTAATAATGATGAAGAAATGTTTAATAATGATGAAGAAATTATTATTAAAGGACAACGTGATAACCTAGACTGTATGTGTGGTAAAAAATATAAACATTTTCAAAGCTTTTATAGACACAGAAAGAAATGCAATATATATTTAAAATCTCTAAAACCAAAGACATCAAATATACGGGATACACAAGATATATCTGGAATATCTGGAGAAACCTTTACAAAAGAAGAAGTACTAAAACTATTAATAACAATGAATAAGAATCAAGAAGAATCTAATAAGAATCAAGAAGAATCTATGAAAATAATGACTGATGCAATAGTTAAAATATCAGAAAAACCAACAACAGTTAATAATAATAATAGTAATAATAATAATAGTAATAATACAAATTTCAATATACAAATGTTTTTGAACGAAGAATGCAAAAACGCAATGAATATTCAAGATTTTGTTCAACAATTAAAAATTACTATGACTGATTTATTATCTATAAAATACAATAAGGAATCAGGATTCAGTAATATTTTAGAAAACAACCTCAAGGATATACCAGAACATGATAGACCAGTACATCACCATAAAAAAGACTGGTATATAAATGATAAAACCGTAGGTTGGAAGGAAGATTCGGAAGTGAATGTATTAAAGAAATCACAGTTTGCAGTAGGTAAAAAGTATAAATCTGTATTTGAAGAATCAAACCCAGATTGGGATATGTACAAAAGTGATCAAACAAACGATGACTTTATGGAAATCACTGTATCAATAATGGGAGATATAAGTGTTCCAAAATGTAAAAAACAAATGAAAATTGTAAAGGATATATGTACAGTCGGGTGCTAACGGATTGATTAATTTGAAAGTGTCTTTTAGAGTCATGAATGGTGATGATAGACCCAAAATGTTATCCATATTATACATGTGATCATAAATAAAATTGAATAAAACATAATCGGTATAACACGATATATAATATTGCAAAAATAAAGGTGACGTCATGATCGAACCAAAGAAACAACTGACGAAGTCTGAACTACGTGCTGAAAGACGTGCCATTCAGGATCAGCAGAGAACAGAGAAGATGATAAAACAAGTTAAACCCGTAGCTGTGAGCGAGGCTGTTTCTAACGTCAGAGCGACGAGTGAGGCAGTGGAGTTGCTATCGACGTCGGTAATAGCACATTTGTCGCCATTTGAGAATCGACCCATGATGATTCGTAAGCTGACTCTTGCGAATCACGAACTGCATCCGTCTATCGTCGATCTGGGTCTGCAAATGGCTGCGGGATCCATCGATGGTGCCAATACGCGGTGCGTGGCTATGATGGCAGCACTGAAAGCCGTGATACGCGAATATAGTTTACCCAATAATACCGTCATCTCGCGAGATATGGACAAAAAATTGCGACCTATGATCCAGTTTCTCAATAACTGCAGACCAATCTCTCCATCGATGGAATGCGGCATCAAATATCTAAAAATGTGTATCTCGCGTGTTCTACCCGAGACGAGTGAAATCGAGGTCAAGGTGGATCTATGTGGGGCTCTCGATAAGTTCGTACATGAACGTATTGTGCTTCCCGGCACGGCTATCGCTCAAATAGGGGGAGATAAGATATCCGACGGCGACGTCGTCCTCACCTACTCTCAGTCCGATGCCGTCTTAGCCATCCTAGCCAACGCCAAGTATAACGACACCCGCTTCCGAGTCATTGTCGTCGACTCGCGACCCTATTTACAGGGGAGAAATACTCTCAATCATTTACACTCTTTAAATATCGATGTGACCTACGTCTTACTCCACGCTATATCCTACATTATGCGTGAAGTCACCAAGGTCCTAGTTGGTGCCGACGCAATTTTATCCAACGGTGTCGTGTTGGCCATTGCCGGTACAGCCGCCATAGCCATGATGGCCACTACAAAAAACATCCCAGTACTCGTATGCTGTGAGTCTTACAAGTTATACAACAAGGTCCAACTTGATTCCATCTGCAGCAACGAACTCGGTGACTCAGATTTACTCGTCGTATCTTCTTCTTCTAAATTAAATTCAACTCCAAAAAATCCCTTAAACATGGCGGTACCCAAACTCCTCCATCTCCGCTTCGACATTATGCCTTGCAAGTACGTTTCAGTTATCATCACAGAGCACGGTTTAATCCCCCCATCGGCCTGCGCAGTCTTAATCCGCGAACTCGAGTACAAAACTCATGTTCTTTATTAAAAATATATCCTAATTTAATATAATAGAGGATAGACCTCTTCGCATGTTACACCTCCAGTATAAAGATTCATCTGAAATTCTATCCATTTACTAAAATAAGATGGATCCTTTGCATCTTCTAGCATCAAATCTGGATTTGAATAATAATAATCAGCTAATGCTGCTATAGCACGGTCTTCCGTTAACATACATTCTCTTCTTATTTTAGACCTTACAGCTCGTTTTAGTTCTACTTGAGTATCAGCCGGCATTTTCTTGTATTTTCGAGGACGAGCTAATGCATTAATTTTACCTAAAACATCAGATGGAAGCGTTTTAAGAGCAGATAATGCTTCATAAACAGGATCATTCGGTATATTTCGTTGAGATGATATAGACATAAGTTGTTTTTTGGTTTTAGAATTAGAATTAGAATTAGAATTAGAATTAGTTTTTGTTTTTGTTTTTGTTTTTGTTTTTGTTTTCGATTTATTCATATTTATATTATATAAATAATATAAATAAATATAAATATTAATGATAATGTTTCTATGTCTGATGCGAGTAATGAAGAAGATTATAAAGTAGAATATTAGTTGGTTAGTCGCGGTGGTGTGTACAAAGACTTTACCTCCTCATTTTTAGATCTATGGATTCGAAGTTTGGAATATTTATATAATAATTAATAATTATACAAAAAAATATAATAAACAGATTTAATGTTAAATATTAATTATATATTATTATAAATACAAACAAACACATGGATAATACATATAATATAGATCTTGACATAGAACACTATAGTTTGGATGATTTATTTTCATTTTTAAATCTTAATATAAACGATCCAACACGTGAAGATATCTCAAAAGTAATTAAGGAAATGGTTGTAGAAATAGAAGAGAGTGACAATAATAATAAAGAAGAATTTAAATTATTTTTATATGATGTAGAAGAAAAACTATATGATGCTATCCCAGTTGATAACGAAGTAGGATTAGTCAATGAGAAAAATTCATACAATAAACAAAATGATTCAGACGCTCAATTATCAACTTGGTGGTCAGAACAAACATTAAAACAAGATGATTCAGTACAGGATGATAAAATCACAAAAAGAAAACAGAAGATAGATATATATGATAACGATCATAATGTCATGAAACGTCAATCATTAGGTGTAAACCAATCTAGTTCCGTATCAGTCGTTCAAGGAGAATTAAATCCAAACTTAAAAAATACAACGGTCCGATTGATAAATATTGATAGTCAGTTTCGTCAAAATGGATTTCCAGCAAAAAATGGGTTAAAATACAACGATATTATATCTCCGAGTACGTCGGTTTATAGTAGTACCGATTATTCATTAAGCTTAACTGAACCATTAAATAATGTTGTTTCACTAAAAATGTATTCTTTATCTATTCCTTTTACTTGGTATAACATAGACGATGTATATGGAACCAATGTATTTGCAATAATTGATGAATTGTTAGGTTTTGCGTATACAATAAAGATAATATCTGGCAATTATTTATCGAAAACAGATACTGGTATGGAAGAAAATAATATATTTGCTGCAATAAATACTAAGTTGTTAGATAGTGGATTACAAAACGTAGGATTTACTATAGATATATTAACAGGAAAGGCTATATTTATAAATAATAGTGGTAAATCACTCCGCTTATTATTTTATACATCTTTGGGTGAACAAGTCAAAACATCACTTAATACTATAGACACAACAACTAATGTGGGATCCAAATCAAATAATAATTTAGGGTATACATTAGGTTTCAGAAACTCGTTATATATAAATGATGATATATATACATCGACAGCAAAAACGTTTACATATTATACAACAAGTAACAGTTATACGGTTGCTTCTACAAATAATTATATTTATGCAGAAGCAATAATAGATTTATACGGCCCTAAATATTTATTATTAATAATAGATGATTACAATCAAAACCATCTGAATAAAGGAATAATTGCAATAAATAATTCGGAAACTATCGCTGAGTTACCATCATACTTTGATCCTAATATACCTAGTGTGATCCAAACAGTAGATGAAAATACTTCTGACGGAATATATAACGAATATCCTAAATATGGTTATATTGATCCAACTACATTAAATACTTCAAACACAAATACAGTACCTAAACGAATCACGAAAGCTCAACAAACAACAATAAACAGTATAGTTAAAGATAGGGCAAATACTACTAATAATAAATTACCATCAGTTACAAATTCAGATATATTTGCTTTAATACCTATTAAAAAGGTATCAGGTATTTTACCTGGTGATGGCTTGACAGAATTCAGTGGTCCGATTCAATTAAATGAAAGAATTTACTTTGGTCCTGTAGATATAGAAAAATTATCGATTAAATTAATGACTGATAAAGGAAATATATTGAATTTAAATGGAAATGATTGGTCATTTTGTTTATTAGCTGAATCCCTTTATCAATATTAACATTTAACATTTTTAAATAAATCAATATTTTATATATAATATAATAATATATGAAAATCACATTCAAAGATACTCTCATGTTTTATCAAACGTCACTGCGTAATGTTGGGCTTTATACGTCGATATCATTAGCTTTACTCAGTGTATCTAGATTCTATCGCGGAAAGGGAGAGTCTATGTACAATATATCGTTCGTAATTCTCAGTATGCTGACTTTACTCATAGCGTTTTCTATTTTACAAATTCTTATACGTAACGTCACGTTATTTAGAGATGGATTGAAAGATGAACCACATAAAGTGATGGTTAACGATTGGTTAAGTATTTCGAATACATTACAATACGTTCTAATGGCTATTTCAGGTTTGTCGGGTTATACACTTTATCGTCAATTATCATAAACATTTGTCTTTTTCATACAAAGAAACGTTTAAATGTTTAAACTTAACTTTAATACACCATTTAATTGTATATTAATTCATTATGTAGTACTTCAAACTGTGCTGCTAGAGGTAAATGGTCTGATGACATTGTTGTTAAATCAATTGATTTATTGTTTCTAAAAAAAAATGTCTCAATATTATTTAACCAAACACCAGTTTTAGTTATGTTTTGCTCTTTGACAAGCTCTTTGGTAAAAACTTCACTTATTTTCGGAGATAAATTAGAACTATAGAATATATTATCATATGCTAAATTATGAGTGTCTGATATTTCGTTTATACAACAAGTTGGTATATCTTTGTTGATTGGTGTAAATGTTATTGTGGGGTTATTTCTCGGAATACTAAATGGATGTATATTATGAGAATTAAAATCACCACAAATTAATATTGCCATTGATTTAAAATCCAAATCATGACCACTATTTTCTTTATAATCATTATATAAGTCATACAAAATATTATATACATTATCAACACTCCATTCTGTATGGGGACCATGAACTGAACAAATAATAAATATTTTTTTAGATATTTTACTTTTAAACATTGATGCTGTAATATATCGCCCGTCTTCTGGTTTATGTTTCTTATCCTTATTTATAATTAATTTATAAATACTAAGATGTTTGTTATTTATCATATATTTGTCATACTTTAGTGTATCAAAAAACAATGTAGAAATGGCTGAAGTACCTGATTCATAAGTTATTAATTCATATTGAGTATTTTGAGTATTTTGAGTATTGCTATTAATTACGTTTAATATATTTGTATTTAAATCTTTTGAGGATTCGTTTAAACTTATGAAATCGTACTTAAATCCATCGCATATATCTATGACATTATTACGACATACATTAGCATATTGTTCACCATAGTCAATTTCCATCATATCTCGTTCACTACCGTCATCGTTGCATCTGCTATTATAAGCAGTTAATGATGATGTCTTATCATTAGTCATACATTCCCAGCAAACATTATATGTAAGAATGTTTATTAATTCACTATGTTCGTATTTATTTGACTTTATCGTCTTGAGTGATTTTATATTATTTGTATTATTTATATTATTTGTATTATTTATTGGAATAAAATTTCCGTTTTGTACTGAATATTGTACCAGCTTACAATCTGTATATGTATCATCAAATCCAAATGTATTATATTTGTGTTCACCGTTTAAATATTTCATTCTTAAAACAACTTCACCTGGAAATGTGTTATCAATATTTTGGCATTCATTAAGACGAGGATATTTCCTATTTTTATATTGTTTATTATCATCATCATCGATAGGAAAGGTCGGTATTGGATTTGCACTAGAAAAAAAACCTATTAAATTGATTCTTGATTCGTTTACATTATGGTAATACAAATTAATCCAATCTTCCATAATATTAATTATTGACATAAAATAATATACATACATTCTATCAGAATCATATCGACTGAACCTTGTACCGAATACAGGGTTCCAAGTTTCTAATAAATCAAACAAATCATATTTGGCAGTAAAATAATGAAAAGAATATCCTGGTATTTCATTTCGAAGTTTAATATTTAACCTTTCAGAAGGCATTTCGATATTAAATTTTTCATATCTTGCAAATAATTCTTCTATTTGTTCGTCTTTAATCCAATCATATTGCTTATACATGATCAATGGTAGTATACATTTAAATATACGTTTTTGAAGATCTGTTGAAATGAAATCGGAATCCCCTATTCCCACGCATGTATTATTTCTAAAATTTATTAATAAATTTCTTTCTCCTTTCTCATTGCGATCTCGTAGTTTATTACATGAAATATAATTATCGTTACCTCTTGTTTTATCTAAATAAACTGTAAATGGTTTAAGGTTAAAAAATATTCCTTCGTTTTCGAAATCTGATTTTTTATTTTTGATAGCATCAGGTTGCTCATTCTCATTAAACTCGTTATACTTATTATATGGTATACCTAGATAATCATCTAAAAATATTTCTTTACGTCCTGCTTTATATATTCTACTGTTTTCTTTACTTCCAGTATTAACACATTTAGACGGAAGATAAATTTTGTTATTATCTATGCAATATATCAATAATTCCTTAATATTTTTGATTATATTTTCTTTGATATTATTGTATATGGTTTCTTGATTAGGTTTATCATCCCATATAGCTGAAATATTTGAAGGAAATATAGTTGTGGTTAAATTTATATGTTTCTTAATGTAATCTTTCATGTTCATATATTGTTCATCACCGTCGTCAATTTCCATCATATCTCCACCTCCCCTCATTCGGGGATATTTGTACATTCGTCTTTTCGTCTTCTTAGTATATTTATATTTATCAGGTTTCTTGAAACTCTTAGATTTATTAGACTTAGTTTTCTTCTTAGACTTATTAGACTTATTAGACTTATTAGACTTAGTTTTATTCTTAGACTTAGTTTTAGATTTTATAAATGCATATTTTGTTATATTTTTCGTCATATATAATTGGTTTATGTTATAAATTTATAAATAATTAGTCGCTTTATGATTGCGTATATTAATATTTTGATGAATTAATGTATCAATACTAATAATAATTGTAAATAATAAAATATTTTGTAGAGTTCTTTCTTTTTTATTAAAAAAGAATAAATATAATATGTATATAACTAATAATAATAACATATTATGCATAATACCTTCCCATTTTGACCATTCGTAAAAGTTTTTTAATGTGTTTTGCATTTATAATTTATAATATATATATATAGAATTTAATAATAAAATAATAAAATATATCCGTTAAAGTACTTCCAGATAGAATCGGATTCTTAGTACAATTAAATATAATACGGTCTCATACTAAATCCGGACCGACAATTTGATATAGAATAACCTAACCTATCCTTCATTTTCACAACAACAACAACAACAACCACAACCACAACCACAACAACAATATGGTGGAAGTATGATGGATATGGTTAAATCCCAATTAATGACAATGACGATGATGATGTCATCGATGAATTCAAATAATTCATCATCCAATATAATGTGGAATATGTTGTATACCGATTATGTTTTATTCAATTTTATTTATGATCACATCAAATATCATATCATTCAATCATCACAATCATCACAATTCTATAAATGAATCAAGTCTCCAAATCGATAAATGAACCAAGTCTCCAAATTGATATGGGAGTACCGTGAGACTTGTACAATTAGACAGGTCCAACTTCTCTAACTGAACCAAGTCTCCAATTCGATCTGGGAGTACCGTGAGACCTGTACAACGATTCAGGTCCAACATCTCTAAATGAACCAAGTCTCCAATTCGATCTGGGAGTACCGTGAGACCTGTACAACGATTCAGGTCCAACATCTCTAAATGAACCAAGTCTCCAATTCGATCTGGGATTACCGTGAGACCTGTACAACGATTCAGGTCCAACATCTCTAAATGAACCAAATCCCCGATTCGATCTGGGAGTACCGTGAGACCTGTACAACGATTCAGGTCCAACTTCTCTAAATGAACCAAGTCTCCAATTCGATCTGGGAGTACCGTGAGATTTCTACAATAAGACAGGTCCAACGTCTTTAAATGAACCAAGTCTCCAATTCGATCTGGGAGTACCGTGAGAGTTGTACATTCAGACAGGTACAACGTCTCTAAATGAACCAAGTCTCCGATTCGATCTGGGAGTACCGTGAGACCTGTATACGCAGACAGATTCAACGTCTTTAATTGAACCAAGTCTCCGATTCGATCTGGGAGTACCGTGAGACCTGTACACGCAGGCAGATTCAACGTCTTTAATTGAACCAAGTCTCCGATTCGATCTGGGAGTACCGTGAGACCTGTACATTCAGACAGGTTCAACGTCTCTAATTGAACCAAGTCTCCGATTCGATCTGGGAGTACCGTGAGACCTGTACATTCAGACAGGTTCAACGTCTCTAATTGAACCAAGTCTCCGATTCGATCTGGGAGTACCGTGAGACCTGTACACTGAGACAGGTCCAACATCTCTAAATGAACCAAGTCTCCAATTCGATCTGGGAGCGATGTGAGTTCCCAACAATTTTTCAGTACCAACGTCATTAAATGAACCAAGTCTCCGATTCGATTGGGAAGTACCATGAGACCTGTACAATCATCCAGAATCAACGTATTTAAATGAACCAAGTCTCCGATTCGATCTGGGGGCCTATTCCAACCACACAGCATCAACTTCTTTAAATGAACCAATTCTCTGATTCGATCTGGAATTACCGTGAGTTCCCAACAATTATCCAGGTACAACGCCTCTAATTGGACTAAGTTCCAGATTCGATCTGGGAGTACTGTGAGACCTGTACAATTAAACAAATCCAATATCTCTAATTTAACCAAGTCTCCGATTCGATCTGGGAGTACTGTGAGATTGCGACATTCATTCAGGTTCAACGTCTTTAAATGAACCAAATCTCCAATTCGATCTGGGAGTACTGTGAAACCTGTACAATTATACAGGACCAACTCCTTTAATTGACCCAAGTCTCCGATTCGATCTGGGAGTACTGTGAGACCTGTACTAGACAGGTTCAACGTCTTTAAATGAACCAAGTCTCCGATTCGATCTGGGATCGATGTGAGACCTGTACAATTAAACAAATCCAATTTCTCTAATTTAACCAAGTCTCCGATTCGATCTGGGAGTACTGTGAGATTATAACAATTATACAGGTTCAATGTATTTAATTGAACCAAGTCTCCGATTCGATCAGGAAGTGATATGAGATTGATACATTTAGTCATGTCCAATGAGATAAGTTGTTTAAAAGTATATATGGTGGTGTTAATGAATGACATTGAATATCCAGGTTCTATCAGTATGTGGGTAATCATCTCGAATATATTCTTTTTGAGATCTACCGACGATGTCATTGATTTGGATGTTAAGTTGATTAATTTGAAAGAGTCTTTTAGAGTCATGAATGGTGTTGATAGACCGAAAATGGTATTCAGAACTGGATTATCCATATTAACCATTACTTGTATTTCTAGGTTGGTAATGTTTAATGTTTAATGTTTAATGTTTAATGTTTAATGTTTAATGTTTAATGATTAAACATTGTAAATAAAAATGTGTCAATTTTATTTATAATAAAATCAAATCAATCAATCAATCCGTATTATGTTTACATGAAGACCTGTACACCAAGACAGGTTCAAAGTCTCTAAATGAACCAATTCCCCAATTCGATCGGGGAGACGTCTTTAATTGGGATAAGTCTCCGATTCGATCTGGGATTGTCACTATAGAAGTACCGTCTCCGATTTGTTCGGAAAGATCTTGAATAAATTGCATTATTTTATGTTTAAATTGTTTAAATTTAAACAATTTAAACATAAAATATCCAGTTAACACCCAACTAGATGTTAACAAGGTTAATATAATAGTACAAATACATTACCAGATAATATTATTGGAAATATTAGGATATAATTCTAATATATTATCATCATTAATGATATGTACTATTTGCATTTCAGTTAAATAGATTTTAGATTCATCATTATTTGATATAAACGGTTGATTAATTTGCCAAGTTCTATATAATGCATGGGTTTCGTTAGACGGCTTTTCACTCTTAATTTCAATACCTTGTTGTATTAGATTATTATATTCTGTGTTATTAAAAATATTATTATCATATTTAATACCAATAGTATTTAATATTATTCTTAATGCATGAAAATTATTATCAAACATATCTTCATATCTAATTGTGTATGTATTAATATGTCCATTTCTATATTTTATAAATTTTTTTATGGTCTTTATATACTTCATAATAGAATGACTATTTGGAATATCGTAATCAAACCTTTTATTTATCGATGAAAAAACGAATACTGGATTACGAATAATAAATATTTTTATATAATATTCATATTTATTTGAAAAATAATATGATTTTGTAAATGGCCATTTACATAATATAAATGGTAATTCTGTATCTTTATTTATTAATTCTGTTTCTCCAATAATTTCTTCTATATCAGGTATATGCCCCAATACCGATTTCAAAATACTAGTTCCACTATGTGGGAAACCACAAATTATAATTTTTTGTGTCATTTAATTTAAATAAACTATACAATAATATAATACACTTGCACTTAAGTAAGTTAATAATATAATATGGTCAACTAACGCATCGATAAGAAGACTAAAACGAATAATGGAATATTATTATTTGAATAAAAAAAAAGATAGATATGTTGCCTATTTTTACGTAGTCTTTAACAACCTGTTTATGTAATTAACATAATAAATACATTTTATTTTAATTATTTTAATTATTTTAATAAATAAATGCTAAATTTATTTATTAATTCTAAATATTCTTAAAAATCAGGGTTTAATATTTATGATTATATCTGTAATTAAATCTGATTGTATTTTATCAAAGACTTTCCTCAATTCTTCGATGCATTTTGTGTAAGTAACAATGTTTTTTTGTACTAGTACGGGTATCGGTACAACCACATTATTTTTCGAAGATATTTTTGTTACTTTGGTAACCCATTTTGCATATTCACACTCCAATAATGCCAACTTTTCAGATTCGTTTCCTGTCTTATCAAAAACATCTCTAAAAATGTCGATGGTTGTTTGTGATTCACAAACACTGTAATTTTCATTTTCATTTCTTGTAGTCAGTATGGCGAAATAAAAGTTTACTATCGCACCGTTGTATTCATACAGTACATCCTTGAATATTTCCGCTACATGTTTTGGAGGATTTTTCCAAGCACCGCATCCCAAAGCACCAAGAATAATTGTTTCATGTTTACATTTGACTGCTGTTTGAATTATTGTTCTAATTTTTTGTTTTAACATAACGACATCAGATTCTATTAATCTTTTTTCGCCACCTACCCAAATTATACGTGGATTATGTATTCCTGGGCACGCAACGAACGCAATTTTAGGTAAATTGTTATTATTATTGTTAGTATATAGTGATTTCCATCCTGTACGTTCACTTGTTTTTATAACTGATATACCAGGTGAATAAATAAGTTCGTCGTTTATTAAAGGATAGAATTCGGTCTTCAGTGACCTACAATAATTTGTTCTTCGAAATAAGGATTCTTCTTGTGCACCAGAACCCATTTGCACAATCCCTCCAGGATTGAAATTATCCGCCAGATTCAATACGAGTGCATTCGGTGAGTGTTCCAAACAACAGTCTATCGCATCCATATTAAAAAAATCTATATTCGAATTTTCGCAGATTTTATTAATCACGAACTTATAATCAAATTCATATTTGGAGGATGGTGGTGGTGAATACAGTAGGTTATTTGATATATTTAATGTATCATTCCAACAATCAATTCTTTTCACTGTAATATTATTCTCCATTTATGTTTAAAAGTTTCTGATTTTTTTAAGTACTTTATATATTATATTTTAATTATTAATTACCATTTATTTTTTAATAGTCTATCATGATATAAATACATATTGTGTTCGAATATATTCCAAGAAGTAAAAGGTGAAAATTCTAACCAACCAAAACTATCACCATCAATAAATACTGTTATATAATCGTTTTTTAGAGATAATGCTATGCCTGTATGATAAAAATTAATACATGGAACAGATGTTATGAAATCTCTAGAGTTACATATTCTATAATTTGATAAATTATCTTTTTCTTCACATGCAATTTTAAAATTATAATCACCTACTCGAGGACTTGCGAACGATATTACAGTAAAATTATTATTATTAAATTTATCAGCTAATTGAAACCCGCATAAAGTAGCTAATGCTGCACCCAAACTATGACCAGTAACATAAAATTCGTAATCTGGATATAAACTTATTAATTTTCCTATTTTATTTTCCAATATATTATATACGTCATTTTCATATAGTTGTTTATAGAATCCTTTATGAACATGTATGTTATCTCTCAGCTTTGTTTTTAAAACTGTTAAATCATAAATCCAATCTTTAATAGATTCACTGCCCCTGAATATTATACAAATTTGTTTGTTTTTATCACTTTTAGCAATACCTACTTGAATATCGGTTAATTCGTCTGAAATAAAATCTATTACAGTTCCATGTGGAGTATCTTTATTTAATTCATTTAAAATATTTCTACATTTAAGAGGAATATTTTTCATATATTTGCTATTACTAACAAAATCCTCTAATTGTTGATTTTTATTTAACTTAAAACACTTTTGATATTCATATATTAAAATTGATAACTTTGCTAATCCGATAGTATCATCATAATCTGGTAAATAATTATGATTTTTCTGATTTTTCATTATAATTATTTATAATATAATAAAAAATACAAAAAAAACAATAATAAGTGTCTATAAGTGTCTATAAGTGTCTATAAGTGTCTAAGTCAGAAATATTGAAATATTATTAACCAATTAATTTAAGAAAGATTGTGATATAAATGATGGAATTTCATATTCATTTATAGTAGAATCATCTATATACCATTCAATATTCAAAGGAACTTCTTCTGATGGCGGTGCTTTGGATGTCCATTGTGATTTATTAACTACATTATATAATTTCTTGATTCTATTATTTCTACCACCAGCATCTCTTGGTGCAACATGTTTTACAGCCCATTCAAATTGCATTGATTGAATCTTATTATGGAATCCTTTTATTAAGCATATATGCTCCCATCCAGCACCCTTTGACAGTGTATATTTAGCACCACCTTTTATCTCTCCGTTATGTTGTCTTAATCTTCTTACGGGATCGGGTGAAACGCCTACATATGTGCAATTATTATTCTGAATAATATAACAAACCCATTCTTTTTCGGACATGATGTATATACAAATAATATATAAATAATATATAAATAAAATGCGGTGTTATAATTTAAATTTTATTTATAATTACAAACAAGTCAATATTAATTAAAAACTAACTAATGTATATTATTATATTATTATAATATTATTTATGGAAGAGTTTCAAACTAAACTGGGTTTATTTAATTATGTATTAATTTCGTTGGATGATAAATGTAATATATTTAAATCTTTATATGAAATTGGAAAACATATTAATATACATCATTCAATTATAGAAAACGAAATGCGAATAAGTGATAATACTAAAATGTGTTTTGTAAATAATGAAGATAAATATTATCTAATATTGAGATTATAATTTTATAATTTTTTAATTATATAATAAAGATATAAGATTATACTAATATAAATTATTATATGAATATGTATCACGAAAACATTAGTAGGTTGAAATTTATAGGAAAATTAAATAAAGATGAAAAGATAAATACAAAATATATGTATGTACAATCTGACAATCTATATAATAGAATATCAAGAACGTTTTGGAGACAGGATAATAGAAGTAATACATTAACATTTATTCAAGATACAGTAAATGACTCATTTGAGATATTAGAAGATTATAAAAATTCTCCTTTAGAAAAATTATTGGAGGAACATTTAGTGTTAGATTTGAGCCGTGTCTCTAACGGTCTAAATAACTTAAAATATACTTACGTTATGGATACAAAATTTTGTTGTGATATGGACACAATGATAGAAAATATAAATGCAAGAATATCAAAATATTCTATGAATAATAATATTTTATATAGAAATACTACTACTCCAATACGTAAACTAACAAATACAATTAAATCAGATACGTATACTTATAATTCTAATTCTAATCCGACAACTATAAGAACTAAATTAATGATTTCAGACTCAATAAAAAAGGATAACTCAAATATACCGACAGAATTAGAATATTCGGATTCTAATGATTCTAATGATTCTAATGATTCTAATGATTCTAATGATTCTAATGATTCTAATGATTCTAATGATTCTAATGATTCTAATTATGCTAATTATTCTAATGATTATAATGATTCTAATGATTCTAATAAACCAGAAAAACCAGTGAAACCAGTGAAACCAGTGAAACTATATGATACAGATTCAGATGAATCAGACAAATAAAGATTATTTTATAAACCAACATTAAATGATAATGTGTTCAAATCGAACTGTTTAGACGATGATAACATAGGTATTTGACTAAATCGACCTCTTCGAAGTTCGCTGTATATCTCTTTAATTAATTGAGTAAAATGAGGGCTAGGATATTTATTTAATACAGATAAAAATGCGTTGGTCAAAGCGCCTCCTGCTTTATATTTAGATTGATCATCCGCGGATGTTTGATTATCACGACATCCAGATATCATACATATATCACCCGAAACATTTACTTTACGACGACCCTCTGGTTTCCAACAATTAGAATTAAATATGTATGGTAAGTCCAACCCTGTTCCTGAATGACAACAATCCATAATACAATTTAATTTTACTCCTTCTTTTATTGGTTGTATCATAGTTCTAAAAATCATATCATCTGATATTAACCCCATACGTTGGAAATCACATGGAACAATAGTTTCGTCCATTCCATCTATTTCGTCACCCGATCTATCAGGAACTTGTGCTCCATGACCACTATAATGAAAAAAAAGTGAATCTCCTTTGTTAGTTCCACTAATTAACCAATTCATTGATCTCACAATATTAACAGCTGTAGGTCTCGTTTGTGGATTTCTATAATCGTCCCTTAGTATTCTAATTTCTGATTTGTTATATCCATTTTGTAGTAGATATTGTTCTACATTCAATACATCGTTAATACAACCTTTTAATGCTGAAGAAGTTCCCTTATAGTTGATACCTATCAGTAGAGCTTTTTTACTATTTTTATTCATTTATATAACATGTATACATAAAAATATGTAGCAATATTTTAACTTAAATATAATAATAATATATTAATAAATATTATAATAGATATAATAATATTTATTAATATGTATTATGACAAGAGAAATAAAATCTAGACCAGTCTATTTTAGACCATATGATCCTATATCATATCCGGATCCATCCATATTATCACACGGTTATGGTTATGGTTATAAATATTATTATATAATAATAAGACGAAAGTTGCGGGAAGGAAAAAAATATATCGAAGAAAATTTAATATATAAACCAAAAAATGAAGTAATAGAAGAAATAGATTTTGAAATATTAAATAATTGTTAAATTATGTTACGACGTCAATATAATTGGTTGTTATTAATTCCTTTTTTTTATGAATTTTCTTATGAGACGCAAGACTACGTTTATTATGGAAGGGTGAATTACATTGTTCACATATGAATTGTTTGTTATCAATAGAAGCGAATTTGTCATTTAAATATGAAGCAAGATTTGGTAGTTTAAATTCGTCAATTTGAATATTTAATTTTTTAGTCATCTCTCTAACAGTAATTTGTATTGTTTCTTTTTGATTAATAAATTTTTGATATTCATCGTTAATACGTTCGAGTGTGTCTTTAGAAACAGAATACCCTTCATGTTGTTCTATAGTATTAATTTCTTCTAATCGTAATGAGAGATTATCAATAATATCTATAGCCGTTTTTATCTTGTCTTGGTCATAATTAACATTATGCAAATATATAAGAACTTTACCATCATGTATTTCAATAAAGCCATTTGGTTTTGATACAATACCTGACAACTGTGACATCATAATAGCATGTGTTTTTAGTTCGTTTACATCTCGAAGAAATTTTTTGATTTCATCTATATTAACATTTGATTCATAATTTTTATTTTCAATCATGATATCATGTTTTTCAGTTCTTTTAATTAGGAAATCACCTGAAGCCTTTAATGAAGTACAGTTATAAATTTCCGCAGTAGGATACATTTGATTAAGTATATTTTCAATCATATTTTCAGA
>Ga0302131_1000856_pt1 | contig 17295 bp, 19 predicted proteins | sample CB9_20m_MG_FD_203105 | JGI IMG/M metagenome (GOLD analysis project Ga0302131, IMG submission 203105) | Marine microbial communities from Western Arctic Ocean, Canada - CB9_20m | ecosystem: Environmental > Aquatic > Marine > Oceanic | place: Canada: Western Arctic Ocean | collected 2017-09-19
CCGCCACCACGACCCTCCTCGAGAAGCATTTGAGCATCCTCCTCGCCCATCACCTCCATAAAAGGGCGGCGGCCATTCCACCGCCTCTTCGGAACATTGCTCTTTACACACTTCCAATACCACGGGAACTGGTATACCATCTTGATTGTTTTCCCTTCGTGAATATTTTGTCGAATATGTTGAGCATCCTCAGTATCTGGCCAAGAGTTAAAGTGAATAAAGATCTTATTGAAGCTCTCGCCGTTTTTAGCTTCTCGCGAAACTACATCCACGCGCTCCACACAGCCCGCTCCCAAAACCTCTTCGAACGCGTCCTTTACAAGTTGCCAGGTCACGTTTTTCCACGTGCGAGGGATGCAAATGCTGGGATAAGTGGGGTCGTTCATTTGAGAATCCATATTGTTGTATATTATATCATATACTTTCTTCTTTCAATTTTTTCGTAAATTTCATAAAAAATTGAAAGGCGTTTAATGCGTTGTATATGTTTCAAAAGCTTGTTAGATACCTCTCCAGAACATAATGTCATTCAATCAACAGTCCAACAACCGTTCACTTCCTCAAAACAACCGCTTCGAATGTCTCAATAACACGGAATCTAGGTGTTCCGATAATCGCAGACAGCAAGATTCACAGTATAGTCGGCGCGAAGGCGGTGATTCACAGTATAGTCGCCGCGAAGGCGGTGACTCACAGTATAGTCGCCGCGACAGGATGGCTAGGCGAAGCGCAGACAAATTTTCGTTCCTTTCAAACAACTCGAGGAAACCCAGACGCATTAGCATCGACCAAGAGCTTAATAAGGGTTCATTTCCTACACTAGGACATATTAAGAAGGTTACTCTTGGTAAGAAGGACCAAACAGACTATTGTGATATGGCTAGTAAGGTGGAGGACGATATTCCAATCAAGAAGGTTGTGCCTCCACCTGTTAAGACCGGGTGGTGTTATCTATCTCGAAAGAATAACGTTACAATTATGCACACAATCGATAGCTCCGGCAACAAGACTCTAGAGGGTTCTCAACACAGAACTCCCGACGAATATAATCACGAGAAATATCAGGATGAATGCGCGGTAGCATCTTACTCAACGCTGCAGAACATTCAACACGCGCGCGACGACGAAAACGAAACTTTTGGGGCATCTTCTTCTCACTGGGGGAAAAGCAGCCTTACTGATTTGTCTTACTTGTCCGATTCTGATGTGGAGACGGATGAGAGTGAGCAAGAAAATGTTAATATCGAACAATATTGCAGCGATGACGACACGTATTAAACCGATTAGTTTAACCCATATCTAAAATATATTTTTTATATATATTTAATGAGCGATGATTCACATAGTAATTCAGATGATGATATAAACGACGAACTAGATGGTGGGTGGATGACCGAGTTTAAAAAATTAGAAGAGTCGTATGAAGAGTTCTATAAAGAACCTCCATCGTCTGTGAAATTATATTTTTTATTTATAGATTGCGACGGGGAGGCTAAATCTATTAAGCGAGATACTGTTAAATTAGAAAGAAGTAGTATACTCGCAAAAGACAAAATAATAGATGTTATTTGCAGAAATAACCCTGCGGGAAGTATGCCCGAAAGATATAATTTGAAAACTATATTACAATATAATTTTACAATAGACGCAGAAAATATATATAATTTACTTAATACAGACGATTATCAAAATGAGTATTTTCGAAAATACACGTATGTTCAAGACATTAAATTCAACAACACTATTAAGGCGTTTCATTCTGTAAACTCGCTTTTTTTTATATTGAAAACAGAAAGAAAAGGAGATAACCATACACGGAAGTGCAGATACACCGGGTCGAGCACCGGCATCCTCGCGAAAAAACATCGGTTTCATAAAACTCGTCGAATTCTCGGAAAAAAATGCATATAAAGAATATATATATTAAATATATAGTAATGTCTACGTCTCCGCAAAATAATTTTCCATCTTTGCAGCATAACACAGATTGTCAGTATGGAGGGGACGAGAAACCAGAATATAAGTGGTCTTCATATTTCCAGGAGAAAATACTCGACCTTTCGTGTCATTTATCTAGAACCGATTGCGAAATTCAGCAGAATATAATAGGAAATACATATAATGATTTATTGCAGGAGGTGTTCCTATCAAATCATCTAGATTGTTTAACCAGAAAAACCTATGTATCACTTCTATATCGCATAATGTTGCAAACTCGCGACATCGTAGAAGGAGAGGGAGAGTATAAATTATTCTATATTCTATTGGGCGAGTGGGTAAAAGTCTCGGAACAGCTTCACTCTGTTGGGTCTACTAAGAAAGACAATATTATGCACGAATCAACAATAGAGTGTATTGATCAGTTAGCAAACAAAGCACTGGAGTCGTTGGTCTATCTAGACGGAGAGACCCTTCCCTATGGAAGTTGGAAAGACATTAAATATTTCCTTACGTATTTGCGTGGGGCGAGGACGTGTGGCGGAGTGCATACACTTCCTATTTTTTCGTATGCTATTAAGATGATAATAAAACAACTGCGCGTCGATGTTTGTTCTGAAACTCCGTCGTTGCTTGGAAAGTGGTTGCCTCGCGAAAAATCGAAGAAATTCGGGTGGTTGGCAAAACATATTGCGTGTTCATATTATTCAAGATGGCTAACAAGCGGTATTAATATTTCAACGGACGGTGACCATAGCGTTGTTCTATCAAATAAATTTGCCGAGAGAAAATGTTTAACACATTATAGAAAGATGATTGCGGGTCTAAATCGCGTATTAAAGACCGTCCAAATTAATCAGTGTGATAATACGTGGTCGAAAATAGATTTCGATAAATCTGTCACGGGAATAACGTTATCTCGGCAGAGGAAGGCGTTTCAGTATGTGAATAAGGGTGGAGAATTGCGGGGTGGTAACATTGACCGCCTCCAATGTAAAGAAAACTATGAAACATACATTAAAACTCGAATGCTAGGCGAAAGTAAGATAAAGTCTGATGGCGACAGTATGATAGATTTGGTTAATGATGCAATATACATTATTGAAAACGAGAAAAATAGCAGGAAATTTGGAATACCTAGCGATGCGAATGACGAAATGAGCGAGCATATACGTGCTGCAAAGGACGAGATTAACATACGTTGGGGAGATGGCGGGGAAAATATAGGGACACTAGATAATTTTGTAGCGTTAATTGATACATCGGGATCGATGGACGGAGACCCAATATCGGCGGCTATTGGGCTGGGTTGCAGAATCGCAGAAAACTCTAAGTTGGGAAAGCGTGCAATTACGTTTAGCGTAAAACCGAAATGGATTGACTTAGAATCTACAAATAGCTTGACAGATATGGTCGAAGTATTAGTATCAGACAATGACTGGGGAATGACTACAAATTTCGAGGAAGTTATGCGCCTGGTTCTAGTCGCGTGTGCAGAGAAGCGACTTATTCCAGATGAGGTGAATAACCTTGTTTTTGTTGTATTTTCAGATATGAAAATAGATAACGCCGACAAAGAGTGTGGGGAAAGGCACGATGTGATAGAAAAAATGTTTTATGATGCTGGGCTAAAATCCGAATGGGCTACTCCGTTCACGCCGCCTCATATTATTTATTGGAATTTGCATTCTACTCAAAAATTCCCTAGTCTATCTTTTATGAAAAATATAAGCGTGTTATCCGGATGTAATCCTCTGTTATTAAATTCATTCTGCGAGAAGGGAGCGGATGCATTAAAAGATTGCACCCCGTGGAAGTCATTCACTAGTCAGTTAGAAGGTGAGAGATATATGTGGGTAGACGATTATCTAAAAGATATGAGTATATTTGAGGTTAGAACTACTAGTATGGTAGACGAGCCCGCGGTAGACGTATTAAATGATTTACAAGAGGATTTAATTATTCCCAAAACTCCCTCGTGGTGGTGGTAATGTGTCCAAAACTACTATAAATATAAGTATAAGTATAAAATATATTTATACTTATAGATTAATAATGTCCTCCAACGATGCGTTTTCGCCGTCAGATTACAGTGATTTTGATATGAATTTTTTTTCTGTCATAGACCAGATTTCTAGACAGTCTAGACAAACAAATATTTTTTCACCGGTTCCATTAGTAAACAGTATTAATGTAAATGGTTCGGTTACAAGCGCAGCGGTTACAAGCGCAGCGGTTACAAGTACCCCTATCGAAAACCTATTACTTACACCACAGCTAAGTGCACAAATCGACACGCTTTACTCCCTGCTTATTGACAACCCATCGAGTGCCGGAATGAATACTGCTTTAAACGATTCATTGTATGATCTTCCCTCTTATAAACAGGTTCTCTCAGAAGAAGGCAAGAAGTGTTTAAAGTATTTAAAGTATTCTTCTGATATGGCGGCGAATACGTGCCCAATTCTTCATACTCCATTCACCGAGGGAGATGAACTTATCGTGCTTCCTTGTGAACATTATTTTGATTCGCCGTCTATTCTTACGTGGTTAAATAATGAAAAGGCAGAATGTCCTGTTTGTCGTTTCCAATTGCATAGTATCGAAAAAAAAATATAGCACAATTAGTTAAATATCGTCAATATCAAATACATATTCGTCGGAGACACCATCTTTTTGTGGGTCGTCTTCTCCCACCTCATCATCCTCAGCCACTTCATCCACCTCCAAATTATCGGCATCTAACATAATATTTTCGTAGTCACTCGTTTTGTCATCTTTGAACGCAACGTTATTATCAACGGTAACCCCGGTCATTTCCGTATTCACCTTTTCCAGCTCTGTAAATTTAACATCTGAATTTTGTTTCAGCTCATCGCGTTCAATATCAGAATATACACACAGCAAGTCACACTTTGTTTTACCGTCTCCACGGACCTCCCACTCACGTATTCCAATCATTACCCACGATCCTTGCGCCATATTATTATCTCGACGAGAACGTCCTTTAAATTTCCCGCGCAAAATACACATACGCGTTACGCCGTCTGTTGTCACAACCTCACATTGCCCGCCAAAATGTTTCACAACAATTGCATACATCTCACCGTCTTCTGTAATTTTGCGAACACTTCTTTGTGGGCCGCTATTTACGTGTTTTCTTGCCATTCGCTTGCTCTTACATCCTCCTTTGCTATTCTTCACCATTATTTATATTATATAGATTATGTTTAATATATTTACATAATCAATATGCAGACAAAGCTTCGCCGGATATATATTTGCACGGTTTCTTAAATATTAGCTGATGCCATTCTTCGATAGAATATTTGCGGAGAGGGGGATTACTCACTCTCTGCGTATGTAGTGATTGTTCGTCTGGTTCCAGTCCGTAGTGATCATAAAAATCTTTATCTGGGTTCTCGTCAAATTCTAGGTGTTTCCCGCGAAACACTCCGCCAAACTCTTTAATCCTCATTTTCCATACGGGAGACTCATTTGCATAATACTCCCAATAATCATATATTTCATTTATGAAATTTACGTGAGTATTTCTCTCCAAATGAAATGCTCCAACCAGGTGGTGTATGGTAAACTCCCGATTTTCTTTTAAAATGCGATACACGCGATCACAACGCAAATGCCGGTCCATAATATGTTGGTTAGATTCTTCCACTTTCCGAAGATGCGAACTCGAGGGAGTTTTAAACACCAGCGGGCGAGTAATATTTTCAACGGGCGTATTTAAATGAACAATAAGCGCGAGCAATCCGTGAAAATCACACGTCCATCCACGTTTATTCCATTTTTTTTCTATTTTATCCGCAGAAATTAACGAGGGATTATAGTATTTTACAATAATATCGTATATAGTCTTTGAGGAATATAAATTAGAGAGCTCTTTCAATAAAATAGACGCGTGTTTAATATGTTTTTTGGAAAGAGCGATTAATAAGCTATGGGAATAAACTGGATAATCCGCGAGCCACTCCGCGCGTTTGGATTTTCGATATATAACCAGTGTCGTGTTTTCGCATTCAACACACCTCCGCAATAAGTAGGTAGTTGACGACCGGTTAAGATAAAACATATTATGGACAATATATAAAATATGCCTTATATCTTTCTTGGTTTTCCACGCTGTTTGTTTCTTTTGTATATATATTTCTAGACCAGGATTATATTCCGAGTAAAAGTCAAAATATATTTTCCATATTAGAGAGAATATATTTTCTGTATGAGAATAGAATAATTCTGTTGCCCAAAATATGCATGCTTCGTGGTTTTCCTGAGTTAAAAGTTCATTCATCAGCGAATAAACCACTTCGTCCTTTGCGTAAAGTAGCCTGGTTAGTGTTAATGTCATTGTTTGTCGACAATATCTAAGCATATTAAAATATCAATTTTATGTGCAAATTAATTATATTAATATTATATTATTAATTTCTTATTAAATAGTATAATGGTAGAGAAAAAACCGGTATCTTGGTTAGACCTAGTAAAAATAACAAAGAGTCATAATCCGAGTCTTCATCTAGGGAAAATAATGAAAATGGCGGCAGGAGAATGGAAAAAGGTAAAATCGGGATCTCACGAAAAGTTTTCCCAAGGAAAAAGCACGCCAGGTACGCGTAAAAAGAGAAAGAAATCGAAGAAATCGAAGAAATGTAAGAAAAGCGATGACGAAGATAGTGAAGAGGAAGAGAATGAAAATAACGAGGAACATCATTCCTCTAGAAAAACACGTAAAACGAAATGCTCGGGATGCAAAAGATATAAAAAGGAAATTAAAAAACTAAAGGAAAAGATTGCCCACCTGGAATAATTTACCCGAGGTCACTTAGCAAGTCGTTGTATCTTTTATGACTGGGTTCCGAATAAAATATATTTTCATATGCATCTCTGCTTTTGCCGATTTCTAGGCGGTTTTCTGGGTTGGGGGAGAAATTAATAACTAGCAATTGCGTAAATAATATGATCATCGCGTTGAAGTGAAATCCCCTCTTAAATATTTTTTGCAGTATTCCAATAAACATTATGCTTATGGAATAATTATCCCACGTTTTATAATAACTTATTAATTTATCAATAAGTTTTTGTTTAGGGATACCAACATACTTTTTTACCTGACGAACACACCCGGCTGTGAATTGGGCGTTAAATTCTTCTGAAAAAAAGTTTCTAATAATATTGGATTTTGCATAAGATTCCCCGATTAATATCGCATCATCTTCTGTCAAAGGTTCTTCTTTGATGTGTAATAAAAAGTTTATAACGTGAACTTCAAGAGGCCATATGTAATATTCTGGAGCATATCCGTAAAAATATTTTTTCATATTATCTGCAGTTAGCCTATCTTTTGGAATAGAAATACCAAAATCTATAATCATCGGTATATCAGTCTGTAGATTAAATAATAAATTTTCTTGTTTAAAATCAAATTGAATGATATTTTTCTCTAATAACTTCTCGAATCCATTTAATAAATAGGAATACATACTAAGAATTTGTGAAAAAGTTTTTTTTTTTATTTGGATAGACTCAGACGTTAATATAGTTTTTTCTAGTGATATATTTTCTATATAATCCAAGTTCATTAATATATAGTTTGTTGTATTGCTGCGTGCAATTACATCACAATCCGCTACCAATTTGCTATCTATTTTTCTTAAATCGATAGGACAGCTACTGACAACCGGTATAAAATAGTTTTTATAAAAAGGGATTTCTTTTATTAGATTACCTATATATATTTCATTCATCGCATTAAAATCTTTTTTCTGAAGCTTAGAAACATATTCCTTATCATTTGATTTAGCTCCAGAACATTTTAGCCCGGGATAATATATACATCCAAATCCACCCTGACTAATCAAGGTGCTCATATAATGTTAATATAAATAAATAAAAGTAAATTTGCTGTTAAATAACGAAAAGAATGCGTTAATGTAATAGCGAAAATAAAATAAATGTATTCCTAGGAAAGAAGAGCGTGTCACCCCCGAAGATTTCGCAATATAATCTCCGGTTATAATATCTGCCTATAGTAATGTGTTTTAGTTTTGAGGTCAGTCTGGGGACCTTCGTATTTAGCTGGTCTTCTGCACTGTATATATTGTATAATAAAAAATTACCTACTTATGCGTATCATAACATTATAAAATTACTTATTGTAAGCTCTATGCAACTTTTAGATGCAATATTATGGTGGAATAAAATGCGAAGGAACAACATAAATTACACGGTAACGTCCTATTTAATTCCTGCCGTATTAGCAGCACAGATAATTTATAACATTTATTTTAGAAATAATATTAATAATTTCTATTTGAATATTGTCGCCGCGATTGCCATAGGATATTTATTTATGCGGTTTCGCGGTTATTCCACATCCGTTTGTGATAACTATTTTTCGTCTCCATTATGGGGTGGAAATGAGATAACTTATGTTGAAATGGTTTCATTTTTGATAATAAGCGTATTTCCTGATTGGAATCTAACATTATTTTGCGTGCTAACTTTCCCTATTATGATACATATATTTAAAGGTGGCTACGGGTCAATGTGGTGTGCTCTCGCAAATTTTTGGACTATATATTATTTATATAACTATTCATAAAAGTATTCGTTACTTATATAATTATATAGTATATAATGATTGAAACTAAACACCAGGCACTATTATCGGCAGTTGTAGGCGGGGTATTAGTTATTATTTATCTTTCTATTACTGATATTTTAGACAATTATATGTCTGTAAATATGTCAAATATTGTTGGATTAATCATCGACCTCGTACTTAATTTTGTTGCTCAACAATATGTATTTTACGGAAAGGTTCACCTAGATAAAAAGATTGTTAATCGTTTTATAATAGGTAACACCTTATCAACGGGGTGTACACAAGCTACGTTCGTCTATGGTAGGAAGTACTATAATAAATTAGTAGAAAAAATAATAGAAAAAACTAATATTAAATTAAGCAATGCAACGAAAATTACCATTTGGAGATATCTCTCTAATGCACTAATGTTCCTTCTAGTAACATTTCCACTGCGTAAATATTACATATTTAAGTAAACAAAATTTTAGTTTTTAAATATTTATATATATTATGTCTGAATCATTCACCCCGCCAAACTACCAACGCCCTTCACCTCGTTCTGGGTCACAATGGGCAAGGTATATGGCGAGAAGACGCGCACGCGCACGTACTATACAAAGAAGGGTCGCAGAAATAAAACGCATTACAGGTCTTTCGCCCCGTTCTGCAGAACAATTTAGAAGGGAGGAGGAGGAGGATGAATCTCGGGTTCGAGAGGAGGAAAGAGTGAGAAGGGTCGAGGAGGAGGAGCGACTCGAGGAAGAGGAGGAAAATTATAGGAGAAATTCTCCAATGCCGGTGTATACGGGGCGCGCGGCCGGAAATAAATTACACAGAAAACAAACAAAAAAAGCTAGGAGATATAAAGTAAAATCTAAACGAAATAATAAGAAACGTCGCAAGTCTAATAAAAAGAGAAAATATAATGTTCGGCAATAGAGTTTAATTTTAAATCTCGCGATTAAGCTCTGCTAATAATGTAATATCGATTCTTATATGTTTTCTTAATTTTACTTGCCATATCAGACGGGGTTATTTGGTGTTCTGCGAGAATGTTTTGTATCTCAGTCGATAGAGACGCTGTATGTGCTTCGCAGAAAGAATCATATCCTTTAGCTGGCGTATACTCATCGTTATTCATATGGGATGTAATATGAGAATCCATCAACCCCAGTATTTGGTGAGAGATTGAAACATATTCACGGCGCTTCACCGGAACGGGTGGCACTCTGTCCTTCTTCCGGAAATAATACCTGCCTGCTTTGAACATCTTGTCCTTTACATCTTTGTCGTAGCCTAGTTCTAGAAGTCTTGACTCCTCCCTCGAGACAATATCATTATTTTCATCAAGCCACTCCTCCCAATGCTCCTTATACACCTTTCGGTCGTCATACTGGTGGATTTTTGAGAAATTAGCGATATTCTCTGCAATTTCACCGGTGAACTTGAACCTGAAAATATTTACGGTCTTCACGGAGTTTGCATCATCGTCAGAACACGAGACCTTATCTTGATTCTCCGGCATTATTGGGTTGTTTATTATTTCTTCAGATTAGCGTGTTTCAATTTTAGAAGTTTTTCACCGGTAAATATAAAAGATGTTTACAATTAGCACCCAGACATTCTATGATAATTTTTCCAAAACATATAAAAATATATATGTTGTTGACCAAAAACCAACAGGGGAGCTTGAAAAAATTGTGAAGCGAATTCAGTCTCCAAAGCTATCCCCATTTACAACACGACCGAATGATGGCTGCTATAAGCCCTGTATATACGCTGTATATAATCCCAATAACACGCAAGAATTGCTATGTATTGAAGACATTGGTCTATTATTTAGTTATGTAATTAGCAATAACTACATCATCGATACGTCGTTGACAAAGATGATGAATAATTCTAAAGTAGAATTTAAAAAAAACTTTATTTGTTTTATTAGACAACGCGATTAGAATGAAATTCTTATAAAATTGATTATATGATATAATATAATTATATCATATGCCTACTACCTCTCACGAAAATCCCCTTATCGCGGAATACATCGCCCAACTATCAACGCAAGAACGAATTGTGCTGAAAATTGCATCGGAACATCTGGAAACTTCATTTGATATCGAAACAAGCATCGGTTATAAAAATTGGTTACTAACCTCTGCAAAAATAACTATTGATTCTTCTTTGCAATATCTGGACTAGAAATAGGCTTATACTCAACGTAATTATTTTTTTTAATTAAAGCCTTAAACTCCTCAAAACTTAACTCTTTTCTATTATCTGGTTTGGCTGTTTTTTTTTCCTCCTCTTTTTTGTAATCTTCGATTGTCCCTTTATACGTAAACCGATTTACTCTGGATAATATTACGCGATTATATCTACGCATAATAGATTTCTTTGATGCCTTTTTTACCTTTTTAGTCATGAATACCCCCCTATTTACATCTTCCTCTACCGGTTTATCTTCATTCGCGGAGTGACTATCTTCGTATTCCTTTCTCAGTTTTCCCCGAGTTTCTTCAATCTCATTTCGATGATTAATGCACACCTGTTTGCAGTTATATTTGATTGTATATTTTCTAGCCACAGCGTCTAGTGTGCGGAAAGAAATATTTTTTGTCTTACTATATATCCAGAATGATTCGGTATCGCTATTATACAACATTATTACATTTCCTTCGGGTGTCTCCTCGACAATACTTTTATTTCTCAGTTCAACCATCTCGCTGTTGGTTAGCTCCCTATCTTCCAACTCATCCAACTCATTAAAAAATTGTTGTCCATATTTAATCTTTTTTAATCGGAGAAGTCTGCATTCTTTCATTTCTTCTGTTTCTTTATCAATATCCGGATTATACTTATTTCTTTTGTCATATATCATATAGCTAATCAGCGTAATGCTACATATAGCACCACACACAGTTACTACACCGCCTGCAAGAAAGGTCGTTAGTCGACTGGGCATATCAGCGCTCCCAAATACGGAGGTTACGTTCATTATAATATTTATATAAATTCTATTATTTAAGTATTTATTAGACTAGACTTCCTGAGTTCAAATAAATCATTTACCTCTTCTTGTAAATCTGCGACTTTCCACATTTGGAAATCTTTATTACCCGGATAAAGGCATACCAAGAACATATCTGTTACTTTTTTTCCGTAGTTTTTCTCTATGAGCGCTTTATATGTGTTTAGTTGAAGAGAATAATGCCAGTAGTTTGTGTCTGGCAGATGTTCAATACACTCGGTTGTCGAGAACTTCAGAAACGACGCGGTTTTTTTAATTTCTTTCGAGCGTTTCCAATCGTAGATCATAAGTGTTCCGTCTGGATTTTCAAATACCATATCAATCGACCCCGCAAATTTCAATTCTTTATCCCACACCATCCATTCTGTGCGATATGGTTTAAGATTAGGGAATGCATTAACAAAGTTCATAAAATATCCGTATTCTACACTCTCGTTATTTCGCAGACATCCGTTATAATAGCACTCTATGTCATAGTGTAGATTTGTTCCTGCACTAGATGCTTCGTCGCAATTTTGCTGCCACCCTTCTTTAATCTCGTCCGGTGTTTTCCCATAATACTTACTTTTTTGCCAATTTTTACTTTTCATCATTCGTTCTATAATTTTATCCGCGTCGAACTTTTCAAAATGGGAGTGATTCCACGTTGTAACAGACATATAATCACTATCGCCATCAATCGTATAAATATGTGGACCTTCGTCAAACGAAATATGTGAGTCGCGTTCGTGTGGGTTTTCTTTTTCTAGAAGAGACATAAATTATATTTATGAATAAGATGTGCAATCAATTTTGTATAATATTTAGTTATTAAATAAGATTGTTTCTGCGAATTATATTATATTTTATTTATAAATGAACAAGGCAGTAGATACACGTAAGTCATCTGATAAACAAAAATCATCTGATAAACAAAATCCACTCGGTAAAATTAATCCTCATATAAAACACATTATAGAAAACGCTCATAAAGGCGAAAAGGTTAAGAAACACATCGACCAATTTTATACTTCTCAATTTATAAAAGATGTATTTTCGTGATTTTATGGCGGGTGAGATCAAATATAATATCAAATTATATTATATTATATTTACGATGTCTTCTAATAAAATATACGCGTCCAGAATAAATAACAAAAATAAAACAGAAAAGAATAATAAGGTGAAGGAAGGGAATTGCATCTTTCCATTTAAATATAAATGGAAGGAACATAGTTCTTGTTTAGAAACGCCTTCCGGAAAAATATGTGCAACCGAAATAAATCCAAAGTCCAGAACTCTAATTAAATATGGATATTGTCCGAAAGGCAGCTCCAAGAAAAGCAGCTCCAAGAAAAGCAGCTCCAAGACGAAAGGCAGCTCCAAGAAAAGCAGCTCCAATAAAGGCAGCTCTAAAAAAAGCACCGTAAAAAAAGCACCATCTACTATAAAAAAGGCAGCTTCTTCGCCTATGCGTATGACAATAAAAAAGAGGAAAAAGAGAAAATTGAAATTAGTGGATAATAATTCTAATATAAAGACAAAAACCGCTCATACTACTACTATGGCAAAAAAGAGATTGAATGAAGGGTTTATATCGGTTCTAGATGAGCTAGCTGCTATTATGACGAGACAAGGGGAAATGTTCCGTGCGAAGGCATATCGAAACGCAAGTGAGGCAATTACAATATATAACTATGATATCGCCGACCCGGATAAACTTCTAGGAGTAAAGAATATCGGTAAGACTATAATGGCAAAATTAAAGGAATATGTAAAAACAGGAACCCTTGAAATTCTTGAACGGGAGAGAAATAACCCAATTAATGTATTAACTAAAGTTTATGGAATTGGTCCTAAGAAAGCAAAGGAATTTATCAGCAAAGGAATCACTACCATCGAAGATCTTAAAGAAAACGAAGACCTTCTCACGACGAATATGAGGCTGGGAGTTAAATATTTTGACGACATAGAGGCTCGAATTCCCCGCGAAGAGATTGACGAGTATAAAAAAATACTAACAGATATATTTAGAGGTGCAACACCGGATGGGTCATCGATGGAAATTGTGGGGTCTTATAGGCGGGGTGCCAAAACCTCGGGAGACATAGATATTGTGTTAACCAACTCAGATAATAATAATAAAATATTGGGATTATTCTTGGATAGTCTTGTTGAAAATAATATTGTTATTGAAATTCTCTCCAAGGGGAAAATAAAAAGTCTAACCATTGGGCAAATCCCCGGAAAACGACCGCGCCGACTAGACTTTATGTATTCTCCCCCCGACCAATATGCATTCGCCACACTATATTTTACAGGAAGCCGCGCATTTAATACTGTTCAAAGACAAAGAGCTTTGGATATGGGATATACTCTAAACGAACACAGCTTTCATCATAAGAAGGATGGAGATAAGGGAGCAAAACTCGACGAGAACTTCCCGACAGAACAATCTATTTTCGAGTTCTTAAAAATGGAATATCGTGAACCGCACGAACGCATCGACGGACGTTCTGTAAAATTAATTGCTACTCCGAAAGAACCTACGCCGAAAGAACCTACGCCGAAAGAACCTACTCCGAAAGAACCTACGCCGAAAGAAAAGATAACAATCAAAATCAGGAAGAAAAAAACCCTAAAAAAACGCCCCCATCCGAAGATCGACACAATCGCCCAATTTAAGAAAGAAGGGATTTCTGCCCTTAAAGTCTTGTCCGAAGCAGACCTAAGTAAGATGATACGTGCAGCGAACGACGCTTATTATTGCGACCAAACACCTATTCTGACCGACAACGAATACGATATTCTTCGAGAATACACCGCCGAAAAACACCCCAATAATAAAGCTGTCCTAGAAGGGCATACAAGCTGTAAGATGGATATTGTGAAAAATAAAGTAAAATTACCCTATGAAATGTGGTCAATGGACAAAATTAAACCAGATACTGGGGCGTTGAGTAAATGGCGAACGAAATATGCCGGACCATATGTTCTTTCTTGCAAATTAGACGGAGTAAGCGGTATGTATTCAACCGAAGGTGAAACACCCAAACTATATACGAGGGGGAACGGCAAGGTGGGACAAGACGTTAGCCACCTTATTCCATTCTTGCGTCTTCCAAAAGAAAAAGGTATTTGTATACGCGGCGAATTTATTATTCAAAAAGCTATATTTAAAGAAAAGTATTCTGGGAAATTCGCCAATCCAAGAAATTATGTGGCTGGGCTGGTGAATCAGAAAAAAATCATACCAAAGAATTTCGAAGATTTAGATTTTGTTGCATACGAGGTTATCAAGCCCGAATTATCTCCTTCCCAGCAAATGTCGGCTCTCGCAGCTCAAGACGTAGAGGTCGTCCGCAACGTCACCGAGACGGAAATCACAAACGAAAAATTGTCGGATCTTCTGGTGGAATGGCGCGAAAAATACAAGTATGAGATTGACGGAGTTATTTGTATTAATGACGAGATTTATCCACGCGAAACGGGGAATCCCGATCACGCGTTTGCATTCAAAATGGTTCTTTCTGACCAAATCGCGGAAGCGAAGGTTCTTGATGTCATTTGGACCGCCAGCAAAGACGGATATTTGAAACCACGTGTCCAAATTGACCCGGTTGTTCTTAGTGGTGCAAAAATAGAGTATGCAACCGGTTTCAACGGGAAATTTATTGAAGAAAATAAGATCGGCGTTGGTGCGTTGGTCAAGTTAATTCGTTCTGGAGATGTTATCCCCCATATCGTACAAGTTATCCAACCAGCAGAACAACCTCTTATGCCGAGTGTTCCATATATATGGAATGATACTCACGTAGATATTATGTTGCTTGATAAATCTGCAGATGCGACAGTAAACGCGAAAACAATTACCGCATTCTTTGCGGTTTTAGGTGTGGAGGGAATTGGACGCGGAAACGTAAATCATCTTATAGAGGGAGGCTTCGATTCTATTGCAAAGATACTTGCGATGAGTGTGGAGGATTATCTCACGGTGCCCGGATTCAAGACTACGCTCGCAAATAAGATTCACGACGGAATAAAAGAAAAGCTGGAAAATGCGACGTTACCAGTTATAATGCACGCAACAAACATATTTGGTCGTGGTTTTGGCACGAGGAGATTCAAGTCTATCCTTCTCGCACAGCCCGATATATTGGTATCTAGTAAAACAGATGCAGAAAAGCAAGAAGCATTAAAAGATATTGACGGTATGGCTAAAAAATCCGCCACTAAATTCTTGTCTCATATTAATGCGTTTGTCAAGTGGGCGAAGGACGTCGGGCTAGAAGACCGAATGTATTATAAACCTAAACCCAGCTCAGCAGACACAGGACACGTATTATTTGGCAAAAAGTGGGTTATCACCGGGTTCAGGGATAAAGAACTTATTGACAAACTTAAAAAGGTGGGGGCAGTCGAGCAATCAGCTGTTTCCAAAAAAACATTTATGGTCATTGTTAAAGATAAGGCGGAAGATACCGGCAAGGCGGCGGAGGCTAGAAAACGTGGTATTCCGGTGATGACTCCGCTCGAGGTTATAGAAAAATATGGAATATAAAGGGAATTCTCTGAGCTCTACTGAAATTCCGCTATTCTATCGCAACCGTTCATAATCGAACATGAATCTGTGTCTAAAAACTCCATTATTAGATGATCCCGAGGAAAACACCTTCTAAATAATTTTAAATAAACTCTTATATTATATGAGTTTTTTTAATAAAAAAACAATGAGAAAGGGTGGTACACTTTCAAAAAGGATGCTCGGTAAAGCGCACTCAAGACAATTGAGATATAAGAAGGCAACTTCACGGAGACGTTTAAATAAAACGCTGTCCCCGATTGCCAGCCCTTCTATGCGTTTAACGAGAAGGCTCACTCATCATAAATCTAGTAGAAAAGCAAATATGTTTTTAGTATTTATTATGTCATTCGGCGGTGCCGCTGCAAATATATTTAATGCAATAGACACCGGTAAAGAGATACATTCTGTAGTATCACGTCGAGTCACTACACCGGCACAAACACAAATATTAGGTGCGCAAATGTCATCTATATATCCATCATTACGCCCTCTAACAATTGAACAGGCGTTTGATAATATGGAAATTATAGCGGCGTGTACTGGTAATACTTGTCGGTCTACAGCTATTAAAATTGCCGGAGCAGAATTAGGAATGGATATAAACACTTGTGGTACAGCAGCAAGAAAGCCTGGTTCTGGGCCCACTCCAGCATTATCTAGAGCATTAACCACTACTTTAGGGATGGAAATTGGGAGACAACACGGCTCGGTCCAATGTGACCCTTGCGGAGATATGTTTAGTAATGCTCAAGGTAAAATATATGGGGTTGTCGCCCATAAAAATAAAATGGATTTGCTTAAATTAGCGGCAGAATGTAGAGTACCTATCCCCGCTCCTAATATAATTGTTCTTGGTGATGTTATTGGGTTAGAACCGTGCAAACCTTTAAAAATAGATCCTTACTTTGTATCTCAAGCAGCAATATGTCCGACAGGAGATTGCACCGAAGCGCAATTAGAAACAGAACGCCGAGCATATGCGCAATTAGTCGTTGACTCTAGAAAATGTGTTAATGCTATTAAAAAAATGACACAAAAAAGTGCAAAAAAAATTAGAAGTTCTGCGTCAAGTTTATCTACTATATCGGAAGAGTAGTATCGTTTAATACGTCTATTCCATTGTAAATTTATATATTGTTAAATTATATATTGTTACGC
>Ga0302131_1000860_pt1 | contig 17261 bp, 14 predicted proteins | sample CB9_20m_MG_FD_203105 | JGI IMG/M metagenome (GOLD analysis project Ga0302131, IMG submission 203105) | Marine microbial communities from Western Arctic Ocean, Canada - CB9_20m | ecosystem: Environmental > Aquatic > Marine > Oceanic | place: Canada: Western Arctic Ocean | collected 2017-09-19
GGCGGTGGTTGCCGAGGCCGTGGTTCCTGAGGCGCTTGTGCCAAAGGCGGTGGTTGCCGAGGCCGTGGTTCCTGAGGCGCTTGTGCCAAAGGCGGTGGTTGCCGAGGCCGTGGTTCCTGAGGCCGTGGTTGCCGAGCTATTGTGTACAGAGCTATTGTTTACCGAGCTATTGTTTACAGAGCTATTGTTTACCGAGCTATTGTTTACCGAGCTATTTTTCACTACTGGGACAACGGTGGGGCACTGGGTTTTCAGTACCGCTGTCAATTTTGTTTGGACCTCCTCTAAGGTATATTCCGTGTAAACATGTTCGAACAACAAGTCTATTTTTGGATCGTCTCCCTCTTCGTGTTCTAACAATGTGGTATAGGCATCTTCATGTTTTTCACAATCAAATTCGAGTGGATCGAAATCTTCATCAACTAATATTTTAATTAATTTCGGAACACCGCCCATACCACCCGTTACATACATATAGAGCACCGCAAAAATAAGAAACACAAGTATAACAAGTTCAGACATTTATAATTAACAAACATATTTTCACCATGGATTAACGCAACCTTGGAAAATAAGTACCAAAATCACTTAAAGAGTACTTCTTCATAGGGTAATGGAAAAGATTAACTCTTCCGTCGAGAAGGTGATACGTTTGTGCTTGATACAAATTGCTGGTGAAACCGATTACGATTTGGAGACGATGAACACTATCGTCACAAAATATTTGAACAAAGACGAGCCTCGTTCCCAATGTCAGGCGACTGTCCCATCGGGAAGACAATGCAGCAATGCAGCTTTACAAACCTCTACGTTTTGTAAGCGACATCTCTTTTTCGAGCCGCCGGTGATTAAATGTCAGTGTGTAGCTCTTACCAAGAATGGTACACGGTGTGTACGTGATGCGAAACTACAGCCAGGGATGACAACTGCTGTTTGTGGACTACACATAGGCAAGGCGCGTCGAGATTTGAGGAAGATTGATGTCGCGGGTTGTATGTTTTATGATGAAACGGACGACGCGGAGTTGGTATTTTGCGAAAATCCATGTGTATACGAGCAATGGTGTTGTCAAGATCACAAACATCTTGAGGTGATGAACAAAAAGACGTACAAATTCAGCCACCTGGGCGCCTACATGAACAATAAGTCCGACCCGGTTCACATCCCTCACCCAATCATAGAACAGAGGTTACTTAAATGATTTGACCCACCGTTTGATAGTGTTAAATCTTTTGTAATAAAACAGCATCACAAATGTCATTGAGCGTTGTGCCGCAAATTCTCGTCAAGTCAAATGGTCAAATCAGAGTGAAAGGGACAGGTGGGGCGATAATAAAGCGTTGAATTATATAGGCATAGTGTAAGAATGTTGCGCGTGGGGTTGGATGGTAGTCAGCCCAATATCCAACAGGTGAATCACATATCGGTCGAATCTCAATTTGTACATATAGGCCGAATGAGTGGCATGCGAAACGAGGGTGTTGATTCGACGTCGGTCATGATTGGTTACGAAACGGGTAAAAATGCTCGGAAAACCAAAAACAACGTATTTATTGGGTATCAATCGGGTATGCACGCGAACGAAGACACAAACAACGTGTACATCGGGTACCGATGTGGATTCAATACGTCGAATGGATCATCAAACACTTTTATCGGAAATGAAGTAGGATTTGGGAACAAGACGGGTACGAGGAATACATTCGTAGGCGACCAAGCGGGTAAGAACAATATAAACGGAGATGAAAACGTATTCGTTGGAAAGGATTCGGGAAAAAATAATTATTATGGGTCTTCAAACACATTTATCGGGACGTTTGGTGGGTTTGAAAACACAAATGGAAGTTCGAATGTTTTTCTTGGATACGCGAGTGGTAAATCGAACAACAATGGAGACGCGAACGTATTTGTCGGAAAGGAAAGTGGGTTCAAAAATTCGTCTGGGAACAACAATGTTTTTATAGGCGCACTTTCTGGGCGACTGAATACGAACGGAAACCACAACTGTTTCGTCGGCGATAGCAGCGGTAATATGAACATCGACGGGAGCGAGAATGTTTTTATGGGGGATGAATCGGGTGAAAATAACACATCCGGGTCAAATAATGTGTTTATTGGTAAAGGGAGCGGGAAGAACAATATACAAGGAGGTCGTAATGTGTACATCGGAGACTTGTGTGGAGAAAACTCACGAAACTCTTCAAACAATGTTTTTGTGGGTAATCGATCCGGTTTGAATAACATTAAAGGGTTTAATAATGTGTATTTGGGCGCAGAGTGTGGAGCAAACTCGCGTTCGTCAAACAACAACGTTTTCATTGGTTATAAAGCAGGTTACGATTCTACGTTCATGAATGCTATCCAAATACATACGGCAACGGATGATGTCACTGGGATGGAGTACAGCCTTTTCATAAATCCGAGCAAAGAATATACAATGAAAAACGCTTTAAACATCCAATTCGAAACTGTTTATGGGATTTTCTCGTTGAAAACACTTGCATCGATGCCGTTCATCTTGGATAAATATGTTTTTTCTCCTCAACCGGACTTGATCCGCTCCGTTTTCGAAAGCGAAGACACGAATGTGTACAAACTGTTTTAAGAACCTCTCGAGTAACAATGTTATGAACCTTTTGGACCTTTTGCATACAAAGCACACAAACCCGGTAACAAACAAACATAGTTTATTGGCAAACAAGTACACACCAACTCTATTATGCGAATGGATGGATAACAAGATTAGCATAGATGCATTACAAGCTTGGTTTTTGTCGGAAGATAAGTTTCTCATCGTCAACGGACAGAGTGGCTCTGGAAAAAGTTCGATTGTCAATCTGATGTGCAAAGAAACAAAGGTTAAACCTTATTATACCTTGTCAAACCATCCACGAACAACCAGCTCAATTATTGATAGATACAACGACATAAAAAGGTTACCCGGGGTGTTTATTATTGACGATTTCGAATTCTTCTTCAGCAACGTAGATCATATAAACCCAAAGACGTTGATATCGGATTTGTCTGTTTCAGAGGGTTCAATGCGTTGTATTTTTATCGTTGATTCGTCTTTTATTGCAAAATTGAAACTATTCACAAAAGGAATGACAGAGATACATTTCGACCGACCCTCTCCCGATAGCATATTCGTCAAATGTAAACGCATAATTCAAACCGAAGAAATTCCTTTCAATTCCTCCATCGACGAAGGGTATTTAAAAAACTATATAATAAAGAACAATTGCAATGTTAGGTATATTATCAACGCGTTAAATTTGTTCAAATGCATAGAACCCATATCAAGCATCGAAGAGACCGATCTTTACGACGTTTATCGAATGTGTGTAAACGAAAAAGTTGATTTAAACAAACGGCTAAAATATTTTGAATTAGATGCGGGTACGATTCCAATCATCTGTCATGAAAACTATATTGATTTCAATTTGAACGACTTTGAGTATCAAAGAATATCTGAATCCATGTCTTTGGGAGACGTGTACCATAAAAGAATATTTTCAAATCAGAATGATGTGAATATTGGAACTTATGGTTGTTTGTCGAGTTTGATCCTAGGAAAATACAACAAGACTCAGCGAAAAGGTTCACCTCGCTTTGGGTTGATATGGACGAAACAAGCGGCAAAATATCAGAAACTAAAATACATCGATACATTTTGTCATTCTATGAAATGTGCACCGAAAGACATGTACTCAAACTATATAGATCACCTGTACCTACAAAACTCTCTGACTTCATCAAAAGCATGGGAGAACGTACACGAGCACTTTCAAACGACGAATGCATCCATCCTGTACAACATATACAACGCATTCACAACCGAAAAATGTGTTACAAAAAAAACTTTTTTATCCAAGTGTAGTCGATTAATCGCTGTTTGATAGCTCCAATGTTTCTGCGAAGAATGTGATCCGAAACGAATCCTGTTTGGATTCATCGGGCGTGAGTTGACCCGTTACTACAAAGTTTTCGTTTGACTCGGTGTAGAGAACCGAAATGGTTTGGTTGGGTGACAAGGACGCTTTGCATTCAAAAATAACAGTTCCAGCGTCGCGTTTCATGCGTTGAATAAGGTTTACCTTTTCGCATCCAGTATCCAGTATGGCTGTGTAATTTAAATCGTCAACCTGTGCCACAGGCACGAGACTAACACGGATACTTTTATAAATGGGATGTACCAGGCGATTATTAATGTACAGAGACCCGTCAATGTATGTTTCTTTGGTTTCCATATTTCCAGTTATAAGATTACCTATTTGTAGGTTGTTACTTTCAGTTTTAAAATGCGGTAAAAAATTATTTGTAAGGAGAATGTTATTCGTTCCGATTGTGTCTATGTGGTTACCAAGGCATATATTGTTGCTTCCTGTGGTGTTATTCATTCCACATTCGTTGCCAATAAATATATTTTGTCCACCTTGTGTAGTATGGGTACCACTTCGATACCCAATGAAAATGTTTTTATCGGATTCGGCGTGAGATCCGCAGTGGGGGCCTAGAAAAACATTATTATGTCCAGATGTACTGAACGCACCCGATTTATCTCCGATGAATATATTGTTTGTACCCGACGTGTTGATACCTCCCGCTTCATTACCGATAAAGATGTTTTGTATCCCATTTTGATTCATAAATCCGGCTTTATTTCCGATAAATATATTGTTTTCAGAGACTGAAGCCAAAAAAGATTCGCGAATCTCCCCGGGTAAAACAATCAGATTATGAATCGTGACGATTGTATTAGGAATAGTTCGCACTGTCACTAATTCGACGATTGCGATATCATTCGTGTGTGGAATCGAAAACGCAGTTCCACCCGACGTCCACTTCAATCGTCTCGTAACTGCATCGTATTGAATATGAATTGAACGAATATCGATCGATGCAGGTATGCTCATATGGATGGGTGTGTTTGAGAATATTTTCAATTCGATCGGTGTTGAGACGTTACACAAGATTTGAAGAATGAACGTGTAGGAGTTTTCTCTCGACACCTTTGGGAATTCTGTTTCAAGATCAAAGATGAGACGACTTGTTTTGATGAGCGGAAATAGCGTCGAGTATGCGAAAGGAACATTTTTGTAAATGAAATCAAAAGAGAGGGGCGGTGTTTGTAGACCACTACTCATGAGCAAAGCGTGTTGTACCCGGTCCACGGTGGAGAACCCGAACGTTTTGTATACGTGCGTTGGGTGATTCCCAGTGAGAGACGACCGATTGTAAGAAATATGATGGCCGTTTTCGAGATACTGGTTCACGCTTCCGTCGGCCGTAAAAGGCTCGTTGAATTCTATGCAAATGACGGGTGTATTCACGGATGTTTTAAATGTACCGAGTTGGCGATCGAACGTGAAAACATTTGTCGGATCAGGACTGAACAACAGGATGTTTGATAATTGAGAAACCGGTACTATGAAGCTTGCGTCAACCCGAAAACTTTTAAACGATTGGATTGTCTGGATCATATTGTAAGTCAATATATTGATTGAGAAGTTTATGCAATCCGTCACTGTCGAGTTCGAGTCGATCCTCCACCAACGTGTGATCCTTCAGGTACGTGCGGACACAATATTTGCAAAAGTTTTTGTAATCGCATATAGAGGCGAACGGTGCAATTTCACAAAAATCATCAAGCTCCTCATCGGAAAGATTTGATTTTAGAATATACTTTCGCAAGAATGTAGATTTATCTTTGTTGGAAGGTAGTCCCATATTCAAATGAATATCAAGTCGACGCAAAAGAGCTGGGTCCAGACTCTCTTTTCGATTCGTGGTGGCAATGAGAAGGATGTTCCACTCGTCCTGTAAAGAGTCCATACAAGTCAGAAACGAAGTTTTCATTGTATTTGTGTGAGTTTGGTCCAACCCACTTCGCGTGGACATAAAGCCGTCAATCTCATCAAAGAACAACACACATGGCTTTATTTTCTTCGCCAGCGAGAAGATTGCAGTCAGCTGTTTGAGCCCCTCTCCATAGTATTTGTTTTCAATCATTTCGGGTGAAATGTGAAGAAAATAGCACGAATCCACGAAACGAATTGCTATGGACTTGGCGATTGTGGTTTTACCGGTTCCGGGAGGGCCGTATAATAGAATACCATTAGGCGGATCGACTATTGAAGATTTCGAGTTGGAGTGGGAAGTCAACAAAGAAATAATAGAATCAAGCTCGTTGATGATTTCAGAGTGTCCAATGATGATCCCGTCGTCTGCTTTGGGCGAAGTGAGCAATTGCGACATTGCGTTTTCATACTTGTTCAAGACGAGTTGAGAGCCCCTGTGGTTAAATGTATAAGTGGGTTCACAAAGTGAGTCAATATTCAACATGTTTGAATGATTGATTATATAGTACATGATCAGCATGCTGACCAAGACGTATATTATTTTGAAAACAAAGGTGTATGACATTACTGGTTACGGGGGAAAAAAAGATTTTTAATTTACCGTGTTATTTTATTCATGAGCACAAAAAATAAAGTGAACAAAGATTCAATTCACTTTATTTTGGATACTGTTGTAGGTACAAATACATTGTGGTATTTAATGTCCGATGAACATGTTTCTGAAGAAATGCATGGTAATTTCTCTTTTATAGTGATTGAGAATAACAAAAAGGTTTTGCGTCAGTCTGACCATAGCGAGTTGGTTTGCGAAGAGTATGTATCAGAAAGTCTCTAGGGTGTATTTTTTGCTTCGATCGCCTTGACCAGCCTAAACATGAGCTGATTATGTGCCTCCATATTCCGTTTAATTTCACATAATAAATCGGGTATGTTTCGATTCTTTTTCCCGTCGAGCAACAGTCCCTGTAAAAGAGTTGCAATGTCTGGTCCTTCGTCGTCGTATTCCATGTCACTCTCTTCCGCTCCGGATACGTTGTCCTCTACACGTTCAGACATGGGTATACAGCAAGGTTAGATTTTTTGTTCGTGTTTGAAACACAATAAAAAAAATGTGGGTGACATGTATATCCATGGCCGGTCATATGAAAATGTGTTGCATCTTTGCTTTATTGTTGATTTGTGTGCTGATGACTTGCTATTGTTGTCAATCTATGAAAAAAAAGAATACACCGACAGATCGAATTGACACGTCTTGCGGGGAACCCGTGTATGAAATTCCGTTGCAACCCACCAGAGGTGCATACGTAGTATATGGTTACATGGCATGTCCTTACACCGTCAAACAAGTAGATTACATGGACGAAAAGAACATTTCGTATACGTTTGTCGACACAAAGACCGAAGCTGGATCTAAAGCGCTGGCGGCGATCACCGGTGGCGGCACGGGTGTACCTGTGATTGTGAATACTAAAACCGACGAGTTCAAAGTTGGATTCACAGAGATTTAGATTTAAAAAGTAAATCACTATAAGTATGCATGTGTGATGATCCTTCATGGGACATCATTAAGTGTATTTTGAACAGCAACGCGTTAGAGAAACATCACATTGAATCCTTTAACGAATTTTTAGACGTCACATTGTTGAACATCATCAATGATTATGGATGTGTAAACATTGGTGACAATGCGACAATTAAAATGGAGAATGTGCGATTCCAGAAACCTATACACGTGGAGACAAACGGCGAATGCACATTGTTGACACCATCCGTAGCAAAACTACGAAATTTGACGTACACAAGTAATGTGATTGTGGATATTAAAATAATAACAGAGGATGACGAAGTATCATTTACAAATTGTTTGTTATGTAAGTTGCCTATTCTTGTAAAATCAAAGTTGTGTAATTCAAGAATGGACAAAATGGCATGCATGTACGAAAAAGGGGGGTATTTCATTGTCAATGGTAGTGAAAAGGTTTTAATATCACAGGAAAAAATGAGAAATAATGAGTTTCTTATATTTCAAAAGAAGCAACCCGCAAAGTACTCGTTCGTTGGCGAATACCGAGGCGTGTTAGAGAACGACGGCAGATCGTCAAACACAATCAATTTGTTCGCGACAGCCCCAAACGTCAAGTCTGAGCAGTTTATACGCGTGCAGCTAGCGTGTATGCGCGCGGAGGTTTCCGTCTTTGTGATGTTTCTCATACTAGGGAGCAACACGAAACAGGAGATCCAGGATTTGTTTTGTGACGAATGCGAGGAGGTTAAGCGTTTTATTCGACAATCGTTGAATGATTGCGTGCCGTCCTCTAAACTGGAAGCCATTGATTATTTGGAATCCCGTGTTTTCAACCAAAACCAATCGATTTCCACACACGAATCCGTGCTACATGATTTGATTTATACAAACACCAAAGTAGCCGACAAACAACAAATGTTGATTTATATGGTTACCGAGATGGTGAAATGTGTTTTGAATTTACGGAACGAGGATGACAGGGACCACTTCAAAAACAAGCGAGTTGAAACTACAGGCGTGTTATTCGCCGGTTTGTTTCGCCAACTGTTCAGGCGTACGTACAAAGAGTTTATCAACATCACGACAAAGTTTGTTCGTACGTCAAAATTCATGAACGTCCAAAACATGCTAAAGACTAAAATAATATCAAACGGTTTGAGGTATTCGCTATCGACCGGCAATTGGGGGATGGGGGGGTCCCAACACACCCGCACGGGCGTTTCGCAGGTGTACAATCGTCTCACCTACATGAGTGCGTTGTCTCACCTCCGGAGGCTTAATTCGCCGATTGGAAGAGACGGAAAGATTACGAGTCCGCGCCATCTGCACAACTCGCATTGGGGAAAGGTTTGTCCAGCAGAGACACCCGAGGGACAGACATGTGGGTTGGTGAAGAATTTAGCACTAACTGCGTATATATCTCCGTGGGTGGACTCGACGCCCATTCACCGTGTAGTGGAACACCTCGCTTCATGTCAGACGCAAGATCATTGTGAAAAATATGTCATTTTTTTGAACGGGATATTTATTCGAACAACGACTGAATATTTGGAGATATATAAAGTGCTTAAATCACAAAAGCGTAGTGGAGTTATCTCACCTTATGTGGGTATCTGTCTGGATTCAAAAAGGAAACAACTGCGTATTCACACAGAGGCTGGCCGAGTGTGTCGTCCACTTTTTGTGATTAACGCCTCCAGGGAAATCCCGGGACTCGACGTCGACGTCATCCACAAGATAAAAAACGTGGAGAAAACGGGTGCCAATTTGAATTATTTGCTCAGTAACGGATATATTGAATACATTGATTCGGACGAAGAAGAGTTTACCTATATAGCCTTTTCCGTGCAAAAATTCAAGGAGACGAACGAACCCTACACGCATTGCGAGTTGCATGCATCCACAATCCTGGGCACGAGTGCGTCCGCGATTCCTTTCGCGGATCACAACCAGTCTCCTCGTAATACGTACCAGAGCGCAATGGGGAAGCAGTCCATTGGCGTTCCGACCACAAATCACCAACTGCGCATGGATTCAACATCGCACATGTTATGGTACCCACAGAAACCGATGGTGGACACTCAAGTCAACGACGTCATACATATGAACGACCTTCCCGCGGGACAGAATGCGATTGTGGCCATTGCGTCGTACTCGGGTTACAATCAAGAGGACTCAATTATAATGAACAAGGGATCCATCGACCGCGGTTTATTCAGAAGTGTGTTTTTTAGGACGTACAAAGAGGAGGTGAAATCGAGCGGATCCAGTGCGAAAGAACACATAGAAGTTCCACCAAGTGAATGTAATTTCAAAAAACTGGCCAATTACTCAAAATTGGACACTGATGGTATCGCGGAACCGGGAAGTAAAATAGATGGCAATGATGTTTTAATCGGCAAAACAATAGACTGCGAAGACGTTAAAAAGGACGCCAGTACCATTACCCGACACAATGAGACTGGAGTCGTGGAGAAGGTGATGTTGACTTCCTCGGAAAATGGCACAAACGTGTACAAGGTTCAGGTTAGAAAAACTAAAAGGCCAAACATTGGTGACAAATTCAGTGCTCGCCACGGACAAAAGGGTACGATTGGGATGATTTACAATGAGGAGGATATGCCGTTTTCAAGCCGAGATGGGATTCGACCCGATATAATTATAAACCCGCACGCCATCCCCTCCCGGATGACTGTCGGGCAATTACTGGAATGCGTTTTCGGTAAAGTGGGCGCACTGAAGGGTGAGCGCAAAGACGCAACCGCCTTTAATCACAACGAGAGTGAAATAAATGACATTTACAAACAGTTGAGCGATTATGGGTACAACCGCCACGGAAGCGACGTACTGATCAACGGGATGACGGGGAAACAAATGCCGTATTCAATTTTTATTGGACCCACGTATTACCAAAGATTGAAGCACATGGTGGATGATAAAATACACTCCCGTGCCACGGGACCGGTGCAATTATTGACTCGGCAACCGGTTGAGGGGCGTTCAAGAGACGGTGGTCTGCGCACAGGTGAGATGGAACGGGACGCTATGATTTCGCATGGAGCGGCGGCATTTCTGAAAGACCGTTTATTTTACCAATCTGACGCGTATCGAGTACATGTGTGCAACAAGTGTGGACTGTTCGCGACGGCCGATATTAAAAACAAACGATTCTTTTGTAAAAGCTGCAATACACCCGACGTGCACCAGGTTGAATTGCCCTACGCGACAAAACTCTTGTTTCAAGAGCTAACCTCGATCGGGGCGACACCCCGTATATTTTAGAATGATATTAAAGATTAAACAACCCAATAGTGTATATGGGACCCAAGCGAACGCAAAAGAATGCTCCAAAGAAACCCGTTGCTGAAGACCAACCCTCGGGTAGCGGGCTCAAGGAGAACGAGTTGGCGGAAACGTTTGTGAAACATTTCACTGTGAAAGGCGGACCGGCGTATCAGGTACAAACTGAAGACTACGCGAAACCCAAGATTTTCGTAGCCACCCCGTGTTATGCCGGTCAAGTGCACGTCAAATACATGGAGAGCGTCATGTCGTTATCCCAAATGTTGTCGCAGAATGGCATTGGGATGGAGTTTTATTCGATTCCGTTCGACTCGTTGATTCCTCGCGCGCGTAACGCGTCAATAACTCGGTTCATGAACGACAGTCCCAGTACTCATATTTTATTTATAGACTCTGATATTCAGTTTCATCCCACATCGGTTATGAAAATGTTGAAAGAGGACAAGGAGATCATTGCTGGGTGTTATCCGAAAAAGGCGATTGATTGGGACACAATGAAGGCGAACCATTCAAAACCGCTGAACACCATTGAACTCATTCAATCCTCGGTTCGGTACGCCTACAACATGAAACCCCAGCGTACACACACGATCGAGCGGGGTTGCGTGGAGGTGTTGGATGCCCCGACCGGATTTCTAATGATTAAGAAGAGTGCAATTCGCGAGATGATCCACACGTACCCAGAAACGGAATACGTGAACGACGTAGGCGCGTACGGGACGAAGGACGAAAACCGGTTTTTTGACTTGTTTCAGAGTCAAGTTTTCGATGGACGTTATTTGAGCGAGGATTACGGGTTTTGTCGTCTCTGGCAGAAGATGAAAAAACCGATTTACGCAGATTTGACAGTCAAGTTGAACCATATCGGTCAATTTTCCTACCTCGGCGACCCGCTGCTACATCTCAAAAATTCAGACTCGGTCCAGATGACGACGAAAGAGGTTTAAAACATAATCGACTTATATTTTGAATGAATGGACGCTACAAGGATTCAAGTGCGCCTCACAAGGAGGTGAGCCACATTCAATTTGGTATTCTGAGCGCGGAGGAGATTGAAGAGAATTCAGTCGTGGAAGTCGTCCATACTGAGTTGTTCGAACGCAACCTTCCCAAACCCGGTGGCCTGTATGATTTACGAATGGGCACCATAGATAAAAAGATTCTTTGCCAGACGTGTAACTGTGACGTCATTGATTGTCAGGGGCATTATGGGTTCATCAAGCTCGTCGAGCCCGTTTACAATGTGTGTTATATCAAGACAGTCCTCAAGGTTTTGAATTGTGTGTGTGTCCGTTGTTCGAAATATTTAGGCACACCAACGATTCTTCAAAAAAAAAAAGCGAGTGTAGTTTTCCGACAAGCGATCGACGCCTGTAAAAAGATACAAACATGCGATGCGTGCGTTTTCACGCAACCCAAGATTACACTTGACGCATGGAACATTTATTTTGTTTTCGATGGAGTCAAGCGCGTGCTGACCCCTGTCCGCGCCTTTAACATTCTTCGAAAGATTTCGAAAGAGGATTGCTACAAATTGGGCTTGAACTCGAGGTTCGCTCACCCCATGAACATGATTATCCGAAACTTGATTGTCCCTCCTCCCGTCGTGCGGCCGTCAGTTGTTATGGATACGAATTCGCGAACACAAGACGATTTAACGCAAAAACTTTTAGAAATCTTAAAGACAAATATTTCAATACTTGAATCCCGAGACGAGGACAGGGAGGAGTTGTGTGCGCAATTGCAGTATCATGTCAGCACCTATCTGGACAATGAGCTCCCTGGTATTCAGCAGGCCACTCAGCGAACAGGGCGACCCATCAAAAGTCTGTGTCAACGTATTCGATCCAAAGAGGGCCGGGTGCGCGGAAATCTGATGGGGAAACGTGTCGATTTTTCCGCGCGTACTGTCATCACAGCCGAGCCCAATATTCGATTAGATGAATTGGGGGTGCCCGTATCGATTGCGCGTAATATGACAATCAAAGAGTCTGTTACATCTTTCAATCGTCATGTGTTGCAACAATACGTTGACAACGGACCCAGCCCATCGTTTACGTCTGTTGGAGCAAACTTTGTTTACAATCCAGAACTGAATGGAAAAAAGGATCTGCGCTTTGCCAAGGATGTGGTCATTGACGTGGGCGACGTGGTTGAGCGACATTTGAAAGACGGGGATGTCGTGGTTTTCAATCGACAACCTACGCTTCACAAAATGTCGATGATGGGGCATTTCGTCCGCAGGGTTACAGGAGACACGTTTCGGTTAAACCTCAGCGCAACAACACCCTACAATGCTGACTTTGACGGCGACGAAATGAATATGCACGTCCCTCAGAGTATCGAGGCTCGCGTTGAAGTTTCTGAATTGATGATGGTCTCGCAAAACATTGTATCACCCCAGTCGAACAAACCAGTGATCGGCATTGTACAAGACGCGTTGGTGGCGTGTCGGTTGGCGACCCGTCGCGATGTTTTTTTGGACAAAGAAACGATTGTAAACCTGTTGAATCATATTGACGTGTTTGATATCCCGCCTCCCGCGATCATCAAGCCCTATCCACTTTGGACTGGAAAACAATTGTTCAACTGTGTCTTGCCAAAGAATGAGATTCGACAATACGCCGCATGGCATTCTGATTCCAATACACCTTGGTTTTCGGAAGACGACACGGAGTTGTACATCGACCACAGCGGTGATTATATTTCTGGAATCTTGTGTAAAAAATCCATTGGGCCCGCGTCCAACGGCATCATTCACAAGTCGTGGTTGTACGACGGCCCAAAGGCTGCCTGCGATTTCATTTCAAGAATCCAAGTCCTCGCGAATAATTGGTTGGTTGAACAGGGTTTTTCGGTGGGCATCGCTGACTGTGTAAACACGGGTTCAGCACAAACTAGAGTTGATCTCTTAATTAACGAGTCTTTGGGTGGAATACAAAGTAACCCAAACCTAAAGGAGGCTGACATCAACCATTTTCTAAACCAAGCACGCGATCGATCCGGAAAATACATAACAACTCAAATGGACCCCAACAACAGCTTACAGCATATGGTTTCGAGCGGTTCCAAGGGGAGTGTGATCAATATCGCCCAAATCATGGCGTGCGTCGGTCAACAAAACGTCAACGGGCAACGTATCGCGTGCGGCTATACCAACCGTACACTTCCGCATTATCCAATTCACGACGACGGCTACGAGAGCAGAGGTTTTGTAAAAAATTCCTACATGAAAGGATTGACACCGAACGAGTTTTTTTTCCACGCCATGGGGGGGCGAGAGGGTGTGATTGATACTGCGATCAAAACCAGCGAAACCGGATACATCCAGCGACGATTGATCAAAGCAATGGAAGACATTCAAATTGCGTACGACAACACGGTTCGCAATAGTTTGGGTGAAATTGTGCAGATGACGTACGGTGAAGACGGTTTGGACGGTTGTTTTTTAATCACCCAACGCATCGACGGCGAATGCGTTCATCTACCCATTGACGTCCACAAGCATATTCAACTAATTAATCGGATGTCCAAAAAGAGTCCGGTGATTGCAACCATGGAACCATTCATCGGATCAATCGCAAACCGATTGCATCGGCGCTGCTGCGCGCACGCACTCAAAGATGTCCAGTGGGACGAGTTCCAGTTTAAGCAGTTCCGTAAGCGATACGACGAATCGCTGATTCGAGCAAAAGTTTCACCGGGTGAAACGGTGGGGACGATCGCCGCGCAATCTCTGGGTCAACCCATTACTCAAATGACTCTCAACACTTTCCACGCGGCGGGAATCTCCACAAACAACGTCACATTGGGGGTGCCACGGCTGAAAGAACTCATCAATCTGACCAAGAGCATCAAATGTCCGTCGATGAAAATCCACGTCGACGAAACAAAAGTCACCGGCGACCCTTTGCTGTGTGACTGTATAACTCTCGACGACTGCGTAAAGAGGTATACCGTCGTTGAGCACGAAGCGTTTTCTGAATACGATTCGGTGTATATTAAGCTGATGGACATCCCCGAGCTACAACATAAAAGCGATTGGGTCGTGTATTTGACATTGGACACAGATTTCATGGCGCGAAATCAAGTCGCGTTCGATTTGATTACGCTTAAAATGAACACCGTGATTGATACAATCTGGTGCACACAAAATTGTGATCAGCTATGCGTCCATATATTCAAAGACACCAGCATTGATACACAGTCTGATTTGGAAACACTCATGGTGAAACTTTTGCACGAACTAATCATCAAGGGGTACAAGAACATCAAACGGATGTACATGGATGACTCGCTCCCGTCCGTCATTGTGACGGACGGATCAGACTTGCAAAACGTTTTGTTCCACCCATTTGTGAACGCCTTGAAAACCAGTACCAACGACGTTTTGGAAACCTACAATGAACTGGGACTCGAGGCGGCTCGAAACGTTTTGTTGCGTGAGTTGAAGCATGTCATTGAATACGACGGTTCCTACCTAAACTATCGGCATCTCAGCATTCTCCTCGACGTTATGACACACAAAGGTCAACTGATGGCCATCACGCGACACGGCATAAATCGCACAGAGACTGGGGTGCTGATGCGGTGTTCCTTCGAAGAAACAGTGAATATCATTCTAGACGCCGCGGTGTTGGCCGAGATTGACCCCATTCGCGGGGTGACTGAAAAGATTATTTTGGGTAAACTGGCAGCCGTCGGTACAGGCTGTGTCGATATTCTGACCAATTTCAGCTCAATGCATGAAGAAAAGTTTACGACGTGCTTTCGGCCATCCACTCCGACACGACACGACAACATGTTCTCGTCCGCCTTTTATCCAATCTCAAATTCCACTTAAAGAACAGGATCACCTACATCAATAAGAACAAACATGACGAACGTACCTACTGATTCTCTCGATGTCAAGGGACTGCTCGCCAAGATTTCGGTCGAGGTCGAAACACTCGTTCATACGCATTTGAAAGATCGATTCAAGAATATTGCTGTGCACATCGCCAATGTCTACGATCTGCCCCCGGACGATGTTCTCGAAAAGATTTGCGCGATGGCAGCTACCGACCTTCCGCCATCCGCCTCCACGAGCACAAGTGTCAAGAAACGGGCCAAACCCAACGAGGGGGCTGTTGCTGCACCAACGTTGCTCCTTTGCTCTATGAATACAAAGGCTGGGTCTCCTTGTAAATACAAGCGACTTCCCGGAGTCGCTGTGTGCAAGAAACACCAAACCATGCACGAGGCTGCAGTGAAAGAGGCGGTCCGAATCGACGCCTTGCCTAGCGAGGAACAAGCGTGGTTCGCAGACAAGGCTCAATACACTGAATCTCATTACCCAGCCTACAAGGCTTCAAACATGGAAATGGATGAAGACATCATCGACGACAGTCACGTTGGTGATCAACCTGGTTCTTCCTCCTATGTCACTGATGAGTAGTTTAAATATATCGTAATCATATATGTTTCTTCTTTCACTAATTCTCCTTCTTTTCGGGAAACCAACAAGGGGAAAAAAACAATCCAAAAACACATCATGGAACGCAAATGTGAATCGGATTTTGGGTCAGGTACACCCGGGTCATGGTATTTCAAGTGAATCCAAGCTATTTATGAATCGTATCATTGTTACGATTGCCAACAGAATCGTGGACAAGACAATCGCATTGGGAAAGAAAACGGCTGATAAACAAATAACTCCTACCGAAATCATAAATGCTGTCCAACATGTGATGCATGATGAACACGGACTGAAAACGCACTCAATAAGCGAATTGAAAAAAAGGCTGAAAGACCCCAGTTATATAGAATTATCAGTGGGTAACACGAAACAACTATTCATGAATGCAAAAAACAATTTGCTCTTACATGACGATACACCTATCGCTTTAGCTGCAGTTTTGGTTTACTTGACTGCTGAAATACTCGATTTGGCAGGATCCGTTGCAGAATTAGAAAGCCTCCCATTTATTTCACCCGCGCATATCAAAATTGCAATTAAAAATGATTCAGAATTCAAATCATTATTTAAAAAGTTGAAGTTGTAAATCCATTCACTTGTTGTATCACTTTCATAGAAGCACTCATTATTTCCGACTCGGAACACTCATAGTATTCACTTCCTATATCTTTTCGTTTGACGAACAACTCGTCATATCTCGCAATGATATCCTTTTCCAACTTGTGGATGTCGTACACTCCAGAATGGAATATTAATATAATCTTGCTATCCTTAGGATAACATGGCATTCGATTCTTAATGTTGATACTCTTTCCAATCTTGAATATGGATTCGTTGGTCTTTATAAACTCCCGCTCTTTAACCACGTAGATATGCCCAGCTTGACCTTTCGTGAGATTTATGTTCCTTTCGTTCAAAGATGATTGTATCTTCGGTTGAAAACAACAAAACATTTTCATTTTTGGACTCCGTTCATCTTTAAGTGTGTACGTCGGGTCTAATTTTTCTATTGTTACTGTAAGGATTATGTGCAGCATATTCGCTTGTTTCGTATCACCGTGCACCAATGATTATCACCGCCTTACAAAGCTCATTGTATTCTTCCAAAATCTTG
>Ga0302131_1000873_pt1 | contig 17135 bp, 12 predicted proteins | sample CB9_20m_MG_FD_203105 | JGI IMG/M metagenome (GOLD analysis project Ga0302131, IMG submission 203105) | Marine microbial communities from Western Arctic Ocean, Canada - CB9_20m | ecosystem: Environmental > Aquatic > Marine > Oceanic | place: Canada: Western Arctic Ocean | collected 2017-09-19
ACTTTCTTCCATCATGGTTGACGCAGCAGTAACAACGGTTGATCCCGCACGCGCTTTCAAAGTTATCCCAGACATTAGAGTGCCAGAGGAGGTATCAATTGTATTACCATCAGTGACGACAACAATCGTGTAGTTGTTGTTCAGAGTTTCGAGCGTGTAGCTGCCATTTGCATCTGTCCGAACAGTAGCGCTGTCTGCTATACTAGCATCATCATAATCAATATAAACAAGTGCGTTTTCAAGCGGACCCAGATAAGCGCGGCCCGACGTTGAGCCTGCGGTAGACTGCGTAAAGTTAGAGGTAGAGCCACCCCCACACGCAGCTATAGTTAATAGACTAAGTGGCGATAATCTAATCGCTATACTTCTCTTAGACATTAGTTCCAGCCTTACGGAGTTTAATTCACAAGACTCACACTATGCAAAAAGTATGCCACAGACTCATAATCAAAAAAAGGTGCTCCTATCCCGATGAAAGCCCAGATAGCTTTGTTTGGATGATTTAAATGATAAGATTTGATTATGGTCCTCACCTCTTGCTGGGCTTGGTGTCCAGTAAGAGGTGAGGCGCAACTTGCGCTAGTGCCATAGGCTTAGACCTTCGTGTGGCCAAAACTTTGATCCAATGCCTCATGTGTTAAAGACTTTGCAATCAGTGCCCTCAACCTAACCGCTCCAGTAATTTGCAATAGGCTGTCTGACCAATTCGGAAGTTTGAAAGGCGGAAAAATTCATTAGGCGCATGTATGTTTTCGTCGTTCATGCCGAAGGCAAAGACGGTTGCGTGAACCCCAAGTTCATTTAGCAACATGGTCATTACTGGGATCGAACCACCTGTGCGAGTTATATAGGGTTCCTTACCGTACACCTCAGTCAAAACCTCGGCGGCCACTGTGCTGGAATTATGGCCCGGGGGGGTGAGGAAAGGGTTGGCGCTGCCTGCAAGGCGGTCAACTGTGACCTTTAGCCCCGTCGGACAGTGCGCCTCTATGTGTGCTCTTAGCTGCGCAAAGATCGGGTCCGGTTTTTGGTCGGCTACAAGGCGGCAGGTGATTTTGGCAAAGGCCTGTGCGGGCAATACAGTCTTTATCCCGTTGCCTTGCCAGCCTCCCCAGATGCCGTTTAATTCAAAAGTGGGTCGCGCCCAAAGGCGTTCGCGAGTGCTGTAGCCTTCTTCGCCAAAAACGTCAGAAACACCAAGGTCGGAAATGTATTGTGCCTCATCAAATGGTACGCGGGCTATGGTGGCGCGGTCCTCGACAGTCAGATCGATCACGTCATCATAAAACCCAGCAACTTTGATTTTACCGTCAAGGCCCTTCATCGATGCAATTATATGTGACATGCCTTGAATAGGATTGGCGATGCCACCGCCCTGCTGTCCTGAGTGCTGGTCGGTCTTGGGCCCGGTGACAATAATCTGTGATGATATCAGTCCCTTGAGTCCGGTGATGAGGTTTGGCTGATCCTCTGCCCATTGGCTGCCATCGGCGGAAAAAATCATATCTGCTTTCAGAAGTGGGCCATTGGCTGCGATGAAGGGGGGCAGATGTGGGGAGCCTATTTCCTCTTGCCCTTCAAATAAAAACTTTACGTTTACGGGCAGGCGACCTGTGGTTTTCAGTAATGCTTCAACTGACAAGATAGGGATGAACATGCCCCCCTTGTCGTCCGAAGCACCCCTTCCCCAGACTTTGCCGTCGCGTACTTCTGGCGAAAAGGGTGGGGTTTGCCACAGTTCAAAAGGCTCAGCGGGCTGTACGTCGAAATGGCCGTAGATGAGGACGGTCGGCTTTTCGGGGTCGGCATGAAGCCAGTCACCATAAACGACAGGGTGGCCGTCAGTTGGGATCATACGGACATTTTCTACATCTGCAGAAATAAGCCTTTGGACAACCCAATTTCCAGCGGCAACGACATCCTTGACATGATTTTCCGAAGCAGAGACCGAAGGGATACGGACAAAATCAAGGAGTTCATCCACAAAGCGGGATTGGTTGGCGTTGAGGTAATCTGACCAGTTCATCATCTGTCCTTTCATTTAGAAGGCCTGTGATTTTGTCGATTTGGCCCTAATGATCATATCCAATGCTGATCTAGGTTTGGCAATGGAATTGCATCAATAAGCTCGCGTGTATATGTTGTTGTGGGGTTCTCAAAAAGCTTTGCAGTTTGTTGCGCCTCTACAATCTCTCCTTGATGCATCACGATCGTATGTTGGCAAAGTCGCCGTACTACAGACAGGTCGTGGCTGATGAATGCAAGTGTCAAGCCTAGATCACGCACCAGTTGTTCAAGTAGATTGAGTACTTGTGCCTGAGACGAAACATCCAACCCTGAAACAATCTCGTCGGCAAGAATGAACTCTGGCTCAGTTGCAATCGAACGGGCTATCCCAACCCTTTGACGCTGTCCCCCAGACAATTCATGTGGATAGCGGTTTTTGAAATTACGGGGCAAGCCAACCATATCCAAGGCTTCCTCAACTCGGATCGCAACACGATCAAATTTGTGCAGCCGTAATGGTGCTGCAATAATTGCAAAGACAGTACGCCGGGGATTCAAAGACGACATTGGGTCTTGAAAAATCATCTGAAACTTGCGCCTCAGTGGGCGCAGTGTATCTTCATTAAGATGGGTAATGTCGCGCCCCTGAAAGCGGATCATGCCTGAAGATGGTTCAAGTAAACGGACCATTGCTCGCCCAAGGGTTGATTTTCCAGATCCGGATCCACCGACAATTCCCAAAACGCCACCCTTAGCAATATTAAACGACAGACCCTTGAGAACCTCGATCCCCGATGCGGGTTTAAAAACTGGCTTATGAGCCATATCCCTAAATGATAGGCGCAAATCGCGAATTTCATAGATCGTTTCAGACATGATTTTGCATCCGGTCATATGCTGCAACTTGCAAGCGGACACCCTCCAAAACATGAAGTGGGATAGGTGTCAAACTGCCAGTTGGATCAGTGTATTTTGGGGTGGCTTCCAATAACGCCCTTGAATATGGGTGCCGCGGCCCAGTAAAAAAATCCTCGACTGTTGCCTGCTCCAGCACCACACCGTCATAGAGCACTAAAACCTTTTGGCAGACTTTTGATACGACCCCTAAGTCATGGGTAACAAACAACAAAGCTGTGCCATAACGGGCTTGCATTTCTTTAATCAGCCGTAGAATTTGCTTTTGCACTGTAACATCCAGTGCGGTGGTAGGTTCATCCGCAATTATTAGTTGTGGTTCTGCGGCAAAGGCTGCTGCAATCAGCAGGCGCTGACGCATACCGCCCGACAATTCGTGGGGGTAGCAGAGCATAACCCGCTTAGGATCGTCGATTTGTACCTCACTGAGCAATTCTAGCGCTCGGTGCTCGGCGTCTGGTTTGGTCCAGCCAAGAATATCAACTAGGCGGTTAGTTATCTGTGACCCAACCCGGCGCGAGGGATTTAAAGCAGTCAGTGGATCTTGCGGAATTAGGGCGGTCTTTGCTCCAATAAACTGCCGCCGCTCCTTAGCTGGCAGGCTTTGCAAATCCACCCCAGCAAGGATAATCTCTCCTCCTGTCGCTTCAATTGCCAGAGGTAGTATACCCAGAACTGCCTTGCCGATCATACTTTTACCTGCACCACTTTCACCCACCAGACCACACACTTCTCCGGCCTGTACCGATAATGAGACATCGCGCAGAACAGGACGTTTTCCAACATGAGCTGTAAGGTTGTTGATAGTTAGAAAACTCATCGCAAGACCGGATCAAAACGGTCTTTAAGTCCTTCACCCAACTGGCTGAAACTCAGCACCGTCAGAAATAGTATGACCAATGGAAATACCAGCACCCACCACGCCTGATGAATTGATACACGGCCCTCTGAAATCATCCCGCCCCACGTTGGCTGATCTGTCGAGATTGACAGATTAACAAACGACAAAATAGCCTCAACAATCACTGCAATCCCCATTTCTAACGTTAGAAGAATACACATAGTAGGCAAAATATTGGGCAAAATCTCTTGTATCATGATGCCAAAACGTTTGTGGCCTGCGACCTGCGCTGAGGCCACGTAATCCATTGCTCCCTGGCCAATAGCTTCAGCCCGGATCACGCGGGCAAACCTTGTCCAGTCAATCACTACTATGGCGATGATGATAGAGGTCAATCCTGTTCCGAGCACCGCAATTAGCAAGATGGCAAACAATACTGGCGGAAAGGCCATCCAGATATCAACTAGCCGCGAAATTATCATATCGGGCCACCCCCGAAAATAGCCAGCAATCAATCCCAAGCTAGCACCTAAAAGACAAGTCAGCGTTCCAGCAATCAGTGCTACACTCAGCGCCACTCTGCCACCGTACATCATCCGGCTCAACACATCGCGTCCCAGACTATCAGACCCCAATGGGTACCCTGGCTCGGACCCTACGACCCAAAATGGTGGCAGGCGTGCGGTGAACAAGTCTTGGGCCAAAGGATCTTGTGGGGCCAGAAGTGGGGCAAACAGCGCGGTCACGACCAACAGTGTTAACCAGCCTGCGGAAAGCCACAGCCGCATGCCGATTGGGAGGTTTATTTTAGTACTTACATCAGCCATTACGCAACCTCGGATTTAGCATTGCATACGTAAGGTCAACCAACCGGTTGACGACTGTAAAGATCAACGCAAACATAATAACAATTCCTTGAATAAGCGGCAAATCCCTGTTTATGACTGCATCAATTGCCATATTCCCCAAGCCTTCATAAGAAAAAAGCCGCTCTACAATCACCGTGCCACCGATCAGGAATGTAAATTGCACACCAATTAATGTCAGCGTAGGCAGTACCGCATTGGGCAGCGCCTCGCGTAGAATTACCTTACTTTCACTATAGCCTTGGGTGCGCGCAAGCGTTATATAATCTAGGTGCATGGTTTCTTTAAGTGATTGCTTTAACAACTGCGCAATCACTGCAGACAGTGGAATGGCAAGCGCTAATGCTGGCATGAACATATGGCTCAGGAGGTCAGCCAGGATATCAAACCGCAATTGCAGTAAACTTTCTATAAGATAAAAATGTGTGGCAAACGGCAAATCTAGAGCCGGTGAGACCCGGCCAGAAATGTGGAAAACTGGCCAAATCACTCCAAACAACAGTACCAGAACGAGTCCCCACAGAAAATCTGGCACTGACAAGGCGACGCCATTGGCCACATCAACGACCGCCTCAGTCTTTGTCCCGCGCATCCTAGTTCCAACTAAGGCCAGGGATCCCCCCATTAAGATAGCCATGAACAATGCCATGACCGACAGTTCTAGTGTTGCGGGAAGGCGCGACATTACAAGGCCTAACACCGGTTGCCGAGAAGTAATTGAGGTACCAAAGTCGCCCCGTAATACGTCTAAGAGCCAGATTATAAATTGCTTAGCAATGGATTTATCAAATCCATAAAGCGCCTCTAGGCGTGCGATATCTTCGAGGCTGGCACCGGGTGGCAACATCATTGCAATTGGATTACCTGGGACCACTCGGATGACAAAAAAAACAATGACTGCGACCCCAAAAAGGGTCACTGCCATCGTCATCAATCGGGACAAAATCTTAAAAATTAGGGACATTAGCTATACTTTCAGGGAGGGCTTGGCCCTCCCTTTAGAGAGTTTAAGCCCGCGTCATCAAATGCGGTAACAAGGCGCCAGAGGCATGCGGCACAACTTTGACACCCGGTGCATGCAGTATGGGTTGCACGTACTGGAACAGCGGGAGAACTAGCGCATTTTTGGCAATATGACGATCGACCGCCTTCCAGCCAGCGATCCGCTTAGCATCATCAGCCTCGCCCCAAAGTGGCCCTATCATACCAATCAGATCCTCACCGTCCCAGACGGAATGTGGCGTGGGCCCAAACATCGCAAACCCAGTTGATGTGGTTGGATCACCAATTGAATTGCCCCAATTATAGAATGCCGCTGGCGCCAGAGTGTCGGCGGCGCGTAATTCGTAATGCTTAGCAATTTCATAGACCTCTATTTCGGCTTCGATCCCGATCTTACGCCATAGGCCAACAATAGCCTGAATAATTTCAAAATCCTTTGGTTTAAATCCGCGTGTTGTTTGGATTGTAAACTTGACAGGGTTATCAACCGAATAGCCAGACTTTGCCAGTAAGGCTTTGGCACCTTCTGGATCGTAAGGTGTCGTGATCGAGGGATCATAGGCGGCATAATCAGGCGTTTGCAACGTATCGATGGGCACGCCGTACCCTGATAATAAGCGATCCACGAGCGCTTTTTTATTGACCGCCATCACCGCGGCTTTGCGCACGTTAGGGTCAGTCATAACTTCAATATCATTGAAAAAAATCATACCTATATCGGATACTGGCGCTGCTGTTCCTACTAGTACACCGCCTTTCAAGCGGTCGTATTCTTCATAGGGCATTTCAAGTGTGACATGGGAATTGCCCGATTCTACTTCGGCCACGCGGCTAGCCGCGTCGGTTACAAACTTAATTGTCACGGACTTAAACTCTGGAGCCCCACCCCAATAGTTTTCATTAGCTTTTAGTCTTACAAAGGCGTTACGCTCGTATTTTTCTACCATGTAAGGCCCAGTGCCAATCGGAGCAGCTTCAAACCCTTCAGCGCCTACTTTTTCGAAATAGGTTTTCGGTAGTACATAACCAGTTAGAAACGACATCCACTTAAAGATCGTTGGCTCAAATCGCAGCACATCACCCGTGATTTTATTACCCTCAACTTGTAGGTTCCCAATGGTGGACCAGATAAACTGGATCGGATTTCCACCGTCAGGATCAGCGGCGCGCTCTAAGCTCCACGCTACATCTTCAGCTGTCATCGCATCTCCATTGTGCCAGGTAACGCCTTCGCGTACTGTCATATGCACTTGAGTTTTATCAGAATTCCAACCCCAATCAGTGATCAGACCTGCAGTTTGCGTTAGGTCCGTATCTTGGGCAATAAACAGATCAAAAACTGACTGATAAAGGCCTTGAATTGTTGGATTAACAGCAGAAGCACCAACGGTCGGGTTCCAACTGGGTAGGTTAACGTTATAGGCGATTACCAGTTCTTTTATGTCCTGAGCCCATGCTATAGTAGCAGAGCTCGCAAATGTAACTGCTGCTGCGGTTGTCATTAGTAAGCCACGTCTTGTTAAAGTTGTCATATTTTTTTCCCTTTGTTTTTATGTCCCAGTCAGTTTTCGACCAAGTTGATATCCCGATCCGGCACCGGTCCCTGCACCAGGCCAGACTGCAGCGCCGGTGTGGTAAAGGTTTCGAATTGGGGTTGTGCCGTCTGCGTATCCACGCGCAGGACGGAATAAAAAGTTTTGGCTTAGATGGTGACTGCCACAGACCTGATCACCACCCACCAAATTGGGGTTGTCGCTCTCCAGTTCGATAGGGGTGACAATACGTCGACCCAATATTTTTGCTCGGAGGCCTGGAGCATGTGCCTCGATGAGGTTCAGAACCCGATCTGCAAAGGGGCCAGCCGCCTCCGCCCAGTCTGTTGTAGTAATTTGGCCTGCAGCATCCGCCTTGATCAGGCCAGGTACCATGCGCACTTGAATCCATAAAATATGCTTACCTTTAGGTGCACGACTAGGGTCCACTGCCGTAGGCTGGCCAACCACTATGACCGGCTCTTGCGGCAGTAAGCCAGCACTCGCCTGTTGATAGCTTAGCGCCATTTGGTCCAGCGACGGTGCAACGTGGACATAGGCAAATTTCTGCAACTCGTCCGATGCGACCCAATCGGGCAGATCTGACATCGCCAAATGAATCATCATTGTGCCCGGTGCGTGGCGGAAGTCCGTCATAGATTTGTCATAGCGGGGCTTTTTGGTGCCACCAACCAACTGCATCATCGCCCTAGGGGCCACATTGGCGATCACAGCCCGCTTTGCATATATGGATACGCCGTCGACGACTACTCCAGCCGCGCAGCCGTTATGGTGCAAAATCTGATCGACGGCGTGGCCGCATAGAATTTGACCGCCCTTTGCTTCGATGGCGGCGCTCAGTGCCGTAACAATGGTACCGGCTCCCCCTTTGCCCAAAACCATGCCAAATGATTGGTTTGCCATTGCCTCAAGATAGGGAAATAATGCGCCCCCCGCTATATCAGGTGCAAAGTCCAAATGCATGCCCCAAGCGCCCAAGGTTGCCCGAATTTCAGGAGACTCAAACGTCTCTTCGAGCCATGCTCGGGGCGATTGTGCCAAAAACCTGATCAAATCCTGCGTTCCGCCGAGACCTTTTTTACGGAGGGCTCTCCATATAATAGATGTAAATGCACGTATTTTCATTGGTGTGCCAAGAATGCCAAATAAATGCTCTGCTTCAGACGGAAAAGCATCTCCAAGAATTTCCCAAGTTTCGGAATCCTGATGTGAAATCTCAGCAATACGAGATTTGTTGAGACTTGGATCCTGACTAATGCCAAGCCAACGATCATTGGCAAAAACACTTGCAAAGCAATGTTTGACCTGGGTAAATTCCACTCCATACTGCGTCAAGTCGTGCGCATTCTCTTTAAAAAATTGTGATCCTGCAAAAAGTGAAAGATTCATAGCAGCCCAGTCATGGGAAAACCCATCCAGCGTTAGCCCCTGAGTTTTAATCGCTCCACCAGCTGTTGTCGCCTGCTCAAGAACAATTACTGACCAGCCCTTGGTCGCTAGAGCGTATGCACAAACAAGCGAATTGATACCTGAGCCAATAATAATAGCGTCGGCTGGTTTTCTGATCATAAATGCACTCTCCCACAAATACATTTGCAAATGCATCTGATTTTGTCTAGTTTTCAATTTAAATTTTATCAAAGGCAGACAGCTCATGGCTATTTGCAATGTACATTTTTAATATGGACAGCTCATATACAAAATCGGGAGAAAACCATGGAAGCATCAAACGTATTAAAGAATCTGGGGGCGGTGCTTGCCTCTGGCGGGGTGGAAGTTATCGATTGTTCAGGTGTTCTAGGGCCTGAGACGCCAATTCTTCAATTACCTGCAGATTTCGCAAAGCCAACCCCCAGGGTCGAAATTCACAAAATTAGCGAATACGACAGCGATGGACCATTTTTTGCCTGGAACTGGATGGTTCTTGGGGAACATTCAGGCACACATTTCGACGCACCGCATCACTGGGTGACCGGAAAGGATTATCCTGACGGATTTACTGATACCTTAGACGTCAATCGCCTGGTTGCGCCGGTCAATGTGATCGATTGTTCAGCGCAGAGCGCCGTCAACGAAGATTTTTTATTGACTGCGGACTTCGTAAAGGCTTGGGAGGCCGAGCATGGTGCGATTAATGCTGGCGAGTGGGTGGTAATGCGAACCGATTGGGATCAACGCGTCGAGGATGAGAGCGATTTCCTTAACGCAAATGATACAGGCCCGCATTCTCCGGGTCCAACGCCCGAATGTATAGAGTATCTTTTATCAAAAAAAATTGTTGGTTGGGGTACCCAGTGTATAGGAACCGATGCAGGTCAGGCGGGCGGAATGGATCCGCCGTACCCAGCGCATAATTTTCTGCACCGCAATAATTGTTTTGGTTTGGCTTCATTGGCCAATCTGGACAAGTTGCCTGCCAAGGGCGCTATTTTGATTATCGCGCCGCTGAAAATTAAACGTGGGACTGGGAGCCCTATCCGGGCCATGGCGCTCGCACCGCGGACATAAATTTTGGAGCAGATCGATCACCTGATTATAGGTACTGGCATCAATGCTTTGGTTGCTGGTGCGCTTTTGGCTCGGAGCGGCAAGAAAGTCTTGCTGGTCGAACGTGCGCCCTGCGCTGGTGGTTGCATGATAACTAATGAGGCAACACTTAAGGGGTTTCATCACGACGTGATGGCAGCAACATTTGTGCTGTTTTTGACTTCACCAGCCTATAGTGAGTTAGCAGAAGACTTAGGTGAGCACGGCTTTGAGTTATGTCATTCGCCACATCCCACTGCCGTACTGCGACCCAACGGGCGCGCCACCATACTGACGATGGATCGCGAAGTTAATATAAACGTTTTTAATGACCTAAGTCCAAAAGATGGGGATCAACATGCGGTTGATGTAGGCACAATAGAGACTGACGCACCGTTTTTGTTTGCTTTGTTAGGGGCAGACCTCTGGTCATGGAAAATCGCTAAACTGATGGTGGGGCAAGCTTGGTCACGTGGCTTTTCCGGGTTAAAGGCTTGGATAGGGGCAGCGCTTATTCCAGCCCGTGGGTGGTTGGAAAGCTCCTACACAAGTGTGGACCTGCAGGCGCTTTGGGCGCCTTGGGTGTTGCACGCAGGTTTGACCCCAGAAGCGACTTATTCGGGTCAGATGGGCAAGGTTATAGCCTTTGCACTGGAAGCCGCTGGCGCTCCAGTGGTGAAGGGTGGCGCAGCAAATGCGGTCGTAGCATTCCGTAGCCTGATAGAAAAATCTGGTGGTGAGATTCGCACTGGAACAGATGTTGAGCGTATTTTGGTGAAAAATAATAGCGCCATTGGCGTGCGCACGACACTTGGTGAAACGATCCTTGCTGGGTCTGTTTTAGCCTCGGTCACGCCAGGTCAGCTCTACAATAGATTGCTCCATACGAAGCAGACATTACAGCCAAGTGCCGTTAAGCATTTTCGTCATGGACGTGGTAATTTTCAACTGCATTACGCGCTTGATTGTATGCCTCAATGGCGGACGGCAGGGTTGGATGATGTCGCCCTAGTCCATTTGGCTGATGGTATCGATAGCGTATCAAAATCAGCTAATGAAGCCGAACGTGGGATGCTACCACAAACGCCAACTATTTGTGTTGGACAGCCTCATCGGCTGGATCCCAGCCGCTGCCCTGAGGGCAAGGCTATTCTATGGCTTCAAATTCCTGATGCTCCTCGGGAAATTAAGGGTGATGCCGCTGGCCAGATTAAAACCACGGGAGAATGGGACGAGGTTACTCGCGAATTGTATGCTGACCGCATCGAGGCAATTTTGGGCCAACATATTCAAGATTTTGATGCCATTAAACTGGCGCGTCGCGCGTATTCTCCATCAGATCTTGCCCAGCTTAATATAAATTTGGTTGGTGGAGATCCCTATGGAGGTCAATGCACGATAGACCAGTTTTTCATCTTTCGGCCGTTTTCCTCTAGCCGTAACAATGCCACCCAAGTAAAAAATTTGTATCATATAGGTGCCTCCACCCATCCTGGTCCCGGCCTGGGTGGCGGTTCAGGCTATAATACAGCAAAAAGGCTGGGTGGATGAAACGTGTAGAAAAACACTCTTTGCTGGGGGAAATAGGTCTTGATAATTTTGCCCCTTATCTGATGAACCGCATTATGGGGCGCTACAATGCCAGTCTGCGCCAAGAAATGTCCGCATTGGGCCTGACCACGCCAAAGATGCGTTCTTTGGCGGTTTTGGCAATCAGAGACGGCATCTTAATCCGAGATTTAGCTGTATACGCAGTGGTCGAACAATCCACTCTAAGCCGAGCTTTGGATGGGCTGTTGACGAGTGGGTTGGCGCACTCTGAAAGTGACCCTGAGGATAGTCGTGGCACTAGGGTATTTATTACCCCTGCGGGCCGAGATGTCTTTGCTAAAATTTGGCCCAGTATGGCCGCTAGCTATGGGCAGATGTTTCAAGGGATTTCTGAGGCGGAGCAGTTGGGTTTTGTGGCTACGCTAAATAAAATTCTGCGCAATGTACGCAAGAACAAATTTTAAGGACTGACATGGCTGAGAGATCATTCAAAAAAGAAATTGACGATTTGAAGCTAGGTAATGGCGAAATTTTTACCGGTGAGGGAATCTTAGCTATCACAAAAGCGCTGTTGGAGAGTGGCGTTGGCTATGTCGGTGGTTATCAGGGAGCGCCAATTTCCCATCTAATGGATGTCCTGGCCGATGCCGAAGAATTGCTTGGTGATCTGGGGGTGCGCTATGAAGCCAACGCGTCGGAGGCGGCCGCTGCAGCAATGCTAGCCGCGTCGGTACATTACCCAATTCGGGGTGCTGTCACTTTTAAGGGCACGGTTGGAGTGAATGTTGCTTCAGATGCGTTGGCAAATCTTGCATCAAGTGGGGTCAACGGCGGCGCACTGATTATCGTTGGTGAGGATTATGGCGAAGGTTCGTCGATCATGCAGGAACGTAGTCATGCTTTTGCAATGAAATCACAATTTTGGCTTATGGACCCGCGCCCAAATCTGCCGTCAATTGTTGGTGCGGTCAAAATGGGTTTTGAACTGTCTGAGGCCTCCAATACGCCAGTAATGCTGATGGTTAGGATCCGATCATGTCATGTGACTGGAAGTTTTACATGCCAGGATAATTTACGCCCATCGCTGACGGTACGTGATGCTTTGGCAGAGCCACAACGCGATTTTAGCCGCGTAGTTTTGCCTCCGATGTCCTACCTTCATGAACACGACAAGATCAATAACCGCTGGCCGGCTGCGGAGAAATTCATTCTTAAACATCAGCTCAATGAGCAGTTTGGCCCCAAAGCCGCCAAAATTGGAATTATTTGTCAAGGTGGGATGTATAATGGTCTCATTCGTGCGCTGCAGCGGCTTGGCCTGGCCGATATCTATGGCGAGACCGAACTACCAATCTACTGCCTAAATATTACTTATCCACTTGTTAATGATGAATTCTTGTCGTTTGTTAAAGGGAAAGACGGCGTTTTGGTCATTGAAGAGGGTCAGCCTGAATTCATCGAGCAAGGGCTATCTACTATGCTTTTAAGGTCAGGGTTAAAGGTAAGCCTGCACGGCAAGGACATGTTGCCGATGGCAGGGGAATATACTGGGCAGGTGGTTCTCGAAGGTGTCACGGCATTTTTGCGTAAACACGCCCCAAACATGTTGCCAGGCCAGGTGCGTGCGCCCAATCAAGATCAACTAAAGATCCCAGATTTGTCTAACACGGTTCCAATTCGCCCTCCCGGATTTTGCACCGGATGCCCCGAGCGGCCAATCTTTGCGGCAATGAAACTGGTTGAGCAAGAGCTTGGTGCACACCAGATCACCGGTGATATTGGCTGCCATCTTTTTGCTTGTTTGCCACCATTCGAAATTGGCGGTGCTACGATGGGTTATGGGCTTGGGCCTGCATCTAACGCCGCTTTTGATGGGGGTGGAAAAACCCGCGCGATCTCTTTTATAGGTGACGGTGGATTTTGGCACAATGGCCTAAGCTCCTCAATAGGCAACATGGTTTTCAACAAATCAGACAGTGTTGCAGTAATCGTCGATAATTATTATTCGGCGGCTACTGGTGGCCAGGACATCCCATCGTCCCGTGCTCTCAATAGTACCAAGGCGACTAACAACCCGATTTCTAAGGCGCTAGAGGGTATAGGAGTTAAATGGATTAGGCAGATTGACGATACCTATGATGTCAGCAAAATGCGTGATATATTGTACGAAGCGCTAACCACCGAGGCACCAGGCCCCAAGGTAATTATTGCCTCATCGGAATGTATGCTTAACAAACAGCGGCGCGAAAAACCGCTACGTAAAGTGGCAATCGATGCGGGTAAGCGCACTGAAATACCACGGTTTGGGGTAGATGAGGATATTTGTACCGGCGATCACGCGTGTATCCGGCTGTCGGGTTGCCCGTCGCTGTCTTTAAAAAAGCTTAATGATCCGCTGCGTGATGATCCTGTAGCGAGCATCGACCAAAGCTGCGTTGGCTGTGGTAATTGTGGCGAGGTAGCTGACGCTGCCGTGTTGTGCCCTAGTTTTTACCGTGCTGATTTGGTGCATAATCCGTCCCCGTTTGAGCGGCGTTGGCATAGTGCACGTGGCGGCCTTATCCGCTGGCTACAAGACCGACGTCAGTCTAAACGACTTGCATTCACCGAGGTTACGCAGTGAAATTGAAATCTCTACTGACGCCAATTGCCCACGATGAGAAACTAAACACGATAATCAAACTTGCTATTATGGCGGTTGGCGGGCAGGGCGGAGGTGTTTTGACCAGTTGGATCGAAGCTTTGGCCCGTGAACAGGGATATGCCTGTCAAGCCACTTCAGTCGCAGGTGTATCCCAGCGAACAGGCGCCACAATTTATTACATCGAGATGGCACCGCGAGGCGCATCAATACCAATTTTTTCTTTGGCGCCAGCCCCAGGAGATGTAGATATCCTGATTGCGGCAGAGATGATGGAGGCTGGTCGGGCCATTATGCGGGGCTTTGTCACGCCAGACCGCACGACGTTGATAGCTTCTACGCATCGGGCTCTAGCAGTTTCGGAAAAGACTGTGCCAGGCGACGGCATTGCTTCATCCGACGAGGTCAAAGCGGCGGCTGAGATCGCAGCCGATCAGTTAATAATGTTCGACCTCGACCGCGTTGCCTCTGAAAATGGATCAGTTATTTCTTCAGCACTATTTGGCGCCCTCGCGGGATCTGGTACTTTACCTTTTCCAAAAGCTGCCTTTGAGGCTGCTATTTATGCCTCAAAGAAATCAGTTGATGCCTCTTTACGTACATTTACGGCAGCTTATGAACGCACCCAATTAGGAGATGCTGATCCGGTGATGACACCCGCGCAATCGTCTGATGCTGTGATGCTGAAAGGGCCTAACAATATTATAAAAGCCGCGCAGGCTCTTATGGACCGTATCGAAAGGCTCCCGATACCAGCGCAGCAGATGGCTCATCTTGGCTTACGCAAGGTGGTCCAATTTCAGGACGTTACCTATGGAGTTGAATATCTCGACCACTTGGATGTTCTAGTGGCGTTGGATCATGATAATGTGGAATATACGCTGTCGGTAGAGGCAGCCAAATATATTGCAAATGCAATGGCTTACGATGATATTATAAGGGTAGCTGATCTCAAGACACGGCGTGCACGATTTGAGCGGATCAGTGTCGAGATGGATGCTGCGAACAGCCCAGTTGAACTAACGGAATTTTTTCACCCAAGAGCCGAAGAAATAGCAGGCATGCTGCCTGCTAATTTTGGCGCAAAGTTTGAGAAAAGACCGCAGTGGATGGCCCAGTTGGACCGTTGGTTTAGTGGCAGCCGCCGTATCCGCACTCACAGGCTTGGATCATTTTTGATGTTGTATTTTTTGGGGGGATTGCGTGGTTACCGCCGGCGAACGTTAAGACACAGGCATGAACAGGCTCACCTTACACACTGGCTGGCTATATGTCGCCAAGCTGCAGTTAAGGATTATGATTTGGCTGTTGAGTTACTTCGCAGCCGCCGGTTGGTCAAAGGTTATTCCGACACTCATGCCCGCAGCTTATCAAAATTTGATAAGGTACTGCTTGGTGCCGCTCTCGTAGAGGGCCGCCAAGACGCGGCAAAATGGGTGGCGCGCCTACGAGAGGCCGCACTGCAGGACGAGCAGGGGGAAGCTCTTGATGGGGCTATCCAAACACTGAAATCATTTACCAAGGCTTTGGCCGATGCATAGCCTGTAGTTAATAAAATTTTGATCAACCTGACATATTCCAACATATAAACCGAAATTAGCATTAAAGCGATTTTACCAAATATGATTGCTGATGATTTAAGTCGCAGTTTGCTGATGATACTAACAACTGCTGGCTCTTAATGTGGAGAAGCTAATGGTAAGGTTTTCCTGCTAAGACAGTAATGGGGCGCGCCACTTTTCTGCCATTTTGCGCGAGTTCAGTTTACTCTAAATAATTTTTTTTAATGCAATGGGTGATGCTGGGTTTAAATGTACTTCAAGCTTGAAACTTTAGTCTTGAAGTATTCCGTTACGCGTCATAGCTTTATTTAAATTAGTAAAAGTTGGAGAAGACAAAGATGCGTATCGCATGCTTAGGTGGCGGACCTGCAGGTCTATATTTTGGAATTTCGATGAAGCTTCGTGATCCCAATACTGAGGTTGTCGTTTTTGAGCGTAACCGAGCAGATGATACTTTTGGTTGGGGTGTTGTACTGTCTGATGAGACATTAGATAATCTTGCTAAAAACGATGCCGTTAGCGCTTCAAAAATAAGAGACCATTTTGCGTATTGGGACGATGTTGCAACCATTCATAATGGACACAAGGAGCTGTCTACTGGTCATGGGTTTTGTGGCATTGGACGCAAACGAATGCTGCTTATTCTACAGGCTCGTGCAAAAGAGTTAGGCGTTGATTTGCGTTTTGAGACTGAGGTTGGTCAAGCATCTCACTATATGGATGATTTTGATGTTGTGGTTGCGGCGGATGGGTTAAACTCCAAAACTCGGATGGAGTTTTCTGACACTTTTCAGCCAGAAATTGACACACGCCTTTGTCAATTTGTTTGGCTAGGTACACATCAAAAATTTGACGATGCATTTACCTTTATTTTTGAGGAAACAGACAAGGGCTGGATCTGGGTACATGCATATCAGTTTGATGATGAAACCGCGACATTTATTATAGAATGCCAACAGGAAACATTCGACGCCTATGGATTCGGGAGCATCTCACAAGAAGAAAGTATCGCAATCTGTGAGGACATTTTTAAGGACCATCTCGGTGGCCACCCTTTGATGACCAATGCTACTCATATCCGTGGATCTGCTTGGTTACAATTTCCTCGTGTACTGTGCGAAAAATGGATCCATAAAAATGTTGTTTTGATGGGAGATGCGGCAGCGACGGCACACTTTTCAATTGGATCTGGCACTAAAATGGCATTGGAAAGTGCTATCTCGTTAGCAGACCTTCTGATCGAGAAGGATACCCGAGAAGAGGCATTTGGGGCCTACGAAGATGTGCGTCGCCTTGAGGTTTTGCGCCTACAATCTGCGGCCCGTAATTCACTTGAGTGGTTTGAAGACGTTGAGCGGTACCTCCATCTGCACCCAATCCAGCTGAATTACTCACTACTCACCCGGTCCCAGCGCATTAGCCATGAAAACCTACGCTTACGTGACCCAGTCTGGCTTAAATCAGCAGAAAAATGGTTTCAAGTGCAAGCCGGTGGAGCTGAAAGCCCAGTGCGTACTCCCATGTTTGCCCCGTTCAAGTTGAGAGACCTTACGCTAGATAATCGCATCGTGGTGTCACCAATGGCGCAGTATAAAGCTCTGAAAGGTGCGCCAACTGATTGGCACTTCGTCCACTACGCTGAACGGGCAAAGGGCGGTGCGGGTCTCGTTT
>Ga0302131_1000880_pt1 | contig 17062 bp, 6 predicted proteins | sample CB9_20m_MG_FD_203105 | JGI IMG/M metagenome (GOLD analysis project Ga0302131, IMG submission 203105) | Marine microbial communities from Western Arctic Ocean, Canada - CB9_20m | ecosystem: Environmental > Aquatic > Marine > Oceanic | place: Canada: Western Arctic Ocean | collected 2017-09-19
TTTCCAAAAAAACCAAACTTATTTTCGTGTTGTTTAAAAATACAACGCGTTTAAATCCGGCTGCATGGATGTTAAAAAGATGATGAAGATTTTATTACTTTCTTAAATACATGTGCGTAATTGTTAGTTGAAGATGCAGCAACTATGTGAAAGGGTTAACGTGTTTTCTATTATTATTATTATTATTAAATGAAACATTAAAATGATGAGCTTACTTTTAAGTAATTTCATCATTTATTTTAATGAAAAAATTTAACCAAGTTCTACTCCTATTTACACCTTAAAAAAGTTCTAAATATAACATGCTCCCAGAACCATGTAATTTAAGTCTGAATTTATATAAGTTTTTCTTTAAAAATAATGATATCGCTTTGCTAAAAGGTTGTTATTTAGAATACTAATACGAGTCGAATAGATCCTTTAAAGTTTTTTTTACAAAATATAGGTGGTATCTTTTTAAGTTTTACAACAGAATTCGACAGTAAACACCCCTATTGTGTTTACTTTAAAGAAGAACGACAAAACTAGGTGTTATTTATAAAAGGTTCTTAGACAGCACATATTATTGGATAAAAGGGCAGTGGAGCTATGCGTGTAAGCAATGCAGAAGTCGCAGCTCTTTGTGAAGTGGAACCATTATGCAAAGCTCAAATTTATCTTTTTTTTGATTTGGTAAAAGACGCTGTTTTACGCACTGCAACAAAAAAAGGTTTTCTTTAAATGAAATACAACGTTAATTAGGCTTAAAGCTTTATTCGCCTCTTTGGGCAATGTTTATAAATTACGCAGTGCAATGTTATGATGATGGCAGAAAGCAGAATTCTTGAAGACATAAATACAAGCAAATTAGCACCAAAATGTCGTTATTTTAAAGCAAAAGTATTATTGGGTTATGAAGCTTATGGAACAGATACTACCTTTGAAAATGCAATTCACAAGGAGCAAACAATTGTTTTTACGGATAAAACCACTTTTTGTATAAACATTGTTGACCTTGTAGAATATATAAGTTAGAAAGCAAGGGAAATAACCATTAAAGAATCCTTAAGATGGGTACGTATTGCAATTAGTAATACGAAACGAAATTTTGTAGGTAATTTCCATAAAATAAAGAAGAAATACTTGTAAGAATACTTAAATGAGTTTGTTTATAAACGTAGGTTTTTTTGACAAAGAACCTTTAATAGCTTTGTGATTATTGGTGTTATTGAAGTGCTAATAATAAAGTGAATACAATAAAATAATGAATTTGTAAATAAGCAATTTGCTTATTAACCTTTTTTTTGTTTAAGTTTGCGGCTTAAAAGTAAAACAATCGTAAATCCTAATTATCATGAAAAAACCATTCCTCACTTTATTATTCTTACTTATTTCTTCAATCTCATTTGCACAAGGTATCTCTATACAAGGTATTGCCAGAGACAACGCAAGTTCTGCAATTGCAGATACCAGCTTAACATTTACGTTTAGTATTACAAAAGATGATAATACCGTATTGTATGTAGAAACACAATCTATTAGAACAGATAATTTTGGTGTCTTTTCTCACATCGTAAGTACAGGAAACCCTAATACCAATACTTTTAACGATGTAGATTTTGCTTTAGAAGATTTGAAACTAAAAGTTTCTGTTAATTATGACGGAAATACCATTGAAGTTTATGACCAAACATTTCAATACACACCGTATGCCCATTTTGCTAAAAGAGCTGCAAATGCAGACGATGGTGTTCCTACTGGTGCTATTATGCCTTTTATGGGACTAACTGCGCCTGTTGGTTGGGTGAAGTGCGAAGGACAAGCCTTATTGATAGCACCAGAATATGATGCATTAAGAGCATTAGTGGGTAATGATGCACCAGACTTACGAGGACTATTTTTAAGGGGTACAGGAACCAATTCAATAATTAATTCTCAGGGTCCTGCTTTAAAAACTTATCAAGATGACACATTAGAAGCTCACCAACATGGGGTTACTATTACTGTTAATGCAGTAGGAAATCATAACCACGCTGTTACGAGATTACCGCTGGACGGGCAGGCGAATGGGAGTGGCGATATGAGGGCCTTGACGAGTACAGACGGCGCAGACGAAACCTGGGCACCTATTAGTGGAGGAAATTATGCTACTAGTAATGACGGTCAGCATAATCATACTGCTACTGGGAATATTGCCAATACAGGTAGTCTTGAAACTAGACCAGCTAACTTTGGTGTCGTTTATATTATAAAATTATAGTCATTTTTTAAATTCTATATGATGAGAAAAATACTACATATTTTATGTTTGTGTTTGGTGGCTTATACTGCCAAGGCACAAGACCAAAGCGAGCACCAACTTTTTGTTGGTAATGCCGCTGTAGATTATAAATCGACTGAGAATAATTTACAAATGCAAATGCAAGTAGGAAATCCGCTTCCTTCTTTTTCGTTTCTAGGTGCAGCTGGTTTTCCATATGGAATCCTATATATATCGCCAACTTTTGTTATAGACGGTTTCGAAGTTTCTAAAGGATATTATACCGACAGGGTAAATATCAAATGGGTGTTTGGTGCAAATCAAGATCTAATTGAGAAGGTTAATATTTATAGAAAAGAATTAGGAAGTGCTGCAGCAATGCAATTAATTAATAGCGTTAGTAAAGACGTTTTTGAGTATAATGATACTCAAACACAAGGGGGTGTTTTGTATCAATATAGAGTAGAAGCTGTGGGTGTTTCTGTAATTGAAGAGCTATATACTACCTATATAGAAGATGTGGGTTTAAGAAGTCCAACAGCTACAGTTTCTGGATCTATAAGTTTTGATGGCGGCAGCCCAGTGCAAGATGTTCTTGTTTTTGCAGAAGCAGACGGCGCAGACAATAATGCTGGTTCTAGTCTACAATTTACCGATGCTGATGATTATGTCGATATAAATAATATTGCCTATGACATACCTACCAGTCAATTAACCATGCAATCTTGGTTAAGTAATGCTGGAGATATTTTTAAATTTATAACTCAAAACAATAAAGAGGTAAAAATATATGCTGGCAAATCTTCATCTTCAAAAATAGAATTTGTTTTATCTGTAGATGGCACCGTGATTCAAACGGCAGCCTTAAATAACGCATATCCAACTGGGAAATTAGATCCTTTAGGAAATGATATTTTTCAGGACATAGATTCTTTAACAACAAGCTCTTTTATTCATATATCAACAATTTTAGAAGAAAATAAAGCGGCTAAATTTTACATCAACGGTAGAGAATTAACATCAGATTATATCAATGCTGCAACAATTAGAGACGGTTATAAAACACCTAATTTGGTGGCAACTGTGGTTCAAAATTATGCTACGGTTGCAGATGATAAAGTTGAAAAAGTAATTTTAGCAGAAAATTATGTAGGGTATATAGATGAGGTAAGAATTTGGCAACGTGCGCTGCCCTCAGAAGAAATAAGAAGAGATTACAGACGATATATAGCAGGGAATGAAACCGATTTAAGCATTTATTTAAGAATGGATGAAAAGGAAGGCACCAATGTGTATGATTTTTCTAAAAAAGGATTCCGTCAAAATAAAAACGATGGTTATTTTGTTAGTGACGTTAATTTTAGTTCGGTAACACCTACAAGTCAGCAATTAGGTGTTTTTGGGGTTACAGATGCAAATGGTAGTTATATCATTTCTAGTATTGGGTATTCTGGCACAGGCGAGTCTTTTGTGATTACACCATTTTTTGGTGTACATGAATTTGAACCTGCAAGCCAATCCTTGTTTTTAGGTGCAGAAGCAAGTGTTGTAAATCAGTTAAATTTTAAAGATATTTCTTCTTTTAAATTTAACGGTAAAGCGGTGTATAATACACAGGGTGTATTTAACTCTGTAGCGGAAACAAAGTATTCGCAAATTGAAGATTATGGGTATAATCAATACAAAGCTACTGATGCTAGTTCTGGTGCTAGTGTTACTATTAATAAAGGGCAGTATTATTATGAAGGGGGTACCGTAAATACTTCTAACGGATTTTATCAAGGCGGAGCATTGAAAAAATACCCAGTTATTGGTTTATCAGATGCGTTTATTTATATCGATGGAAATATTGTTATTGGAGCTAATAACCAACCCATAAAAACAGAGGCAGACGGTACATTTAGTGTAAATGTACCTATTGGACAGCATAATGTAGAGATAAGAAAAGAAGGGCACACATTTACACATAATGGTTTCTTTCCTGCTTTAGACACCTTTGAGTTTTTCGAAGACCAAATAGAAGAAACATGGTTCATAGACACTACAAGAATCTCTTTGGTTGGTAAAGTTGTGGGAGGTAGTATAGAATCGGATAAACCCATTGGTTTTGGTTTAAATGGTGAGTTTTTATTCGTAAATAATGCAGGAAACGCGAATGAAGAAGAAGAAGTTATTTCTTCTAAAAATAATATTGGTATTGCTACAATTATTTTAAAAGGGGATATTAATACCAATGATTTAGACGTTTCTGTGGCAACAGATTCCATAACCGGAGAATATAAAGCTTCTTTAATTCCTTATATCTACAACATAAAAAAAGCAGATTTAAAGATTAAAAATAACTCAGCTATTGCTATTTTATCTAGTGTAGAAACACTTAATTTATTGGCAACACCAGTTTTAGACTCTATTAGTTACATAACAAAAGACGGTACAGAATTATTTTCAGAAGCATTTCATCATCAAAAAAGCTTTAGATATAATTCTCCAGTAACATTAAAGCTTATAAATCAACAATACGAAACAGCATTTAAAATTGGCGCAAACACCTACGATGTTAGTAGTTTAGCCGTGCCAATTTATATTCAGAGAAAAAAGTATGATATTACTTTTGAAGTTTCACAAGACTTTGTAAACAAAGACGGGGCACAAAATATTATTACAAAAGAATTTTTTACCGATGGTAATTTTAATATTACTAATAATTTAGAAATAGCGAATAAAAGCACTGTTATACTTAATCAAAGCAAAACTGAATATACATATTCATTTTATGCAGGAGAACCAAATATTGCTATTGCAGATGCTTTTAAAAGGGCAATTACGGTAAGATATAGCATAGCTGGTAGCAATCCATTGGCTATTTCTAATAATACTTATTTTAAAGAGGAAGGAATTATTAAAGGAGGTAAAAGTAGTGGTGGTGTATCTTTTGCTACGATTGCGCCTGAGGTGCCAGATATTATTTTAAGAGACCCACCGGGTTCTAACAGTTTTGCATCCATAGAAAAAGGAACCACTATAACCTATACTCAAGAAAGTGTAAATAGTACAACAGATGAAGATGGTGTAGGTTTTTATGCGTCTCTTGGACTAGAAACTACAATTACTACAGGTGCAATATTTGCATATACAGATTTAGACATTTCTCTTGTTGCAGATGTAGAAGGTTTATTTTCTAAATCGATAACAAATACGAGTCAGAATATAACTACAAATAGTTATACCTTTAATCAAACGATTTCTACAAGTGCTGATTATAGATTTGTTGGTTCTGATGGAGATTTATACATTGGTAATGCTAAAAATATGTATTATGGTCTTTTTGATAATATGTTTATAACGGAAGCTCCATTAACGTTAACAAACGGAAATGAAGTACCAAGTATTCAAATAATCGTAAAAGATGGAGGTGGTGCAGATAGAAATTTGTTTGTAAGTACTAGAAAAGATCGTTTTATTGTAGAGCAACCTACAAAAACATTTTTCTCTTATTCTCAAAAATATATTGTAGAAACTTTAATACCAGAATTAATTGCTTTAGCAGATAATTTTAATCCAGCGAATGAGCCAGCAGGTTCATTACATACAGAGAATACCTATAGAAATCAGGCAAACTTATGGAAAAGAATTATTCAAGATAATGAAAAAACAAAGTTCGATGCAAAAAATAATAAAGCAGATTATAAGCAAGCAATTTTGGAAAAAGTTAATGATTTTGGCGAATATACAAGTGAAATAAGAGATTTGGTAAATGAAGGTTTCTTTTCTAATCAATCTTTTGATGCTGGTGTGGGTGAGTTTACAAGTTCTGTTAGTACAACCGTTATTACAGGTGCATCAACAGAAGTAAACATAGAAACATCAGCAGAGTTTAAAGAGCAGTGGGGTGCTTTTGTAAATAATGTAGGTTATAATTATATATTTACACAAATAGATTCAGAGTTAAATACAGACGTGCTTTCATCTGAAGAAGATGTTACAACGACAATTTCATACACCTTAAAAGACAATGATCAATATAATGTATTAAGTGTAGATGTTGTAAATATGTTTGATGGTAATGGTCCGGTATTTATTACAAAAGCAGGTTCTACCTCTTGTCCGCACGAAGGTGAAGTAACCTCTCTTTTTTATAAACAAGCAGGCTATAGTTCTAGTGGAATTGGTCTTGGAGGCGAAGTTTTAGCAGACGCAACAAATAGTGTGTATAAAGCAGACGTAAAAGCAGTCAAAACAATTCTAACAAATATTCCTGAAAATGAAGGGGCATTATTTACTTTACTTCTAAAGAATAATAGTGAAACACAATCAGATTTAGAATATATTATAGAAGTAGACGCATTAACCTTAAATGGAGCTACCACGAACATAGTAGCCAATGGTGTAAGTATTTATTTACCTTATAATGCAACGATAGAATTTCCTTTTGAAGTTTACAAATCATCAGCATCTAGTATTTTTCAGTATAATAATATTAGAGTGTATTTAAAAGCACCTTGTGATGTTACAGATGGTTCCGAAGGATTTATAGATGTCTCTGTTGAGTTTAAAAAATCATGTTCTAAAGTGGCCATTTCTGCACCAGAAGACAATTTTATTTTTAACAGAGCAGAAGGGTATGCTACAGTTACAAGTAATAACATTACAACCACTACAACAAACACATTACCCATTACTTTTACAGATTTTAATATCGACTTTGCAGGTTTCATAAAAATAGAATTACAATACAGAAATTCAAGTTCTGCAAATTGGATCCAATTTAAAACCTATTATGGTACGCAACCTTTATTGGATGCAGCAAACGACGCTTTTGGTGAAGTGATAGACGCAGCAAATTCTGAATATACCTATAATTGGGATATTATTGGAGATAAGATTTCAGATGGTAACTACGAATTTAGAGCCATTTCTTATTGTACAGATCAAGTTACTTACGTTTCGCCAATTATACAAGGAGTTGTTAATTTAAATGCGCCTGTTCAATTTGGTACTCCACAACCTTCTGATGGTATTTTAGATGTTGGCGAAGATATTTCGTTGCGCTTTAATGAAGACGTATATATGAATGGAGATGCAGTTAATTTTGTTGAGCTTACAGGTTTAAAGAATCAACAGGAAATAGACCATAGTGTCTCTGTATTTTTAGATGGTGGTGTAAATCAAATAGAATTACCAAATCAAATTTTACCAAAGGGTGCATTTACCATTCAATTTTGGTATAAAAATGCAACCACAGCAACAGGTAATTTAATTTCACAAAATAACGGAATAAATGCCACTTTAAATGGCAATGAGCTTACATTTAGTATTGGAGGAGCATCCGTAACTGCAACAATAAATGCTACTCAATATAATTTTTATTCGTTAGTCTACCAAACTGGTACTAATCCTCAATTACTGATATTTGAGAATAGGAACGAACTAGAAACAAAAGTTTTAACGAGTATTTTAAATATTAGTTCTAACAGCTCAATTTTTATAGGTGGACCAAATGTTATTGGTACTATTCATGATGTTCGATTCTGGTCTAAAATCTTTACACCAGCGCAAGTAACCGTAGCAAAAGAAAAAACTTTAACTGGTAGAGAATTAAACCTTTTAGGCTATTGGACTTTGGATGAAGGACATGGAAAAGTGGGTATAGACAAGGCTAAAAGCAGAAATGCAACTGTAAATTTAAATTGGGATATCAAACCCAAAGGAACCGGGTACACATTTGCTAATAATTCTTACTTATCTTTAGAAAATGTAGGTTTTGTGCAACCAAGTGTTGCAGAAGATATCACACTTTCTTTCTGGATTAAAACGACGTCAGCAGCTGCAGGCACTATTTTTTCTAATGGAAAAGGAAATAGTGAAGATCCTTTGCAAACCAATGATTTTAGGAATAAATGGTCTGTAAATATAAAGTCTGATGGAAATTTAGAATTGATGTCAGAAAATACATCTTATGACTTAACTACGCAAAGTGTCGCAGATGGCGCTTGGCATCATGTTGCTTTGGTTGTTAAAAGAGGCGGTTCTATCAATACATATGTAGATGCTTTAGAAACAAGTTCTGTTTCATCTATGAACATAGGAGGAATTTCTGGAAACAAAATTTTAATAGGGGCGCGTTTGTATGAAGATTCTTTTTCAAATGTAAGTATTGACAATCATTTTACAGGAAATTTAGATGAAATTCGTTTGTGGAATACCGCAAGAAGTTTCGAGCAAATTAAAAGAGATCGTTATTTTGAGATTGATGCTTTTAGTGCTGGCTTAATGTTGTATGCAGATTTTAATCAAGAAGATGGTAATACGATAAATGGACCTAAATACAGCCATTTAATTGCATTTGATCCAATTACAGGAATTGACAGATCAAGTACATTTTCAATTTTAGGCGGAACAACAGCACAAAGTTATACCCAAGATTCGCCTGCATTAAAACCAAAATTAATGTTTACAAACATTCCTTTTACCACGGTAATTAATGGAGATCAAATGATTATTCAACCAGAATTAACAGCAGAAGCATGGTCGCTTTTTGAAGGGGAAATTTTAAATTTCTCTGTATCCGACATGACAGACGAACATTTTAATAAGCAAATATCACCAATAACTTGGTCTGCATACGTAAATAAACAAGAAATAGAATGGTTTACAACAAACCAAACGAAAGAGATTGTAGCTGAGAAAAACGTAAATGAAACGTATTCATTTACAATGGATATTGTGAATAAAGGAGCTAGTAATCAAGCCTATACTATTAATGGTTTGCCAACTTGGATAACGGTTCAAAATAGCTCAGGTTCTGTAGCACCAAACGCAACAAAACAAGTTAATTTTATAGTTGATGCCGAATTATCAATGGGGACATATAACGCAGATATTTATCTAGAAACTGCATCCGAATTTAACGATAGACTTACATTGTCATTAAGAGTGTTAACAACAGCACCAGATTGGTCTGTAAATGCGCCAGATTATTCCAATAGCATGAATGTTATTGGTAAAATTAAAATTAATGGAGTCTTTTCTAGAGATCAATACACAAAAATTGGTGCTTTTGTAGATAACAATCCAAGAGGAGAAGGCTATTTGATTTACGACACGGCTTACGATAGCTATTTTGTATACTTAACTGCGTATAGCAATGTTACAAGTGGCGAAGAAATAACCTTTAAAATTTGGGATGCTGTAAACGGTCAAGTGTTAATTGCTTCTATTGATGGCGCGCCAAACACGTCCTTTTTACAAAATGAAATTTTAGGATCAAAATCAACCCCAGTCCTATTTTCTGGAGCAAGATTTTCTGAACAAACATTGGCTTTAAATAAAGGTTGGACCTGGACTTCTTTTTATGTAGAAGACGGTAGATTTAATGATATTAAAACAACATTTGCAGGATTAACGTTGCAAGCAGGCGATCAAATTAAATCTCAAAATGAATTTACAAATTATGAAAACAACGATTGGTTTGGTTCTTTAACTACGATAGCCAATAACAGCATGTATAAAGTGAATTTGGCAGCTGCAAACGCCTTAGTATTAATTGGAAATGATGTGGATGAAGCGAATGTAGATTTAGCTATTAATGTAGGATGGAACTGGTTGCCGTTTCCAATTCATAGAAATATTAGCTTAGAAGAGGCCCTTTCTTTTTACAATCCTTCAGATGGCGATGTTATCAAAGATCAATATACTTTTGCAATTTATGATACCAATTCTGGCTGGAGTGGAACACTTAATTATATGCAATCTAATAGAGGGTATATGATGAAGTCCGGAGCTTCGCAAACGTTAAATTACCCGAATTCAGTGAACGCAGCGAAATCTGATTCATCTGGTCAAGAACATGCTGCAGAAACCATTGCTTTATTTTCTAAATACAAAGCAAATATGAGTATTGTTGCAGAAGTTAGAACCAATGAAAATTATTCAGAAGTATTGGTCTACGATGTAGAAGATAATTTAAGAGGCGTAGCACCAATTGTAACTTTAAATAACAAAAAAGTAAGTTTTATCTCTGTGTTTAGTAATGCAAATGATGTTTTAAAGTTTAAACTTTCAGACGGAATAACAGCAGTTGATATAACTTCTGGTTTTGTATTTGAAAATAACAAGGTGCTAGGGAGTTTAAAAAATCCTGTTATTCTAAGTTTAGAGAGTCTTTCAACGGATGATTTATTTTTAAATAATATCGTCTTATATCCAAACCCTTTCTCAAATAAACTTACAGTAAGTTCCGTAAACCAGCTAGAAAAAGTTACTAAAATAGAAGTATATTCTACTTTAGGTGCTTTAATAACGAAGGTAGTTGTAAAAACAGATGAAACAATTATTGATACGGCTAGTTTTGCAAAAGGTATTTATTTAATAAAACTAACTTCTGATGCGGGTCATATGATCATTAAGAAAATGGTAAAACAATAAGAGATACTATGAAGAACTATTTTTTTTTTTTAGCCCTATTATTAATAGCGTTAAAAGTAAATGCGCAAGATTCTAATTGGTCTGTAAATGCGGCGGACTATCAATATAACATGGCTTTTACTACATTTTTAAGTGTAAATGGCACAACTTTATCTTCTTCGGAAGATAAAGTTGCAGCTTTTGTAAACGGAGAAGTTAGAGGGGTGGCAAACGTCGTATATGTGTCCGCATATAATAAATATGTTGCCTATTTGTCTGTATACGCAAATACGAATGGAGAAACAATTTCATTTAAAATGTATGATAGCGATACGGATGCTATAGTTGCTAGTGCAGAAACTTATAATTTTAGTATTGATGCTACTGTTGGTGGTGTTTTTCAATCCTATAGCATTGCAAATCCGGCATTAAATAAGGATGCCGTTTTAAATTCGTTTTCTTTTAAAGGAATTACAGCTGTTTCAGCGTCTATATTAAATAATAGAATTGATATTGTTTTGCCTTTTGGTACAGCTAGTACTAATTTAATTGCTGAATATAGTATTAGTGCTGGGGCTACTTTTTTTGTAGACTTTACAAATCAAATTTCAGGAGAAACGTCTCAAAATTTTACTAATACAGTCTCCTATAAACTGATGTCTGAAAACGAAGCAACGCTTATTGATTATGATGTGCATGTCGCTTTAGAGATTGCAAATACAGATCCACCACAACTTATTTTATCTAGTGATGTAAACGCTTTTGTAAAACAAGCACCCGTAGTTGTAAACGTGCAAACAAATGTTGCAATTTCGGGTTTTACAACGGAAGATATTTTACTTTCAAATGCAGTAGTATCAGCAATGAATAAAGTTGATGAATTAAATTACGTACTTCAAATTATTCCGATTCAACAGGGGTTATTTTCAATAGAAATTCCTGAAAATACGGTGCTAAATATTGATAGTGAAGGGAATGAAAAATCTAATAAATTAATATTTACCTATGATCTTGTAAGGCCTTATGTGGCTGCTATCAAAAGAAGTAATCCGGTAGAAGAAATTACAAAAGATAATACATTAGCATTTATGGTAACGTTTAATGAAGACGTAGAAAATGTTTCGTCATCTGATTTTATGAGTGTTTCTGACGCAACATTTACAGTGGCAAAAGAAAACGATTCAACTTATTTAATTACTGTTATGGGCATAGAAGATTTTTATGGCGCAGTTTATTTAAATATAAAGCCAGTAAATACAATACAAGATAAAGCAGGTAATTTGTTGATGAATACTGTAATTAATGTCAACCAAAATTAAGCCATGAAAAAAATTATATACAAATATTCTTTTATTGCTTTCATTAGTTTTTGGATGCAGAATACAAAAGCCCAAGATCCAAACTGGTCTGTAAATGCTGCTGATTATCAATACAGTATGACGTTTACCGCATTTTTAAATGTAGATGGTTCAACGTTAACATCTTCTAATGATAAAGTTGCCGCTTTTATAAACGGTGAACTTAGGGGGGTTGCAAATGTAGTGTATGTTTCAACTGCTAATAAGTATGTCGCGTATTTATCTGTGTATGCAAATACAAATAATGAAACCATTCGTTTTAAAATATATAACAGTGGTACAAATAGTACTATAAATATCGATAAAACAGAAACGTTTGGTATCGATGAACATAAGGGAGGTGTTTTTCAGTCTTATAGTATTGCAAGTCCAGCACTTGGAAACAATGCATTATTTAATTCTTTTGTATTTGCAGGAATAACAGCTGAAACAGCAGAAATTTCTTCTGATAAAATAAATATTGTTTTACCAGAAAACACTGCTTTAACTTCATTAACGAGTGTTTTTAGTGCCAGTCAAAATGCAAAAGTTTTTGTAGCTGGCGTTTTACAAGTATCAGGTAACGGTGTAAAAGATTTTACGAATCCAGTTATTTATAATGTATTATCAGAAGATGAAGCTATTTATAAAGAATATGAGGTTTCTGTTTCTGTAGCTTTAAATAGCGATCCTGTAACTGTTGCGATCTCTAGTGCAGTTAATTTAAATACAAATACGATTCCTGTTTCTTTAGATATTGTTTTTTCTAAAGTAGTTACGGGTTTTGGCGTTTCAGATTTTATACTAGAAAATACAGCGATATCTGCCTTAACAACCTCAGATTTTAAAACGTATAAAGTGGAGGTTGTTCCATTTTCACAAGGAGATTTTTCAGTACAGATTCCTGCAAATAGTGCTTTAGATGAAAATAATAATCAGAATCAAATATCAAACAAGATTATTTTTACTTACGATATTATAAAGCCAATTATAAGCGATATCTCTATCGATAATGATGCAAATTCTTGGTGGTTCCTAGTAACTTTTAGCGAAGATGTTTTAAATGTAGATAGTTCGGATTTTGAACTAAAAGGCATGGCTTCTGGCGGATTGTCTATTGCTAATGTTGATCAAATTTCAAACACAGCATACAAAATAGAAATAGCGAATGCGAACACAGATATTGGGGCCATTTCAGTGCAATTAAAAAGTACTACTGATATTCTAGATGATTTTGGAAATTCTGTAATACAAACTGATTTTGAATCGTATTTTTTAAATAATGGAGCGCTTTCTAATAATGCATCAACAAAAACAAAGAATTACGTTGTAAATTATGATTTTGAAGCTTGGTTAAACCCTTTTTCTTTAGATTCTTGGAGCATAGAAAGTGGCGATGGAACAGGCAATATATATTCTCAAGTTTTACAAGAAAAATCAGAAACAAGAGGTTCTTCGTCAGAAACAGCCGTCAGGTATTACGTGACAACAAAGTCTAAAGGGTTTTTAAAAACAAGTGTACCAATTGTAGCAGATTCCGAAGGAAGGTATTTCTTTGGTGTTTGGATTAAAGCAGAAAATATTGGAGATAAAATTTCAATCGGAATCAAAAATAACACTAACTTTTTAACGGATATTTATACAGCGACGAATCTAAATTGGAATTATGTAGTTAAATATTTTGATGCAAATATAGCAGACCAAATTACGCTAGTAATGATACCCGAAACAGAAAACGTTACTTTTTATATTGACGATTCTTTTTTAGGACAGGGTTTGGCTGGAGCAAATATTGAATGGAATACAACTAACGGAATAGTGAAAACGTACACTGATTTTTTTGAAACAGAAGCCGATTCCGGTACAACCTATGCGTCAATTTCTGAAGAAGCTAATTTGAATAATATTCACGAGGGTTTAAAAAGTTTAAAAGTTAGAACTACAAGTGCTGCAAGTGTTTCTAATAGAGGAATTATTTCATTAAAGTCAAATAAAACTGTAGGTCATAGATTTCAGCATCCAGAATTAACGAAAAGAGAGTATCAAACTTCTGTCTGGGTAAAGTCAGAAACAATTGCCGATGTTTTTTATGCCTTAAATGTTGATGGAGTAAATATGAGTTCTTCTAAAATTACTTTACCAGTAAATACTTGGATACAAGTATTTAGTCCGGTAGTTTCTTTTGATGGTTCTAATACATCAGAAATTGAAATGTATCCAAAGCTATATTTTTCAACACCCAAAACAAATTATTATGTCGATGATTTCTTTTTAGATTGGGACGCTGAAGGAGCATTAAATAGTGTTGTTTGGTCTGGAAGTACAGATAATAATTGGTCGAATGTTAGTAATTGGAACTCAGATTCAGTTTTACCATCAAGTAATGACCATGTTTACATCCCCGCTGGTTTAATAAATTATCCAACAATCGCTGAAAATACAAGTGTGAGTATAAAGAATCTAACTATTGACGGTTTATTAACTGTAGCAAATGGTGCCTCTTTAATTGTTGAAGAAGTTTCTAATGGGGAAATAGCATATAATTTAAAAGTTGACGATACGAAATGGCATTTAGTCTCTAGTCCTGTCGTTGGTGAAACATACGATAGTGCATGGGTAGAAAATAATTTAATAGATGATACTTCAAGTTCTAATAATAATTTAGCGATTGCTTCGTACACAAATACAACAGATTTGGATGGAGATTGGATATATCCAACAATAGGAGATTCAGGTAGTTTTAATAATGGTCAAGGGTATTCTGTGAAAAAAGATGAAATCACAATTTCCGATATTAGTTTTAAAGGAAGTATAAAAAATGATGATTTTTTTACTACTATTGATAAAGGATTTGGAGATGAAAATAAATGGAATTTAGTGGGAAACCCTTTTCCTTCTTATATTTTAGTAAGTGATTTACTTGCTTTAAATTCAGAAAGTTTAACAAATACGCATCGAACGGTTTATGTTTGGGATAATTCAGAAAATTCGGATGAAGGAGCTTACAAACCTTTGTTGAGTCAAGATTTTATTCACCCTGGCCAAGGATTTTTTGTGAATGCAAATAATAAAGATCTAGACAATTTTACAATTTCAAGATCTTTGCAGAAACCGAATGTTTCTGGGGTGTTTTATAAATCAAATACTGATTCATCTATTAAATTAATTATCTCGGATGGCAATAAAAATAGAACTACAGAAATAAATTATTCATTGGGTAAAACCACAGAGTTGGACCCAACTTTTGATATTGGCACTTTTACGGGGTCATCGTCTTTATTAAAAGTCTACACACATTTGGTTAGTAAAAGTGAAGGAGTAGATTTTATAAGACAAGCTTTGCCTAGAGATTTTGAAAATCTAATTGTGCCAATAGGTGTAAATGCAGAAGTTGGAAAAGAAATTTCCTTTTCTGCTGAATGCTTAAATTTACCCGCAGATATAAAAGTTTATATAGAGGATCGGGAGATAGGGGTTGTTTCGGATATAGGAGAAAATAATAGTAATTATAAAGTTATGCTTTCAAAAAGTTTAAAAGGAATAGGTCGATTCTATTTGCATACCTCTAAGAGCACTTTGAAATTACAGGACGTAGTTTTACAAAATGTAAGTATTTATAAAATAAATAAAAATATTTTAAGAGTTGTTGGCTTACCAAATGGAAATTTTTCTTTTAAAGTATATACAATGTTAGGCAAAGAGTTAATGAGTTTTTCTTCTGAATCTACTGGTATAAAAGATATTTTATTGCCAAGGGTTGCGGTAGGTGTTTATTTTATTCAAATTCAAACAAATGATGGATGGATTCGTGAAAAAATCATTCTTGAATAAAAATGATAGATTAAATTGATTCTTTGAATTAAAAAAATAGACCGAAGTTTTAATCAAACTTATTAATTACTGACAACCTTATCATTAGAGGTTTTTCTAAAAACTAATTAACCTAAGCCTCAAATTTTTATTTGAGGCTTTTTTTTTAAACGCATAAAACTATTTCTTTAAAGGTTATATTCCATATAATGTTTAAAAGCAGGAAATTTACTTGATTTTTTTATCTCATTAAAATAATCATGGATCAAGGAGTTCTTTTAAGACGGATTTTAAAAATTTAGATTTTTTTCAGTTTATCAACTATTCTAAGAACATTAGATAGGCATGCGGTTAATTTAAGGTTTGCTTTTTATTTAGGTAATAGAGAACAAATGTTTAATGGGAAATAATTATGCTACTAAGTACTGGTACTTATTTTATGCAGTGGGTACTTATTTCGTAAAGAATGATTCAGACGTATTTTTGTAGAGCTATTAATTAAGGGCAAGTTAAAGAATTAAGGAGGTAACGTAGATCTCTCTTAGTTAAATTAATGAAAAAGAAGATTTTATTTTGTTCGAGATTTTTAGTTAGGTTAAAGTTTATTACAAATCCTATAAATAGATGGAGTTTATTTATTTTTTGAATTATGAAATACGGCAATTTGTTAACTTAGCTCGTTAATTCATGACAGTTTTATCATTGGATATTTTCCTAAAAACTAATTAACCTAAGCCTCAAACTTTTGTTCGAGGCTTTTTTTTAAATCTAGACAACTATTTCTTTAAAACCTATTATTTAGAATTATTATAAATAATAATTCTATTCGATTATAACCTTTAAAGTATATGCTATATAATAGTTAAAAGCAGTAATTTACTTAAAACGCCACCATATACGCCAGAACTTACTCCTTCAGAAAAAAAGATGGGCTGATATAAAACATTTTTACAAAAATAAAGTATTTCATGATCTTGAAACTTTAAAATTTTGGCTGCATAATTTTGTGGTAGATAATTAAAACAAAGAAAATATTAAAAGCATATCACATAGCTCGTTTTATAATAAGCAGTTTAATGCGCATTTTGAAATTTAATTGGTATTATACCGATTGTCTCGGTTTTAAAAAGGGCTTTCTATACTCATAAAAACAAAGCAACAGGTATTTTTTACAATCCATTGTTTTAATCAATTAGTTGAACACTGTTTTTTTACTTAACAAATTTAACCAAAGCACCTTTCTTTAGCGTGTACTATTCGTTCTTAATTAATT
>Ga0302131_1000909_pt1 | contig 16657 bp, 13 predicted proteins | sample CB9_20m_MG_FD_203105 | JGI IMG/M metagenome (GOLD analysis project Ga0302131, IMG submission 203105) | Marine microbial communities from Western Arctic Ocean, Canada - CB9_20m | ecosystem: Environmental > Aquatic > Marine > Oceanic | place: Canada: Western Arctic Ocean | collected 2017-09-19
GAATTGCGCGGTGGATAATAATTTCCATAGGCTAATTCATTGTTCGCTGTCTTAAAACAGATTGTTGTGGCACTAGAGAACCCGCAAATCTCTGCATAAGAATCTTCGCTTAACGACATTCGCTTGATAGTCATGTCAGCGGGTAGTGTTTTTTCTTCTAGGCGCAAGCAGTGAATAGCATTTTCTTGCGTTGCTGTTGCCGCCGAAAAAAATATGGTTTCGTTAGAGCCGCAAAGATTCTCAATTTGACCGTAGCCATCTGCTATATTTTGCATTTTCCAAGTGCCGCTTGATGAGTATCTAAGCAAGCCGAGTTGCCATTGGCTATTCTGCGTAAAGCTTGCCAGTATCGATCCATCATCCAATGGAATGTAGTTACGATGGCCGAGCAACCATTGCGGCGGAGCAAAGTCGGCCGGTAATGGATAGACGGCCTCGGCTTTGCAAGTGGTCTCTAGCTCTTTCGTGCTGATCCGATACAAATTCCACCAGTCGGACCAGTCAGCAATGAAATATAACTGGCCCCACTTATCAAATAATGGCTGAATTAGTGAGCCGGGTTTCGGTTGCTGAATTTGTTTGATATTCGTTAAATTACCTTGGTCATCGAAATTGGCAATCCTGATTTCAGTGTTATCCCATGGCATATTGGGGTGCGACCATGTCTGCCAAACTAGAGTTTTACCGTCAGGCGACAGCCGCGGGGATGAGACAAAGTCGGAATCTGCGTACAAGATTTGGCCCTCACCACCGGATTCTAGGTTTATAGATACTAGGTTATTGACCACGCAATTGGCATCAAAGTCGCTCGGGTCAACTAGCCGATGATCTTCCCGAACACATATTAGGCGATTTAACCTATGATCGATCAGAAAATCGGCATACCTTAGTTTAGCTGCTAGGGCCGGCTGAACGGGCGTTAATTGTTTCGTCTCTGTTACAGCATCCGATTGAGGTAATCTATCGCTAGGGAGATCTTGTTTGTAGATTGCCTGATCGCTGAGGTTGCAAAACCAAAGAGTGTTGCCGTCTACGCAGAAAGGGACGCCGCCGTACTCATGGACACGGCTTCTAACATTGAAACGCTTTGGGGTAAGTCTATTTAGCTCTCCTTTGGAGGACATGTGCCAAACAGCTTGTTTATCTTTTTCGCCATCTACAGAGTTAATGAAGCAGACTCCGCTAGAATCTGCGCGCAGGAAATTAATGTCCCCTGAATCGAGACTGACACTTTGGGCGCTCAGTGGCGAAGCCCAACAACCGTATCCCTGTTTCAATTTCTCAGTCATCGAACTCTACTCCGGTTTGTGGATTGTTCCGCGTACCGCCGACAGTACAAGCCCGGGAAGGCAAATTGCGGCTGCCAAATAAAAGCTAAAGCTAATGGTTTTTTCCAGCTCAATATAGCTAGCGGGTTCGATCTGGGCAGTACCAAAATTGAGAGCCATCACTAGAGTAACCAATACCATGCTCGTTAGTTGGCCAAGGATGCGCGTTGTCGAGACAGCGGCGGAGGCGGCGCCTAGATGTTTTCGGGACACCGAGCTCATTATGGCGTTCACGTTAGGCGACGAGAAGAGACTAAATCCAAGGCCGGTCACAACCAGCGCGACTACAATACTTATGGTCTCAGAGTCGCTACTCAGCATAGCAAGCAACAGTAGCCCCATAGCAGTGATGCTCATTCCGGCGGACGCTAGAACCCGTGGTTCGGTGTGGTCTGATAATCTGCCCATAAGTGGTGAAAAAATGGCCATTGTCAGTGGCTGAACCATCATTAGAAGCCCTGCTGCGGTGGGCGATAAGCCTTTAAGGTACTGCAGGTAGAGGCTCAGCAAGACAACGTTCATAAAGGTAGCGCTGTACATGATGAGAGAGGCAAGGCATGAAAAAGTGAAGGTTTTATTGCTAAAGAAAAGCTGCACGTCCATAAGAGGATGTTTGCTTGATCTAGCTTGTTGAAAGAAAACCCCTACGCCGATTAGGCCTGCTGCTATCAACACATACCCTCTTGGGCCAGGCAGGAATGAAACTCCGATGCATATAATGAATATAGCTGAGCAATAAATCAGCGCTCCGGTAAAGTCGAATGAACCTCTTTCATCTGCCGCCCAGTCGCCTTCTACCTTGTAGACGCCGATAAAGAACACCAGAACAGCCAAGGGAATCTGTAGAAGGAAATTTACCCGCCAGCCAAGCTGGTCGACAATAATGCCGCCTAGTAGCGGGCCGCTGGCTAAACCAATATAGATGAACGCAATAACCAGGCCGATTACACGCCCGCGGGTCGCCACCGGGAATACTGAGGATACAATGGCCATCTGCGTTGCGTAGAGCATAGCCGCGCCAAGCCCCTGTAAAAATCGAGCGCCAAGCAGGCTAATAGCACCGGTTGCTGCCGCGGCTAGGCACGATGCAAATACTACAAAAACCGCGCCGATAAGAAATACTTTTTTACGACCGAACATGTCTGCGAGGCGACCAAAGACGAGAATAAACATCGCGCTTGCCATCAAAAAGGCGGTGGGAATCCAGCTTACACTAAGCGCCGAGAGCTTTAGGTCTGCGGCAATATAGGGTAAGGCCACATTGACGGAGGACAGCATAATCGGCACTGAGAGTGCATTTAATAGCACCATGACCAGCACAGATTTTTGTAATGAGGTATAGGGTTCAATCAAGCGCATAGTTGGCAATTTTTTTAACTTAAATACAAGGATACAGCGTCACGGCTGTCTTGCAACACCCCTACTGTTATCGACAAGCTAGCGGATGTCTGGCGAAAGCTGAGTAATAAAGCCTTCAAAATTAGTCGATAAGCTGTATAGATATTTATTAAAGGAACGGTCAGGAGGATCGTCGCTAAAACAGCAACCCCTTCAATGAGCCGACAAGATTGCGCCCAGTTTGTCATAATTTAGAGCGAGACATAACAAAGCATGAACAAATATCATCGACTCAAGTCAGCGATCATTCAAACAGCTTTTTGCTCCACCTGCGATTCAGCTTCGGTCATCGAGATATTGAAAGCGAGACCACTGAGATTGGCGTTGGGAGAATTTACGAACTAGCAATATATGCGGCGGTGACCTTCTACTTCTTGAAAAAAGCAGGGACGGACGGGCTAAGGTAGAATCAGAATTTTACCTTAGCCTGCCCCAGGTCATGCTACCTTTATTTTTGGTATTCGACCTATTTGTGCAAAACTTCAGGCAGTATTTGCAAGTAGATTTAAAACTGATCGACAGTTTTAAATTCGTTCACATTGTGGCCAGCATATTTAAGATGTAGCGCCTCTTTAAATCGTGGCCTAGGGCATCGTGGTAAGCGTCAGGGAAGGTGGCCAGCTAATCTCTGGTATTCATTGAAAACAGTTCGAAATTCAATAGTTAAAAAGTCTAAAGCTACTCTTCTATAAGTGTTTCTCAGTTTACCTCTTACCCCGACCGCAATCATTGACCTGCCCTTACCTACTGTATTTTTACTCGGACACGTAAATTTGCTTTTTGGGATAGGCTCGGGTGACATAGAAGTAGCTAATGAGTAGATTTTAAATGTGGAAATAGTTAAATTTTCTGTTCCGACCGCAGGGAATAAAAAATGGCGGGTCCACTGTGATTCCTAGTTCTGGGAAAAAGAGTTGTCAGTGGGCCGCGCCAATTTCAGTTCAAAAATCTCACTAAGTTATGAAGTACCCATTGAGGTTGATCATCAATAACCTATCGTAGATTTCGGGATGTCTACAGTTTGACAATTAATTTTCCGCGATTGCCTCCTGTAAAAAATAGATTGAGGCCTTCAATCGAGGACTCTAGCCCGCTCAAAACATGTGTGCGGTATTTGATTTTTCCGCTCATTACGTAAGGCGTGAGTTTCTCTAATAGAGCAGGAGCATCACCAAAATGGTCTGGCATGGCGAAGCCACGAACGGTGATGCGTTTTTTGATCAGCCCAATCCAATTGGGGCCAGGTGCCGGCGTGGCCCTGCTGTAATCTGCGATCATTCCGCAGACAACAATTCTCCCATGGGTATTCATCCGCTCGAATACTGCATTCTGGATTGGACCACCGGTATTTTCAAAGTAAATATCAACGCCTTGGGGCGCCAGTTCGGCAAGTTTTGCGATGACGTTATCGGTTTTATAATTAATCGCGGCGTCAAAGCCTAAGTCATCACAGATCCACTGGCACTTTTCGTCATCACCGGCCACGCCTATGACTTTTAGGCCGTCGGCTTTAGCAAGTTGACCAACGATGGACCCTACAGATCCGGCTGCTCCACTCACCACGATTGTTTCGCCTGCCTTGGGCTTGCCAAAACCATATAACCCTTGTGTCGCTGTCAACCCGGGCAAAGCGAATACCGCCAGTACTGTTTCCGGATCTAAGCCGGGCTGTAATTTCGAAACTCCCTCACCATTACTAATCAGGTACTCGGTCCAGCCGAACATACCGCGAACCTCATCACCTGAGGCGAAATTGGGGTGGTTGGACTCGACGACGACGCCGACACCAGAGGATCGCATGACATCGCCCAGTGCAACCGGCGGGATGTAGCTTTCAGGGTCAGGGCTCATCCAGCCAAGCATGGCAGGATCAAGTGACATATGGGTCTGCTTGATAAGAATTTGTTCAGGTCCGGCATTGGTGATCTCATTCTGTACCACTTCGAATAAATCCGGAGTGATGGGGCCAGGCTTGGGGCGGGCGGCAAGATTGATGCTGGTATAGGTGCTCATTAGGTTCTCCATTCGTGTCGTATAGGCTTTGTGCGCATTATTACTCTACTTATCATCTATATAAATAAGCCAAAAGGCGTTAATCTATTGTCTTTAAGACAATAATAGAGCTTTGTAAGGGTAACTTACGATGGATCAATTGAGGGCATTGCGATATTTCACCAAAGTCGTGGAGACCGGTAGCTTTACCAAGGCGGCTGCAAGCTTTTCAGTGCCACCATCGTCTTTGTCCAGACGTATAGCCGATCTGGAGAAAAGCCTAGGAGCAAACCTGCTAAAACGTAGCACACGCGTTGTGCAGGTTACCGAGATCGGTCAGCTGTATTACCAACAGGTGCAAGACATTCTGCATCAGCTCAAGCAAAGCGATGAATCAGTGCGCAGTTATCAGGCTAAACCCATGGGTCTTTTGCGAATCAGTTCTATGGTGAGTTTTGGCGAGCGTGTGCTGCTGCCAATGCTGGAGGAATTCAAGACACTGTATCCAGAGGTTGTTCTGGATGTGAGTCTCGACGATGGCTTGTCGACGCTAACGCGGGATGATGTTGATGTGGCTATACGTGGAGGTTACGCTCCAAACGAAAGGGTGCAGGCGGTGCGCTTGATGGATAACGACTTTATCCCCGTTGCCGCAGCGAGCTATTTAAGCGAGATGGGTACGCCGAAAAGCGCCTTCGAATTACGACAGCACAAAGGGTTGTTTTTTCGAACGCCAAACGGCCCTACGCCTTGGCTTTATCAATCTGAAGGTGAATGGCATGACGTGTCGGCACCACCGGTGGCGGTGTCAACTAACGGAAGTTGGCTGGGAGATCAGGCTGATGCAGGCCATGGGATTATGATGGCGCCACGCTGGTCCATTGCCGAACGTTTGGAAAGTGGCACGTTACAGGAATTATTTTTTGAGCCGAAACTTCAGATTAGCCAGAATCCAGATCTTGCGATTTACCTTTTGTACCAAAAACAGCAATACCTCGTGCCAAAGGTGAAAGCGATGGTGGATTTTCTTGTGGCTCGAATTTGAAAAAAATATTGGGTCTAAGTCGATTCCTTTTGTGCGTGATATAAAGCTCATCAGTAATGACTAGCTAGCCCCTTGTCTGCACTATCTATGGTTCGGCTGCTAGCTTACGTATCCTAGACTTTTAGGCGAGGGGTTGAAGAACATTATTTAGTCTGTGTATGCGATGGAACGTTCAATTATATTTCCCCCGAAAAGCATGCTAACAAGTCCCTGAGACTATCGACTAGTCTAGCTGTAAATTCCATGATTCTACTTCATCTAACATTTCGAAATCTGTCCAATCAAATTTAAGAGGGGTTACCGATATATAGCCCTGCTGATAGGCGTAGGTATCTGTGGTTGGATTGTCGGAATTCACAATCAATCGAACTGACTCATAATCCGTGCTCTGGCCAGTTTGCTCGACTAGCTGATAGCTGCCAGTTTGCAGATACGAATCTCCCATGGGTCTTACGGCTATTCCCTTTAGGGGCCCTGCTGGGACGTTGATAGAGATCATCGTGCCACTAGGCGCGCCAAGCCGGCGATATCGATCGACTAGGTCGGCTGCGAACTTCGCAGTGATGCCGGTATTTTCACTATTAGGAGCTTCCGATACTGCGATTGCAGGTAGCCCGTGATATAGGCCTTCCATCGCTGCTCCTATAGTGCCAGACAGGTGAGAAACATCTCCAACGTTTGCACCGCGATTAATGCCGGACACGACGATATCGAAGGGCTGATCTTTCCCAAGCTCCTTTATGCCGAAGCGCACCGCATCGGCTGGTCTGCCGTGAACGGCGTAGCCAAAGAAGCGACCATCTTGCTCAAAGTTGTCGACCGTTATAGATCCTATAGAGGACTGGCTGGCGCCAGATTGATTCGTATTCGGAGCGGAGACAACTACTTCTACATTTTCCAGCTGCGAAAGAGCCTCATGCAGGGCATGCAGGCGTGGAGATTCTATTCCATCATCGTTTGAAAGCAGTACACGATAGGATTGTGCAGTCACCCCGGCACTAAAGCAGGTCAGTGCAATTGCCGACAAAAATTGAGAGAAGCGTGCCAGGTTGTTGGTTGGTCGCATTATCAGTTCCTCGAGTGCGGTCTTGTGGTTTTAATAAATGGTTATGAAATATTGTGGCAGAAAAATTGAACTGGTATCGGTAAATATAACAATAGTCCAAAGAGTAAGATGGATCCACGGATATTGATCGAAACCGTAGCTATTTGATACCGATAGACCAACCGGGCAATCTAAATGGCATATCTTCAAAGCGTTTCTTTAAGTGGCTGTTGCGGAAACTCGACGAAAATGCAGAGAGATTAACACGTAAAAATTAAAAGGCTATAAGATGGCGTTTATAGAACTTGTATCATATGCGATTCAGGACACATCGCAATAAGCTAACAATCGATTGAAATTCATGCAAGAGATGACACAAATAAAAAAAATCTATATGGGCGCTCATTTTTTGGGTGCAAGCGCAACGTTTTATAGGCACCTATTCCCCTTATTAATAACTATTTAATTCCCATTTGTATTTATTGTGAGCAGGAATATAGGCATGAGATTAATGCGGTTTTAGGGATTTTGGAATGGAAGATCGGTAAAAATCGGTTTTCCGATTTAAAATAAAAAGTTTGTGAGCAACAAGGTAAAAAAGTATAGGGAAAACGATTAAATCGAGGAATCAGTTGTCGAGATTAATCTGAACAGTATCAGATTTAGAATTTCTCATTTCCTTCTACTTAGTATATTATTTTTCCGTAGTGTTCCTCGTTTTCGCAAGAATATGTGAACGGGCAGTTTGGTGCCATTGCTGTGGCAGACAATAAGGATTGCTAGCCGTTGGTTTGTGCGCTACCTGACGGCGCTCCGACTGAATTCTATGTTGAATTTTATGTGCTATGGTTTGAAAAAAAACAATGTCACGATAAACCTTTTATTGGTCGCCCGGGAAGAGAATCTACCGTTGGTAAGAAGAAACACCCTTAATATCAGAGTGTTTAGGAGTCATAAGCGTGAACAATGGATAGGTTTTTCATTGCCTTTTTACAGTTTACGCACTGGTATCATGAATAACCGTTCTCTTACTGAAAAGACAAAGCTTAGAGAGCTTAGAGAGCTTAGAGAGCTCAGAGAGCTAAGAGATATCAAGATGTCGAGCCAATACACCAGTTTCCAAGAGCCATACATTAAGAACGATTTCGCTGATTTAGAGCAATTAACCTTGCTAAACTCTGACGGTGTCGTCAACAAATTATGGAATAATAATGTTAAGGCTGTGATTGAGGGTAAATTTATATGCTAGATCACGATGAGAATATGCTTCAGGTGAGGGAAAGGATTTGCGATGGCACATTGCTCGTTATGGCTATGCTGTCCATTCCTGGTCTTGCCGGCAGCCTCTCTCGTATAACCGATATCGGCATAAAGCCCGTTATGTTCTTCCAAGTCTTAACCGTAATAACCATTTGGGTATCATTCCTCGCTAGAAGGCGCTTGCCCTATTGGTTTCGTGCCACTTTCATCCTTTTTGGGATATATATTGTTGCCATAACAGGCTTGCTGCAATTCGGCTTGCTAGCCCCGGGAGCATGGTTTGTTGTAATTCCAGTCGTCTCCGTAATTCTTTTTAGCTCGAGAGTTGGCTTGGGTATGGCGCTGGCAGAGGGGGTTTCTTTTGCAGTAGTCGCTCTATTGTATACGAAAGGTTATCTCACTCTCGATTTTAATGCGGGTGAATATGCAATCAGCTTACCTGCATGGATTAATCAATTCGCCGCTTATGCCATAGCTGCAGGGATAGTTCTTACCGCTGTTATAATTTCAACTCACAGCCTTGAGAGTGCCCTCGAGGAAACTAACTTAGCGTTGATGGATCGCGTATCCTTGGTTAAAATTTCCGACGGCATAATAACCTTGGACCAACAAGGTGTGATTGCGACAATTAACCCGGCAGCCGAGCGACTGTTTGGATATGAACCTCAGGAGATTATAGGTAGAAAAGCTGAAATATTGATGCCTACGAAGTACCGTGAAGCTCACGCAAAAGGAATTCAACGTTATTTTTCAGGGAAGAAAAGCAGATTAATCGGCGCGGGCCCCATCGAACTTACAGGTTTAAGGAAAAATGGCGAATTATTTCCTATATCTCTTAGTATTGACGGTTTTGTAGTAAATGATCGAGAAATGGTTATTTCGGTAATAAGAGATATTACCGCAGAGAGCTTGGCTCGAAAGGAAAGTGAGCGAACGTCGGCCGAACTGACGCAGTTGATCGATACAGCAAACGCGCCTATTTTTGGCATTGACGCTGCGGGTCAAGTCACTGAGTGGAACCAGTCAGCAGTTAGGATCTCCGGTTTTGAGAAATCGGAAGTACTGGGCCGTGACCTGGTGCAGAATTTTATTACAGAAGAGCACAAGACTTCGGTCAAAGAGGTTTTGGACAATGCGTTACGGGGTGAAGAAACAGCAAACTTCGAGTTCCCACTTAACAGCAAGAGTGGGAGTCACCTTGATATTCTGTTGAATGCAAGTACACGTAAAGATTTAGAAGGCAACATTATTGGCGTTATCGGAGTAGGTCAGGATGTCTCGATGTTAAGGGAGAAAGAGAATGCGCTTCAACAAGCCCAGAAAATGGAGGCTGCAGGACAGCTTACAGGTGGGCTTGCCCATGACTTCAACAATTTGCTCAGTGTTATTCAGGGTAATTTGAGATTTCTTCAAGATGATTTAGAAGAAGTTGATGATGATATTAAGCTACTTTTTGAAGACGCATTATCTGCAGTTGACGACGGCAAAGAGCTAACTGGGCGCCTTCTGCAATTTTCTAGTAAGAGAAACTTACAACCTGATATACAAGGGGTAAATGAAACAATAGAAAAACTTTACCGTCTTATGTTTAGAACTATTGGAGAAAAAATTTCATTAGATGTGAATTTAGCTGAAGAAGAGCTGTTTGTTAATGTTGAACCGTCTCAGCTTGAGACTTCGTTGCTTAACTTGGCGATTAATGCACGCGACGCTATGCCGGGTGGGGGGGAGATTAGCATTACGGCAGAAAGGGTAGGTTATGAGGAGGCAAAGCAAGAAGCTAAACAAACTGGAATGAATGAATTGTTTAGCCAAGAATTTGTGAGGATAGCAGTTAGCGACCAGGGGGAGGGGATTCAGCCAGGTGTTATCGGCAGGATCACTGAGCCATTTTTCACTACAAAAGGCGTTGGTGCTGGCACTGGGCTAGGGCTCAGCATGGTATATAGCTTTCTAAAAACGTCGGGTGGCTTTCTGCGAATAGATAGCGTGGTTGGAGAAGGCACGGTGGTGGAAATGTATTTTCCTTTAATTAAAGGGGAAAAGAGTTCCACGACTGAGGCGATTGCTGCAAGTAGTAAATCTGCTTTTTCTAAGATTATATTAGTCGTAGAAGATGAGCCAAGAGTGCGTAGGGTTGCTATTAGGAATTTACAGGGATTGAACTACAAAACTATCGAGGCTGGTAATGCAGATATAGCCGTATCGATTATTGAATCTGAGGAAAAAATTGATCTCGTTTTTAGCGATATATTGATGCCCGGTGATATGGACGGGCGAATGTTGGGAGACTGGGTTGAGAAGTACTACCCAGAGATAAAAGTCGTTTTAACTTCTGGCTATAGTGAAGATAGGGACGTTTTAAAAGAATCATTAAGTCATGAGGAGTTCGTAAGGCATCCTATAATTAGAAAACCGTATCGCGTAGATGAGTTGGCCATAGCCATTCAGGGTGCATTTGACGAAAATTAGAGTGCTACTATTGGATTTCTGCCGGGTACCGCGAATGGTTTTAATTAAGGATAGTCTATTTGAGACCTTTTCAATTCTTTCCTTAGTTTGGCGTCGGCTACATCAACTCCTCTGTCACTTGGCATCCAGGCCCTTCCTACCGTATCGTTCATGGGCTAATCTCTAAAAATAACGCGATTTGGGCTTAAGGCGAGAGCCTTTGGCAGCTCGTCCAGTACTGGCAAATTAACCCTAATCTGTCAGGGTTTGGTGAATGACCCAATCAAAAATAGTCGAACGTCACCTTTTTCCCTTTCAACTCACTCATACTGTCGAGTAGCTATATTCGTTTTGACCTGAGTTACCGCAATATCAAAGACGGGGACTCAGGATCAGTCATTTAGATTCGTGATTAGCAGTATTCTTTGTGGCTGGACGTTGACCAGGACGCAAAATTGGCTGATGTATTTCTGCTGAAGAGGCGGGATGACCAAATTCGTAAAACGTTTCTTTGAAGGGCTATTGTGCGAACACCGAGGTGGGCCGTATAAGATAGCTAAGGATAAATTGAGAAGTTACAACGTGGTTCATTCCAGATGCTTTCACGACACACCTCAATACTTCGACATTCGAGCTGAGTTGCAGCACGAGACTGCGCGGGAAAGGGCCCAGAACATGCGAGTTTAAAGCGATAGAACAAGCGCAAAGGTTTTTAGGTGCGCAGGCAGGGGTTTACAATTTTTTCAACCCGGTGCGCCGACTGGTGTTAGCAGAAGCCTGTTTATATGTTTGACTTAGTGCCTTTGCATCGTCTGAAAAGCCAGAAGCAAAAAATGTTGCATCTTGCCAATTTTGAGAGCTAATGTTGTCAACATTTCGTCGATTCATATCTTACCAAAATATTCTCGGATTTCGTCTGCGCTCCCAGGTTCTCTTATAAATCTGCCACTAGCCTTAAGAAACTTACAGCGTTTTGCGAAATCCATTTGTTGTTTATTGAGCACGTTCTTTACCGATGCTACTAAGTTTACACCGGAAACATAGGATACGAATGACGCAACCTGATATTCAGTTTCAGCATCGTCTATCTGACTGGGCCTGAATCTATCGTCGGCCATATTTAACGTAAGCTCATCGATCGGGAGTTTGTTCAGCAAAGACAGTATTTCATCTGGGTTTTCTTTAACACTGATGCCAAGCCCAAAACCCTTTATTTTCAGCCTTGAAAGTACGTAGCTAATGGATTTGGCTGAATCGACTATGACTCGCTCGTCTATTTCAAACTGAACATTACTGCTAACCAAATTAGCCTGTTTAACAATTTTCTCTAAATAGTCTGGAGTGGAATTATCATGGAGCAATTCGCTAGGTAGTGGTATTTTTAAGCATGTTTCCTTTGCATTATCTTTGAATATTCCCTTAGTGGTCGGCGTGTAGCGTAGTAGTGTTGCTACAGATCCCTTCGCTATTTTAGGGCGGTATATGTCTTCAGCCAAAGTGCTCATGCTGACTATCTGGCCGTCGTCCATGCGCCAGACTAGGTTTGCTCTTACCCAATAATTGTCATGACTTGAGTCTATATCAAGGTTCAATTCTGGTTCGAAAACTGCCTGAGGCCCAAAGCTCGAAATTGGTTGAATGCCTGCGCTTAATGTTTTCGCGTCAATCAGTGGCTGCAATATGCCTTCTACTTGCCCAAGAGCGAAAGGCTTGGTTATGGTGTCAATTACGTCAAGCTGATTTTGTCTCGCTCCTTCGCTGACATAAGAGAGAGTTCTTTTGTCTATCCCACTCATTAGAACGATCTTGGATTTACATCCGGCTTGACCTAGGCCGCTAATGACTTCCACGCCGTCGATTCCTGGCATAGCGAGATCCAGGAAAATAACATCGGGCTCATACGCAATTAACGCATTACCAACTTGATTTCCATCTTCGATGCACTTAACTTCGCAGCTCAGTTTCTCGATTATTCGTTTGAGAATACTTGAAATACGAGCCTCGTCATCGACTACTAAAACTTTTAGTTTTACTGTCTGTTCTTGAGTTCATGTAAAGATAGCCTTGAAATTTGTCGTATTATTTTGGATTATACCCTCCGAATGGGCGGAACAGGGAAAAATTTACCGATTGCGATTAATTCCTTTACGAATCTATTTTCCAACTCTGAGTCCCATGATTTTCTGTTGAATACTGAGGAACGATACCGACTCGGTTTTGGGAGGATTTAAACTTGGGATAGCGGATATGTCGACTATAAATATACCTCTTGATTGCCTCGATGCTCTTGTAAGCTTACTCCTTAAGAAAATTAGCATATATAATGATGATTTCGATTTTTATAGGTCCATAGAGGTTAAGTAATGTTGGCCACTGGTTTATGGTCATGCCTGTACTTCTTCTCTGCCACGCTTGGTGATAGGCCAACGTTATGTTGATGTGGCCTTACACGACTGTAATCGTCAGTTATGAGATTACTCACCAAAAGCTTTGCTTCGAAGGAAACCCGGCAACCTATCAAAGGCATCCACTCATTTTTGAAGCTCTTGAAAAACCTTTCCACTGGTGAATTGATGCTCCTATGTAAAAAATTTTGGTTTTTATGGCGACAACCTTTTTGGTAGCATTGCTTACAATAAGGCGTTTGGTCTATTGGTTTTATGTCAGTTTCTCATCTTCACAATATATATCCTCGTCTTAGCAGGTTCGTGGCAACTACGCGTAATAGCTTCTAGAGTATTGTATGCTGCAATTCCAACAGACACCGCCGTTTTTTTCAGTCCGAAGGTTGGTTTAGGTATCGCTGAAATCACTAATGCTGAATTGATTATAGTTGTAAACTTTGTCTGTACCATATGAATGCAAAAATTCAGGTTGGTGATTTCCAGCAATGGCTGTGACATATGCGCCCAATAATTTCGCTATTTGAATGCCATAAGCACCCAGGACTCCTGCCGGCATTTACTATTAACGTCATACCGGCTTAAGGTGGCAAAGGTCTGTCAAGGGAACTAAGGTGGTTAAGGATTTAAGCGGCATCGTCGCGGGTTTTGATCAATACATTTTCGACCTAATACTCTTGCAATTGATCAAGCCAGTCAGAGTCGTGGTCCTTGGTCCTTGGTGCGAGGCGAACTGCAAGCGATAAGGGTCGCCATGTTCAAGAAAATCAGATATTCATTGGTGACTGACTGTTTTTGAATCTGAATTGCAATTGTATGGTGAGTTATTCGCAGAGCCAACGGAGTCAAACTATTTCAAAAACTACTATGAATTGACACCAGATCTTTGGGTCACTAATAATAAGGTATCTCTCAACATAACAGTAATTGGTGGGTGATCCAATCAGCAACGGTCAAGCGCGATTGATCTCCCCAGCTACTCTGGTTTGGGCGGCTAACTTGTCAATAGTGCATCGTGCATTGTCGACCGCGCTAGTATGCAAGAGACCTCGGGCGAAGCCAGTAGCCACTCTGTGATACGATGTTTGTAGGAATCTGTTGGGCCAGCTTTATTTGATGAGCCGCCGATGAGTCTCGATTACGTTCTCACATGCAACTCGTGAGCAGGCCCTCACTAGAGGGAAGATACTTTCCGCTTCAGCGTCTCATCAGATAACTATTGCGCTATTGCCAGCCTTGCGAAGCAGATTCAATTTATCGATTCAGTGACTTTGTAGCCAAGGTGCTTTGCTTTTTATGGAAACTTGTCATTGAGAATCACTTCATTTCGTCCAATAGAAACGTTATTCCAATCAAACTAGATGCCTAGACAATGTACACTTTAAGATATATTTCAAGTTATTCTCAGCAAGTAAAAGATCAAGTGCATGAATTGATTGAGAAAGATAACCTGGCAGATTACCTTCTAAATAAATACACCACAACACACGAGTTTGTGAATGACAAATTGCTTCGAGAGTACGCTGTAGCAATAAAAAACCAATATATAAAAAAGTCTTCACCGCTAAGTCAGGTTATTTATGATCCTAAAATCCACGTGATTAACAACGCACTTGGATTGCATACAATTGTTTCTAGGGTTCAAGGGAATAAATTGAAGAGCAAAAATGAAATCAGAATTAGCGATATATTTAGAAAATCCCCAGAACCATTCTTAAGAATGATTGTTGTTCATGAGCTAGCCCATTTAAAAGAAAAAGACCACAACAAAGCCTTTTACAAACTCTGTTGTCATATGTCCAGCGACTACCATCAACTTGAACTTGATATGCGGCTCTATCTAATTCAGTTAGCGATAAATGGAGACATATACTGAGACATATACTGAGACATAGGAGTGTCATTCGTAACTGGCTATAGGATGCTATTGAGGGGTCAACTCCCGACCTGGCGGGGTCTAGTGTATGACGTAATAAAAAATGCTCAAGCGTCACTGATTCTCGCCTTAAATAATAAAACTACCAGGTCGATATGCCATCTATTCGACCCAAGTCGCCGCGACGTCGAGGACTTGAAGGCCGAGCGGAGCATTTCCGTCAGCTATGAAACCATTAGGTTCTGGTGCAATAAGTTCAGTTCAAAATATCCTCAAAGTTTGAGAAGGATGCATCAGGACTCCAGCGACATGCTTTTCGTTGATGAGGTTTTCATTAGGGTCTACGGGAAGTGGCTTTATCCATAGAGAGCTGTTGATCTGAACGGTGAAGTAGTGGATATATTCCTCCAGAACAAGCGTGATGGAAGCGCCGAAAAGCTGCTCTTCATGTGGTTTTTTCGCAAAAATAAAGGCGAGCTGAGTAAGATTGTCACGAATAAACTGAGAAGCGACTACGTGGTCTATAGAGGCCAGATTCCAGATTCCAGAGGCCATTCACGGGACTTCCTAATTCGCTAATAATCGAGTTGAGGTCTCTATGGGTCTACACAGGAGTGAGCGTAGCATAGGATAATTCAAATCGGTGGAGCGTCCACGACATTTTTTAGTTGCTCATACCTTCGAGTACAATTTATTTAATCTAGAACGTCATATGGTGTCAAATGAGAGATACTGGTATTTTTTTGCTGCGTGATTTTACTTTTTATGAAAAGGCCGTGGCAATCTAGAGTAAGCGAAGCAGTAGATTTGAGAGTGAAAATAGTTAACGTGTCATTACTGACTGAGGGTTGTGTGTTTTAGTTGAGTTCACAGCACGTAGGAAATAATTTCCGTCTTATGACCCGGTACCAAATAAGTTTCATTTAAATGTCTCTACATAACTCTAACCACATTTAGCACTACTGACTAAATTACTTAATAAAATGGCGTCACCGATAATTCGATTTTTTTTGATGCTATCTATCCGAAACATTTCTAAAAAGTTCTTCTTTGGTGGTCCACAGATCCAGACCAAAACATAGCCCTTCCGACGCTATCTGAAATCGGGTGGCCGGCCGAGCCGCCTAGGTCGCAGTTCTTCAAACCGTTTATCTAACCGTAAGCCTAACCGGATCTGAAACTTATCATTCAGACTGGACCTGCAAATGAGTGACATTCAGATAAATTGCAAAGTGCTACTTATGGTCCCAATGCCTGCAGGCACCTTGTCTACGTTCGACTTTGATGTCTGTTGTGCAAGCATCTGCACGCGGAGTCTTTTTAGTCTATGACACGATAGCCCGATGGGGTGTATTCGATAGAGCTGGGGAAGTCTAATTCTTTGATTCTTGAATGTCCTACAAAGGCAGCATCTTCTGGGTCTCTGCTTGCACCATAACGTCTCATGAACTGGCTTTCTTCTCCGAGTTCAGGTATCAAGCCGGTCAGTGCCATGCGAATGACTTTTGCGACTTCGACCGGGTTGTCGCGCTGAGGATAGTGGCCAGCAGTGGGTAGGATCCAGAAGCTGCTTTCCACCTCTCTATCGTTTAGATAGGCATCCCAAACATGATTGGGAATTCTAATGGGATTAATGTCATCGGCTAATCCCCAAAGGTAAGCAACTGGCACGGGGCTGCGTGATAAATTTTCTAACCAGCGAACCTCGTTCGCCTGACGTTCCAATAAGTAGCGACCAACATACAGCAGTGAGATATTGCCTTGCTTGAATGCGAAGATATCCGAAAAGGCGAGTGACTCTGGTTCTCCTTCGGTGCGCCGTGCCCGGGCCGAACGTGCGGCTATCATACGTTCACCGGC
>Ga0302131_1000915_pt1 | contig 16591 bp, 9 predicted proteins | sample CB9_20m_MG_FD_203105 | JGI IMG/M metagenome (GOLD analysis project Ga0302131, IMG submission 203105) | Marine microbial communities from Western Arctic Ocean, Canada - CB9_20m | ecosystem: Environmental > Aquatic > Marine > Oceanic | place: Canada: Western Arctic Ocean | collected 2017-09-19
GATCACCGCGACAACTGATTTCAACATACAAGGCTCCGGCGCTAGAACTCATAATGCGTTGATATTGATCATCCAACGTCCAACATCCAACATCCAACATCCAACATCCAACACCCAACATCCAACATCTGCAAACTAAGATGCTGCGGGAACAAGGGCTGGTTGAGTTCGCTGCCCAGCGGAATTCTCGCTGCCTGTTGCTACGTTTTAATGTCTGCTAGGATGCAGTCGCGTTTCTTTTCATGGTGTGGCATGTCCTCTAATCACTCTCTGCCTTTTTTCACTCGTGCCCTGGCTGCGCTCAAGGGGTTCCAGCGGTTGTCAATGGGGCTAGTTATAATCGCTGGTGCTGCCGCTATTTTACTGGTGTCGGATCTAGGATCGCGAAAAAACGCCGTGCGTGACACAGGCCAGGGAGCCGCTACTCAACGGGTTGCCGTCATACAGCATGCAACACTCGATGCGACGGACGACGGTGTTCGCGGGATTTTCGAAGCGCTGGCAAGTCGTGGTTTCCAAGAAGGTATAGATCTGGAGTTTCTTCGATATAACGCGCAGGGAGACATCAGCACGGCTAATGCGATTGCGAAGGAAGTCACCAGCGCCGACCTCGACTTGGTGATCACCGTGTCGACGCTGTCTTTGCAAACTGTCGCCAATTCAAACCGTTTTCAGACTTCACCGCGGGTTCATGTCTTTGGGCTCACATCGAATCCTTTCGAGGCAGGGGTAGGGCTAAATGCCGATGACCCACTCGATCATCCACCCTATATGGCAGGGCTTGGCAGCTTGCCACCTGTGCGGGACCTTTTTGTTCTATTGACACAAATTCAGCCCAGGGCTAAGCGGATTGGGCTAGTGTGGAACCCGGCGGAAGCTAATTCCGAGGCAGCGACACTGATGGCGCGCGAGGTAGCCAAAGAGTTGGGTCTGACCTTGGTGGAAGGCAATGCTGAGACGTCCGCTATGGCGGGCGAGGTGGCACTTTCGGTCATGGCTCGAGGCGTAGACGTGCTTTGGGTTAGCCCAGACATCACCGTCATCACCGCGCTTGAAGTGCTGGTGTCTGTTGCCAATCGCGCGGGAGTCCCGGTGATTACCTCGTTGCCTGGGTCGGCCGCCCGTGGCTCCCTGTTGGATCTTGGTGCAAACTATCATGATGTTGGTTATGTGCAGGGTTTGTTGGCTGCAGACGTTCTCCAGGGGCGCGATCCTGCGACCATTCCTACGGTGAACTGGATGCCGGTCGAGCTTCATCTAAACCTTACTGCGCTCGATGGACTGAAAATGCCCTGGGTGATCCCTGAGGCTGTTATAAAAAAGGCGAGTCAAGTGACCGATGAAGCAGGCCACCGAAAGCAGAATGTTCCGGTTGCAGAGCCACCCGCTGCACTGCTGTGGAACAAAGAACCAAGTGCGGATAAGACGCCTCATGAGACGGTGGCTAACTCGTGAATCTTCTAATCGGGGCACTGACTCTGGGCTTGATACTCGCCATCCTGGCCCTTGGGGTGTATATAAGTTTTCGGATCTTCAATATCCCAGATATCACCGCGGAGGGTTCCATAACGCTCGGGGGTGTGGTCGCCGCGGTACTCATTATTAGCGGGATGCATCCGTTGGCGGCCACGCTTGCCGCCGTGGTCGCAGGCGCAATCGCCGGAGCGGGCACAGGTTTAATGGCCACCAAGTTCAAGATACAGCCGCTTCTGGCGGGTATTCTTGCGATGACAGCTCTGTACTCCATCAATCTTCGGCTGATGGGGCGTAGCAATCTACCCCTTGTCAACGAGGAGACCCTGGCAACCTACGCCGAGCGGTTCGGTAGCATGATATTTGGTGGTCGTTCCGTCGTGGAGGTTTTCGGGTGGGAGGTCGGGATGCGCGACCTGGCGATGTTGATCGCATCATTTGTGCTGGTAGTTCTGGTATGCCTGATGCTTTATTGGTTTTTTCGAACTCAGCTGGGCACCGCGATGCGGGCGTCTGGTGACAACCCACAAATGATGACGGCTCTGGGCGTCAGTGTAGAGACAGTGACGATCGTTGGTCTGGCGATGTCGAACGGGCTGATCGCCCTGAGTGGGGCTCTATTGGCGCAGTATCAAGGTTTCGCGGATGTGCAAATGGGTATCGGCATCATCGTACTTGGATTGGCTAGCGTTATCATCGGCGAAGCACTGGTCGGAAGCCGCTCACTGGGCCTGCTGATCTGCGGTGCTATTATGGGCGCGGTATTATTCAGGCTGCTGGTAGCTGTTGCTCTTCGATGGGGCCTGAATCCCAGCGACCTAAAGCTCATTACAGCGGTATTCGTGTTCCTTGCGTTGGTTGCACCGACCTTTATTCGCAAACTTAAACCTCCCGTGCCGCTCAATGTCGAGGAGGCTTAAAAACATGCTGCAAATCTCCGGAATCTCAAAGACATTTAATACGGGTACGAGTAACGAAGTCCGTGCGCTGACCGATGTGTCGTTAGATCTTGTGAAAGGATCGTTCCTGGTCATTATCGGCACCAATGGCAGTGGGAAATCGACGCTGCTTAACGCGGTCGCAGGGTCTTTTAGAGTGGATTCTGGGTCGCTGGGCCTTGCTGAACAAAATATTACCAAATGGCCCGAGCATCAACGGGCTCAATTGGTCGGGCGAGTCTTTCAGAACCCTTTCAGTGGCACTGCTCCGAGCATGTCGATAGCAGAAAATCTTGCTTTGGCAGCTCGCAGAGGAAAGAGTAGAGGCCTTGCGCCAGCGCTCAATCTCGGCGTCAGATCTGAATTCAAGGATCGGGTCCGCGCCCTCAACATGGGTCTTGAAAATCGGCTTGATAACCCGATTGGTACCCTATCGGGTGGGCAGCGCCAGGCGCTCACACTGTTGATGGCTTCGTGGTTAAAACCAGACCTGCTACTGCTTGATGAGCACACGGCGGCGCTGGACCCGAAGAGTGCTGAACAAGTGATTGAGTTGACCCACGACATTATAACCCGCGATAAACTGACCACGTTGATGGTCACACACTCTATGCAGCAGGCCGTCGACCTGGGAGACCGCATCGTGATGATGCATAAGGGTCGAGTGATCGATGATATTCACGGCAGCGCTCGTGAGCGGGTCAAACCCGAGGACCTCCTTAAGCGTTTTGAAGAGTTGCGCCGGCGTGAGCAACTCGGGGGTTCTGCAGGCGCTTTTTTACGCGAGGCAAAAGGGACCGCAGAACTCATGGCGATCTTCGAGCTAATCGTGGGTATAGATCAGCACATCGATGCGCGTGAAATCAAATTGATTGAAGCCTTCGCGAGCCGCTGGAACCTGACGCTGCCTGATCTTACCGAAGGTACCATCGGTGAGGCGGCGGATATTCTGGCGCTGCGCAAATGTGTAACGAGCTACCTGCAACTTGCGCCGCCAACGGAGCAAGCCACAGAGTTACTAGATGCCCTGCATCAATTCGTTAACGCCGACGAATTGGTCTCAGAGGCCGAAGAGGTCGTTATGGATGAGGTCACAGGGATGATAATGGGGTATGTGACGCAATCTGGTGATCAGGCAGGGCATGAGGTTGTTATCGTTCCGCAGACCGACGAGCAGAAAGAGCGGGTTGTGTCGTTACTGCCAGGGATCGAGCCATTAAGCATGCGGGGGGGCAACGTATACACCGTGGGTCGCTTTTACTCTGCGAAGTATGCCGATGTAATTTGTGATAAGTACATTACCCTGGGTTTATTTACCGCTCGCATTGAGGTCTAACCTTCGGTCAGGCTAGTGACTTTATTACCATCTGGTCTGTTATATTTCGAGCACCAAAACCGCTCGCCGACTAGGCTTCTGTTCGATCACGCGCCGCAACTCAGCAAGCAAACGCAGGACAATTTTGAAGCAGTTATCGACGAATGACTTCGTTGGATAAGCGGCGGAACCTCTGGCAAAAATCATAGTCTTCTTAAGAGTTTAGTGGTTTGGCGTGATAACCCAGTGTTAATAAAGCGCTATGTTTATTGACTAGTATTAATGGGCATAGAGAAAATTAAAATAATCGTAGCAGGCTTGTGTTTTCTGTTGCTGAGGTCCGGTCCACCGAGGGGCGTTGAAATTTAGTGATATTATGCGGGTCGAAACCTATATTGCAGCAGGGGAGAGAGTAGATGAGTCGTCTTAGGAACACGCGCAGCAGGATTGCTGCCGGTGGCCGAGGTTTGGCTCGGTTCATGGCAGTGACGGGGTGTCTTTGGGCGACATTCTTTGCGCACGGGGTGGTAGCTGAGTGTGGAACGGTTGACCCGCTGCCCGGCTTTGAGTCGTCCTACGCCAGGGGCTGGGGCATCGACCAGCGCAATACGCGCTACCAACCGCGATCAACGATTGATTCGGGCAATGCTGCCAAGCTCACCCTTAAGTGGGCTTATGGATTGGCAAGCACGACCCCACGGTCATATCCATTGGTGACGGAGGACACTATTTTTCTTGGGGATGGCGGACGCGGCTTGGTGGCGCTTGAACGAGAAACCGGCTGCGAGCGCTGGGTTTACGAACACGAAGGGCCGATTAGCAGCACCATACTTCAGGGCTGGATCGGTAAGCGACGTATTTTGATTTTCAATGATCGCAATGATGGTATGTTCGCGATAGATGCCGTCGATGGCGAGTTCATTTGGCATGCGACAGTGGAAGATGAACCTGCTCCTTGGTACTCAGGTTCCCCACTATTGCTTGGCGATACGGTGATTCTGCCGGTGTCCTCTAAGGAAGTAGGCTACGCGGTTAACCCCATTTACGGTTGCTGTACGACCAGCGGTGGGATGGCGGCTTTCGACATCAAGACGGGGGCGAAGCTCTGGTATATCCCGACAATAGAAGCCATAGCCCAGCCGACTGAACGCCACTGGCTCTTCGTTCAGGAATACGGGCCCAGTGGTGCTCCAGTCTGGGCTGCCCCGAGTTATGACGCCAAGCGGGGTTTAATTTTCTTCGGTACAGGACAAAACTATTCACATCCGACCACTGAGACCAGTGATTCGATTTTTGCTGTAGTCGCTAAAACTGGTGAGGTGCGTTGGGTTCGTCAGTTCACGGCTAACGACGCGTATACAGCAGCCTGTAACCTTGAGGCTCTTAATCACCCTAACTGTCCAGACCCTACGGGCCCTGATGTAGATTTTGGCGCGGCGACGATGCTTGTGAAAAGCAAAGCCGGCCGAGAGTTGGTGATTGCCGGCCAGAAGTCAGCAGACGCGCACGCTATGGACCCGGAGACCGGCGAGGTGGTGTGGACCCAAAAGCTGGGGCGCGGCGGTATTATTGGTGGCGTGCATTGGGGCATGGCGGCCAATGAGTCCCTTGGGCTGGTTTATGTGCCGATTAGCGATAAGAAAATTGTCGGGTTTTCCTCCCCGGGAGAGCCCACTCCAGGATTGTATGCGTTGGATATTGAGACTGGCGAACGGCGCTGGAAATACTCTCGGGGTTCGAGGTGTCCGGACTTGGAGTGCGTCTTCGGATTCTCTGCGGCCATTATTGCCAGCAACGATATCGTAGTGGCGGGTAGCATGGATGGCATTCTTGAGGTTATAGCCGCGGAATCTGGAAAACGCCTGTGGTCTCATGATTCCTGGCGTGATTATAGGTCCGTCAATAACGTGGTAACCTCGGGTGGCGCTTTTGATGCTCATGGGGCGATGATCGCCGATGACTTGTTACTTGTCAGCTCCGGTTACAGTTATGTGGGTCAACAGCGGGGTGGCAACGCGTTTCTGGTATTCCAGATAGGGGTTGATGATGAGCAGTGAGCTACTGTTGGCCGGTCGTTTTCGACGCCTTGTTGCAACGTTAGTTGATGCTGTTTTAGTGCCTGCCCTGGCCTTGTTATTGCTGACGATCACTGATGTCATGGAGGATGCAGATGACTACGCCAACGTGGGTTTGATGATGCTGTGGGTATTTTTGTTGGCAGTCGTTGCCTACGTTATCTTGAATGGCTATACGCTTTGGCGACGCGGTCAAACGCTGGGGAAATGGGTAATGGGCATTGCTATTGTGCCGGCGTCGAGCCTCCTTTATGACAGCGCGAAAAACGATGGTGATGCGCACCAGCGCGCGTACGTTCCTGCACCCTTCGTTCCTGCACCCTTCGTTCCTGCACCCTTATGGAAGCTGATTTTCATTCGGGCTCTATTTTTCCCACTACTTTTTATGGCCGTAGTGCCTTGGGTTGCTTTGTTGCCCGTTCTCGACCAGGCATTAATTTTTGGAAAACGTCGTCGTTGTTTACATGACTTAGTCGCGGGAACGGTGGTCGTGCGGGTGTAAAGGACCGGTTACGGGCCAACGCACAATGCTGAACAAATAGGTTTTTTACCCCTCCTATTCGTCCCGCGGTCCCGCCAACTGAACCTTAATCCCGTCAGGATCAAAGAAGAATACGATGCCGAACCCGGTGCCGCCGCCGATTGGGCCCAATTGTTCATAACCGAGTTCAGTCATCGTCTTTATCGTCGCAGTTAGATCTTTCACATAGAAATTTATCCGGTCGATGCCAAGGTGATTTACCGGTGGCGGGTAGGGTGGTGCATCGTTGTGGGGGCTCTTCCACTGCCGCAACTGAAGCGTTGCCCGATCGGTACCGTCACCAAGGCTAATGTCTTGCCCTTCGAACTCGATCGGTCCATCAAAGCCGTGTGCTGCGGCAAACTCACCGGAGCCAGCCAGCGATCCGGGTTTAGATTCAGTGAACCCGAGCAGTCGGTAGAACTCGCGAGACCTTTGCAGATCAGTGACGTTCATATTCGTGTTCACTAGCCGCACGAGGTCGGGCCCCGGGGTTGGCTCCTCACCTCCGACGGTCTGGATTAACTTTAAGAAGGTGCCGTCTTGGTCCTTTAAGAACACGAATCTCTCGCCATTGGGCGCTTTAGCCGGTGCTGAAACGAATTCCACACCCTGCGCCTTTAGGTAGGCAAAGTCGCCATCCAGATCGTTGGTTGAGTAGGTGGCGTAGGTCATCCCGATGCGATTCAGTTCGGCGTATGGCGGTTCGTCGCGATAGGAGTCTCCCCTGAATTGCACGGTGTCGACGAATGGCGGTGTAGGCGGATCTTCAAGGCTATGTAGCGAGACGTGGATAAGGTAATCGTTCGGGAAGCCGAGCGCCTGCGCAAAGGTGGTACTCGTCTCTGGCCCTGCCGGATAGATCTCGCCTATCAAGCCCAGGGTGTTGTAGAAAATTCGCTGGCGTTCGATGTTGGTCGTATTGAGCCCAAAGTAGCCTTGGCGCATGAGCCCTAATTCCGCCTGGGTGACTTGGGTCACGCGAACCCCGAGGGTCCCACTGCGCCTGCCGGGAACGGTTACCTCGATGGTGTTGCTCTTATTAATTGTCAATCCTACGACGACCTGGCCGTTGCCGCTAAAGTCTTTCGGCTCGACGACGCTGCGACCGTTGATCTTTATCCATGCGGTGTCGATACCTTCGTCCTGAAGGACCAGCTTCGCCGGACCATCAATGGCCCTAAATTTAGCCGAGTAGGTGGTTGGTTTGCCTTGCAGAAGCTCATAGGTCGCTGGCCCGAAGCGAGTCAGATTAGCCTCAGTCGCTGCGACTCCGGGCGCAAGCGCCACGAGGCTCAAAAATAACGCTGAGCCGGCTGCGCTCAGAGCCAAGCCCAAAATGGTATGGGTTCCTTTGATTTTATTCATGTATGTTTCTCCAGGCACGAGGAGTCACGTAGTGTGACAGTAAGCGAAGGTCCTGACGCCGTTTACGGTGCCAGTTGCGATTAGTTTTGTCGCCAGAGTTGATACAAAAAAAATACGACAAGGCAACATAACATGACCCGCAATCGTTAGTCATCCTAGAGGGTCTTTGTTTTTGTATTGCCTGAGATGGGGTGAAGGCTGGACCACTATTTCTAGTAGAAATTATCGCCTAGCTGTTGGGGCTTGTCTTTAGTGTGCTTTAGTTCCGCCCCCAACGGGTTCTATACTGTTGGATCCACCAAAGGCCAGGCGACTCTGTCTTGAGTTTAGATGACGTTCAACAGCACAATGATTCGCCCAGTGAAGATAGTTCGGTCGAACGTTACTATCCTGGGACCTTTGGCTCGCTGGCAATCAGAGATTTTCGGTTTCTATGGTTCGCCAATCTGCTGGCATCATTTGCGATGCAGATGCAAATCGTGGCGCGTGGCTGGCTGATCTATGACATGACGAACTCTCCCATGGCCCTGACCTGGGTGATGCTGTCGTTCATGCTGCCATCATTCGTATTTTCTCTGGCGGGAGGAGTGATAGCTGACCGGTTGCCGAAGAAACCAATCATCGTCGTAGCACAGTTGTTTAATGCCATTGCGACCACGTTTCTGGCTTACATCATTTTCACAGGAGAAGTTCATTTCTGGCATTTCATCATTATTGGGCTCTTTAACGGCACAGTTTTATCCTTCTCTATGCCCGCGAGAAGTGCTTTGATTCCAGAAGTCGTTGGTGAGGCTAATCTGGTTAATGCCATGGCTTTGCAGAGTGCGACCTTTAATCTGTCTAGGATTCTTGGTCCAGCGATTGCGGGTGTGTTTATCGCCGTATTTGCGGCGGGCAACACCACTTCAACAATCGGTGTTGGTATTGTCTTCTTTCTGATTGCGGGACTCTATTTGGTTGCAGTCATTGCAACAACCATGGTCAATTGTGTTGGTCTTCCAGCTGCGTCGAATAACGCTTCTCCACTTGATGACGTTAAGGAGGGGTTTGCTTACATGTGGCAGAACAAGATTATTCTAGGTTTGCTAATCATGAGCTTTGTGCCTTTTACCTTCGGCTTCTCAGCGTCGTTTCTGTTGCCCGCATTCAATAAGGACGTCATCAGTGGTGGTCCAGATGATTTGGGTTTACTGATAACCAGCATGGGCGCCGGGGCATTTTTTGGCTCGATGATATTGGCTCGACTGGGCGACATTAAACGCAAAGGCCGCGTCATGTTCGTCAGCGCATACCTTTGGGGGATAGCAGTCGCTGCTTTTGCGCTGTCACAAAACCTGGGTATGGCGCTAATCCTGGGTGCCGCGACGGGTTTTTTCAGCTCTGTGTTCGGCTCTCTCAACATGAGTATTATCCAGCTTATTGTGCGGCCAGATATTCGTGGCAGGGTGATGGCTATCATGATGATGACTTTTGGGTTGATGCCGATTGGCGTCATACCAGTTAGTGCGTTGGCAGAATTCGTTGGTATAGACGTCGCTTTGCTTTTCTCCGCAGCCATGCTGATGTTGAGTATGGTTTTTCTGGCTTATTTTTTTCCCGACCTGCTAAAGCTTGATAAAGGTCATGGAGACCACATTCTCATAAAAAATAGCGATATGGCTGGATCTTAGAATTAAACTTGCGCCAAGTTAGGGCGCGCTCTCTGGGGTCTAAATATTATCAGCACAGATATTCCCACCGTAGGGTGTGTTCGCCCCAGCCCCTGCCGGTTTTTCTGATTTAAGGCAATCAATGTGCTGGCTAGCGTTACTACTTTAGACCTCGTCGAAAAGCCGCCAGGGCAACACAATGCACCTCATCTGCTTAGTTAGGTTTACATCGATTCGGAAACCCAACTTGGGTTGGGGTCAAATTTTTGACTGATCGCTGGTACATCTACCACTACTTCTGTTGATAAAAACCGGTGCCGATAACAGCGTCTGCCACAAAGACAGGATGTTTCGAGCATCTAAAACTAACTGGTCCCTAAAAAGACGAACGGTTTAACTTATTCACTTTCTAGAGGCTCCAGAAACACCCTCCATTATTTTGGCAGGGTTCATGCCAATTAAGTAAAGACCTGGGCATCAAAGCTACTGCCCTTAATCCGTAAAATTTAAAGCTTGACTTTAAAAAAAGTTAAGAGGACATTAAAAACGTACGTTTGCTAACTGGGGATAAAAATGTGTCACGACACATTGATGAAAATCACCATAGCGACTATATCATCAGGTCCACGCTTGATGATGCCGTTAGCCTGCTATGCGAAGAATGAAAATCTTGGCCTTGTAGAGATTGCAGCTAATCCAGGTAGCCGAGAAGAAACCCCAAATAGCAAAAGTGACTATTTAGTTAACTAACTAAGAGGGCACAGCGATGAGTTTTAAGCTACTAATCGTAATTACATTTCTACTTGGAACCCTCGGGGTTTCAACCGCTTCGTCTGCTGAAAACAGGGCAGTAATCGAAGAAATCATTGTTACCGCACGTAAAAAGCAAGAATCCGTGCAGGACGTTCCAATCTCCATGACCGCGCTGTCGAAAGAACTTCAGGACTCTACTATTCGAGACCTGGCAGACATCGAGGGATATGCGCCTAATGTTGTTTTTAACCAAGGCGCAGCAGGCGGCGGGGGTGCCGGCACACGGGTGATCATTCGCGGTATTGCAGGAAGCGCCATCGGCGAAAAATCATTTGATAACCCCATTGCAGTATCTCTGGATGGTATATTTTTTAATTCAGACTCCGGCCGGATCGTCCAGAATTTCGATGTGGAACGTGTGGAAGTACTCCGCGGCCCCCAGGGGACCTTGTTCGGTCGAAATACAGTGGGTGGCGTAATCAACGTAATTCGCACCAGACCCACGGGTGTGCTGGGCGGCAAGATCAGAGCGACGGCGGGGCGCTACGGTCAAGAGGAAGTGCGAGCTTTGCTCAATTTTCCTATTGTCGACACCTTGGCCGCAAAGGTTTTTTACGCCAGCGTTAAGTCAGATGGACCGCTAGATCGAACGTTCGACGGTGGCCATGCGCCGAAGGTTGATTATGAAAACTTCGGCATTCAGCTGCTGTGGGAGCCAAACGAAAAATTTGATGCCCTGTTTGCCTTCGATCGATACAACAACGCCAGCGATGGCAGCGCGCCTACAAATTGGAACAATAGTGGCGGGGTGGTTGAAGGTATTCCGTTCACGTTTCCTTGCCTAATTTTCGGGGATTGCGCAGGGGACGGTAAGGTCCTTGGTAGCGTTGGGGATTCGGTGGATACCAACCAGCGTAACGCGGGCGACTATCGCAACGATGTCGTCTCATTGACCATGAAGTACCAAATTAACGACAATTTGACGTTGATATCAACAACGGGGTATCACGACACTCCCTACGAGGACGAAATCTCGGAGCTTGACGGCAGCGCCCTTGACTTCATATTCATTGATAACAGGAACGACTACGACCAATTCAGCACGGAGTTGCGCCTTGAAGGTGGTTACGAGCGTTTTGATTTTGTCTTGGGTACCTATTATCTTGACAGCGAATATAATCAGGACTGGGCAACCGTCGGCTCGTTCTGGTCGATTGTTATCCCGCCCGCTGCTGGCGATTTGGCCAACTCGGCAGCTGACACGGCAATATGTGCGAGCAATATGGTACCCGGTAACGACACCTTGTGGTGTGATGTTAGCTTTGCTCCTGGCGGTAAAAATTTTGGTGAAGCGCTTGGTGCCGGTTTTGACCAGCGCCTTTTTCAAACCCAAAAGACCAAATCTATAGCATTCTTTGGGCAGGTCGACTTCGAGGTTACCGAAAAACTGATTCTGACCGGGGGGCTTCGCTGGACTAATGACGAAAAGGACTTCGTGGGATATCAGGCTTATCAAGGCGCGGCAAGACTGCGTTATCCGTTTAATTTTGACGTTCCTCACATTGCGCTGAATAACGACTGGAGCGAAACGACGGTAAAGGTTGGTTTTGCCTACCATCAGACTGACGACCTGATGTTCTTTGGATCATTCGCGCAGGGATTCAAAAGCGGTGGGTTCTATGGGGTAAACCAAAACATCCGTGATTTTGATCGCAATCAATACGACCCAGAGACTGCTGAATCCTGGGAGGTCGGTATTAAGTCTCAGTGGATGGATAATCGGCTGCAGGTGAATGCCAACGTATTCTTAAACGATTTTAAAGATAAGCAGGACTCTAATGTGGTGCGGGATGAAGACACCAACACGGTTGCTACGGTTTGGGAAAACCAGTCTTCGGTTCAGTATTACGGGGTCGAGATGGAGACACGGTTTGTGGCTAATGAAAACCTGGACTTTTTTGCTACGGTGGGTTTTCTTCACGCAGAATACGACGAGTTTTTTTCGATAGGAGCCATTCCCGCTGACGAAGTAACCGACGATAGCGTTCCGGTAGATGCCTCTGGCTTTAATCCTAAGTACGCGCCGGAGTGGACCTTTGGCTTTGGAGGGACGTACAGGATGCAGTTGGGGCCGGGTGAACTGTCGTTCCATGCGAAGTATAACTATGTGGACGCGCAGGATACTGATACTTTTAACGACGATGGTACTGAGATTCCGGAGACGGAGTTCGTGAGTGCGCAAATCGCTTATGACTGGGCGCAATTTCGCGTCACAGCGTTCGGCGAAAACCTACTTGACGAGCAATTCGAGACTGTTGGTTGTCTTTCTGTCCTTTTCTGCACCGGTGGCATCCAGTTGGGCACGACGTATGGTGTTGAAGTGGAAATGACGTTCGGTAACTAATCCGACTCGAATCCGGGGGGGGGCGCGGTTCTGCCGCGCTTCTGCCACGCTTCTGCCACGCTTCTGCCACGCTTCTGCCACGCTTCTGCCACGCTTTTTTCTGCTTGCTGCTTGCGCTGGTCTAGTGCCTACCCGCTAACCGTTCAGGTAAAGCTCCGTCCAGCGATCCATGAGTGCTATATCTTTGGCCAAGAACTAATCTTCGGACTCCAGTCTTACATGCTCGGCCGGTTGGAAGATCATGAATACCACGCTGAATGAGATTGGTTCGGTAGCGTTTGTCCATGTTCACTGCCAATTCCAAGAATACCTGCAAGGCTTCTGATTACGACCCCTTGGTCTGTAAAAACCTATTTCTTTGTTGATACTCACTGTCGCAGTTCGCAAAATTAATCCCATAACGCGACGCGAGTTGGGCTATTTGAAAGCGTTTTCTTAAAGGGCTGGGTCTTGGCGATGTCTGCCGGTGGTTTCATTAGGGCATTGATAAATCGCAGCATCTCGTGTCCGACAGCAGCGTTGAGCGGTAGGCCTCTAGTCCTGCTTGTGCATAGCCAAACCATGTTTGTCCAAGGGGTGTTCTGTGGAGTTCCAGATCCCAATGTATATACTTCTTTATGCATCAATTGTAACCAAATGTAACCAAATGTAACTAAAAGTGAGTCAATGTAATCAGAACCGTGTAATATCCGCCATCATAAAGACATCACCTTTGGGCGAGGCTGCATTTAAATCACTGAAACTAATGGAATCACAATAGCTTAGGGAAACATGCTGGGGGCTGGAAATGGTCGCCATTGTATTTGACTCGACATAGCAACGGCGGCTTTGGTTTTGTGGGTTCAGGCGTAGCCAAGAATTACGAATAATAACAAACGTTCACGAGTAGTAACAAACGTTTGTTTAGTGAGCAGCGTGGACCTACTTCGGTCCATTAAGGTCCCGAGATAAGAAGGGAGGGGACGAAGTACGTGAGGAAAAAAGTTACTAAGTAAGGCCTAAGTAAGGCCTAAGTAAGGCCTAAGTAAGGCCTAAGTAAGGCCTAAGTAAGGCCTAAGTAAGGCCTAAGTAAGGCCTAAGTAAGGCCTAAGTAAGGCCTAAGTAAGGCCTAAGTAAGGCCTAAGTAAGACCTAAGTAAGGCCTAAGTAACGTCGGTCTTGGCCAGCGGGATAACTTGTTTAAAAGTGCAGAGAAGCTTTTAGGTCGTACGTTGGCACGGAAATCGCCCAAGGGTTCTCGAGTTTTTTTTAGAGCGAACGGCGTTAGAACAATTGAATTCAATAATGTGGGATAAGGAAAATCATCATGCAAACGAAACTGAAAATTGCGGCTTTTTTAGATCACTCGGGCAGGGGTGTGCAACACAACTCGCGCAACCGCCTGCTTGATTTGATCGCCGTACCTTTTCGGGTAATAGGTATTATTTCAATACTGGGTTTGGCTTCTTGTGGCGGTGGCGGTGGCGGCGGCGGCGATAATAGCGCTGCACCTTCAGGGTTAATTAATCAGGCGCCCGTCCTCGCTGACTTTGAAGCGCCGGCTGTGCTGGAAGGGTCCGTCAACGTGGGATCGGTGAGAGCCACAGACGCGAACGGCGATGAGCTCAGCTATTCGATTGCTTCTGGCGATGACCAATCCCTTTTTGTTATGACCTCCTCTGGCGACTTGTCGTTTGTTGCCGAACCAGATTTTGAGGAACCGGCTGACGCTGACGGAGATAACGAGTATTTGGTTACGGTGCAAGTGACGGACGGATTGTTAACCGACAATCAGCCTCTGGAAATAAGCGTTACCGATGCGTTTGAAGGTCGCGTGGTGGATGGGCCTATTTCAGGTGCCGATGTGTTTATTGATACTAATGGTAACAATGAACAAGACGAAGGCGAGCCAAGCGGCAAGACGGATGAGAACGGTTATTTCAATATCCCTGTGCTTGGCATATCAGCAGGCAGTGGCGCAAAAATCATATCAATAGGTGGCAAAGATACCGTAACCGGGAAGGCATTGCCCGATTTCTTGCTGTTAGGAAAAGTCCCAGAAAATACTAGCGATTTCGCGTACGTGTCACCACTATCAACGGTACTTCACTGGGCAGGAGACGTTGTGGGAACGGCTAAGGCGCTGGAAGTGATGGGAGTCGAAGGTGAGGTTGAAGCCCTGCACAAATCTGATGGTTGGAAGGACGCGGAGGCTGGAGATGAGAACGCAAAAGCCATTCAACGAAAGAATTCGATGGTGGGTTTTTTGCTTCAAACGGCGACGATCATAGCCAATGACGAGGATGATTCTATCGAAGCAGCAGTGCTTTTGACCAAGGCAGTCGCCAACGGGCTCTTCACGAGCACGGAGTCAAAGGATGATCTTGATCTTACTTCAAGCGAGACTATCGAAAAGGTTCTTAGTGAAGCAACGGCGGAGGTTACGCCAACGGTTCTCTATGAGACCGAGATGCTTAAGGCAGTATCGGATTCTGTTGCAATGTACAATGTGGTAGTGGCAGATAATGATCTTGACCCGGTGTCTGAAACGGCCAAGCAGGTCGGGCAGTCGGGACTGTATGGCATTCAGGACGCGGTAATTTCGGTGACCGGTGGTGAAACGAGTGTTGCTGAATTTTCCGAGGAAACAACACCAGAGAATGTGTTCCAAAATGTTGAGGTGACTGAAGAAGCGCCAGATAGCGATGATGATGGTTATCCTGACGTGGTGGATTTTGATGACGATAACGATGGTACTCCTGATACGGAAGATTCGTTTCCCCGGGACCCTAATGAGGCACTGGATAGCGACAACGATGGCATAGGTAACAATGCAGACAGTGACGACGACAACGACGGCGTTGCGGATGCCCTTGACGCGCTCCCATTGAACCCTTCAGAAATACTAGATACTGATGCCGATGGCGTGGGGGACAATGTAGACACTGACGATGATGGTGACGGCGTTGAAGATTTCCTTGATGCTTTTCCGTTAAACGGGTTTGAAACCGTTGATACTGATTCAGACGGGACAGGTAACAATGCAGACGCCGACGACGACAATGACGGTGTTGCAGATGTCGGTGACGCGTTTCCATTGGATCCTACTGAAACACTAGATACCGATGCCGATGGTGTGGGTAACAACGCCGACCGTGACGATGATGGTGATGGTGTTGAAGACGCGCTTGATGCATATCCTTTGAATAAGCTTGTATCCGCCCAACCTGGTGTGGTCGATCCAGTGACGCCAGTGACGCCAGTGACGCTGTCAGAACTCACCGTCGCTGAAGCACTGTGGCGGCCTGGTAATCGCTGGGTTGTCGAAGGCAATTTGACCAAAGCAGATGGCACCCCGGATGTTGGCAGTTTTGTAATTGCCCAGTTGGTCAAAGCCAACGGTAATCGGATCGAGATTGGTCGAGGAACGGTCCAGCTTGAACCGGTACCCGGTTTTGACATTCTCAACCGGCCTATTAGCCCCGCTACGCTGGATAATGTAGACGAGGCGAATGACTTCGTAGAGGTCTTTGCGATCTCCAGTGATGGACTCCAACAGTTTAGAGTGGTTTCTGTCATCAATGCACCACCAGAGCCAATCGCTCACGTGGGAACTGTCGTTGTGATTGAGGCGGTTGAAATCCTGACTGACAATCGCGCTATCATCGCTGGTTATGCTTCTTTCCAAGGTACGGCAGCAACGGGCGTTGCTATTATTACCACCGACCAGAGCGAGAAGCGGATTGTAGTGGATTTGACGCCAGTGCCTGATCCCTTGGCCGGTGGGTTTGACTATGTCGAGCGACCAATCATTGGTAATGGCGGTTACATAGATGGCGAGACGCTAACAGTCACGGTTGCTGATGTTGGTTTCGCGACCTCATTGGTTGATCTGTCCCCTGAGCCAGTCGTTATTCCAGTGGAAGCAGGAGGGGACATAATTGCAAAGTTAGAAGAAACGATTGCAGATCTGGCGCCTGTCGATCCAACTGCGCCTGTTGACCCAATAGCGCCTGTTGACCCAATAGCGCCTGTTGACCCAATAGCGCCTGTTGACCCAACTGCGCCTGTTGATCCAGTGACACTGTCAGAACTCACCGTCGGTGAAGCACTGTGGC
>Ga0302131_1000919_pt1 | contig 16528 bp, 11 predicted proteins | sample CB9_20m_MG_FD_203105 | JGI IMG/M metagenome (GOLD analysis project Ga0302131, IMG submission 203105) | Marine microbial communities from Western Arctic Ocean, Canada - CB9_20m | ecosystem: Environmental > Aquatic > Marine > Oceanic | place: Canada: Western Arctic Ocean | collected 2017-09-19
TAGGATTTTGTTTTGCAATATTATTTCCCTGCGCAGGATCTTTGGCAATATCATATAGTTCTTGACCATTTACTAATCTCATTTTATCACTCATTACAGCACTTTTTCTCCATTTTATGGGTGTTTGTACTCTTTGTGAATCTGTAATTACATATTCTCTGTTAATCGTTTTTTTATCACCTAAAATAACAGATGACATATCTGAACCATCAATCTTTAAATTTGGTAAATCAATATTACAAAGTGCTGTTAATGTTGGTAAAACATCAATATGCGCTGCCAATTCATTTATGTCTTTTCCTCCTTTAATATTCATATCAGGATAAGAAATGAAAAAAGGAACTCTATGACCTCCATCATATTCGCTATTTTTTGTACCTCTCATTCCTGCATTAAACCCATGTAATTTTCCTTTAACAGTTTTATAACCAGATGCAGTTCCATTATCAGTCATAAAGATAACAATGGTATTATCATCAATTTTTAAATCTTTTAATTTTTGTTGGAGCTTTGCGAAATTATCGTCCACATTTGTAATCATCCCATAGAAAATCTTTTGAAATTCTGGAATATCTAAGTCCTTATATTTATTGTAATATTCCTCTGGAACATTATAAGGTAAATGAGGTGCATTCGTAGAGATATAGGCAAAAAACGGTTTATCTTTCTTTTCTTCGATATATTTTATCGCTTCATCAAACCAAACATCTGTGCAATACCCTTTGTATTGTTTTGGCTTTCCGTTTTCTAAATAAACATCATCAAAATAATCATTATTCCAGTAATCTGGTGTTTGTCCAACTCCACCTCCACCATGAGTTACCGTATAATTAAAGCCCTTATCTTGGGGTCTTGATGGATACGCATCACCCAAATGCCATTTGCCAAACATAGCCGTTTCATAACCATTATTTTTAAAAACTTCTGCCAAAGTAATTTCCTCTTTTCTAAGAATTGAAACACCACCAATGGTATGCCAAACACCCACTCTATTTGCATATCTACCTGTCATTAAACCAGATCTAGATGGCGCACAAGTTGGCCCTACATGAAAGTCTGTTAAGCGCACAGATTCTTTATGAAATTTATCTATTGCCGGGGTTTTAACCAGCGTATTTCCGTGCGCAGCAATATCTCCATAACCTTGGTCATCGGTAATAACAATAATTACATTTGGCTGCTGTTTCGTTTTAACTTTTGATGCTGTTTTTAATTGTGCTTTGCACGATAAAATAAGTCCTAAAAATATAAATACTATTAAATTTCTTTTTTGCATTTTAACGCTGTTTTAATTTATTTTATTAACTTTTAATTTGGAAGTTCTTTTTTCCAATCGTTCCAATTTTCTACTAATTTTTGTACTATTTCTTGATTATTTTGAACAACATTAAACGCTTCAAAAGGATCTTTTTTGATATTGTACAATTCAGTTCTATTTCTTTTTTTATTGAACAAAAGTTTCCAATCTCCTATTCTAACAGCTCCTTCTGCCCAATTATTTGTGTTTGAGTTTGGAAAACGCCATTCCCAAAACAATGCCTTTTCTCTTTTGAAATTCTTATTATCAAAAATAGAAACAATATTTTCGCCATCAATACGATACTCTTTTGGTACTTCTATTTTTGCCAAACTTGCAAAAGTGGGCAATAAATCTACTGTAGAAAGTATGCTCGTAGAATCTACCTTATTTTCTTTAACTTTATTTTTCCATTTTACAATAAACGGCACTACCACTCCGCCTTGCAAAATAGCTACTTTTCTTCCCTTTAAACCTGCTGTTGAGCCCGCTTCTTTTGATGGCCCATAATTTGCAGGACCATTATCACTAGAAAAAATAATTAGTGTATTTTCATCTAAACCTGCTTTTGTAATATACTCTAATAGACGTCCAATGTGAAAATCAGCGTCTTTTAAGACTGCATAATAGGTTTCTTTGTTGGGTGATAAACCGTTAAAAGGTTTCTTTTGTTCTTCTGAAGGCCAAAGTGGTGTGTGAGGATCTTTTAGCCATAAGTTTACAAATAATGGTTTTTTGCCTTTATTTCTTTTTATAAAATCGATAGTTTCATCAATCACTATTCTGTTAGAACTTTGCACCCAAAGTGTATCATCGTCCATATACCTTGTAGTTGGCCATTTTTTATCGCCTTTCCAAGTTGGCCCATTTCCATTCCAGACTCTAGTTTCATCATACCCATATTTTTTAGGTTCTGGTGCCGTTGGATCTCCATGAGGTTTGCCTCCTCCACCTAAATGCCATTTGCCAAAATGAGCAGTTTTATAACCCGCTTGCTGCATCATTTCAGGTAAATAAACAGCTAAAGAATCGTTTAAATAGTTAGGCATATTTCTTTTTGCATTGCTCGCATTTGCCGCAAAATGTGCATGAACTTGGTGTCTTGCAGGAAAATGACCAGTTAATACTGATGACCTACTTGGCGAACAAACACCACTTGTAACATGAAATTGTGTATACCTCGTTCCTTCAGAAGCCATTTTATCTAAATATGGTGTAGAAACTTCCTTGTTTCCGTAGACGCCTAAATCTCCATAACCCCAATCATCAGCAAAAATAAAAATAATATTTGGTCTATTTTCATTCTTGCTTATTTGAATATTTTTGCAAGAAAAAAATATACTGAATACAAGTATAACTATGATGAATAAGTCTTTTTTTTTACTTTGATAGATCATTAAAATATTGAGTTACTTCAAAAATAAAGCTAATTTTTAAGTTCCTATTTTTTCCAATCGATTTTAGATTTTTTATTTTCTAAATCTACCCAAACCTCTGCATTTTCATATTTTCTTGTAAGAACCCAACCATTTGTTTGCATATCATTTAACGGTTTTCCTAAAGGTTTATCCAATTCTGGATACCATTCTAAACCTCCCATATCTAAGCGATATCCCCAATTATAAATAAAATAAGCGTGTTCTTGCGCACCAACTAAAAAAGATGCTAAAGGAAATTGTATATTAGTTGCTGCAATTTTTCGTTTTTCTTTGTCTGACTTTGCCATTGCTTCTTTATCAACCCATGCAAATCCTGGCCAAGCTTTAAAAACTACAATTTTTCCAGATTTACCCGCTTTTTCCATTTCCTGTATATCTAATAACATACTTTCTTTAGTTTTACTATTAAAATGACCAAAATGTTCAATCATAATAGCATCTGTATTTGCTGGAAAATTATTACCTGTACTTCTATTATGCGTAGATCTTATTCCATTATAAACCAACAGTTTATCATCTCCTATTCTTTCTCGGGTTTCTTTGATTAAATCTTTTAAACCTTGTTCTATAGCATCGTATTTTTCTTTACCCCATTGTTTTTTGTTAGATGGTGCTAATACTTGTATTAAAGCGTCAAAGAAGACACCATCTATATATTTGCTAGCTACATTTTTTTCTGCAACGTCTATCCACCATTTTCTAACCGCTGGATTCGATAAATCGTAACGCTTTATTCTTCCTCTTTTTAAATCTAAAGTTCCGTCTGCATTTTTTAACCACCAATCAGGATTTTCTTCATATTCTTTGTGCGCCTGATACATCGAATAATCTAAAAAAGCATTCCAATAAAAAATGACTTTCATGTCATTATTATACTTTTTTAAAACCTTTGCATCTCTTAAAATGGCCTCCTCAGAAAACTTATATTTTGGAAAACCGTGTGCTTTTTCTAGCACCACAAAATTGGTCTTACTCGCAATAAATTTAGCTTCATTTCTTGTTAATAGATTTCCTTTTTTACCAAAATGATATGCTACTGGAACTTTATCCCAACTAAATTTTGGATAATGTTTTTGCCCAACAGTAATTTGTGCTAAAAGTAGTATTGTACTAAAAAATATGATTTTTTTCATTTTCGTATATCAATTAAATAGGTCTAAATACAATCGATTTTAAACTTGATGTCTTTGCATTCCCTTCTACTAAAGAGGTTTTAATGGTATGATTTCCTGAAGTTTTAAACTCGACAATCCCCATTCTTCTATAACTATATTTATTTGTTGCAGCTTGTTGGTTCTGCACTATAATTCCTTCATCTGTAGTCGTTTTCCATACCAATCTTCCATCTCCTTTATGCTCTACATCTAAATAATAATAACCTGGTTTTTGAACATTTACCTCCCAAGTTACTTCACCGTCTTTTTTCCAATTACTTACTTGATTAGCGTGTTTCCATTCGCCAAACTTCTCCATCCATCTTACGTTTTTTTGCTCTGCATTGGTTGCAAGTCCAAATTCAGTTAACAATCTTACATCTGTGTTTGGATAAATGCCTAAATTGGTTTTTACAGAAGGTTTATGATCTTTATCTAATTCAACTTCAATTACTGTAATTAAATCTTTTGGTGCTTCGAAAGGAACATCGATAACGTGCCAACCGTTTTCTATTTTATATTTTAGTTTATATTTCTTTTTTCCATCTAATAAATTGATTTTATCAATTTTAGCATTTAATCCTGGTACATATAATTTACCATCTTTAGGCCAATCAGAAACTGACAAAAATAATTTATTATCTTTTGTCGTAACATCTCCCCAAGGAAGTGCGTACCCCCAAGGCGAGCTACCTGCACCGTAAACTACTTGTGGATATTTTTTTAACCAACCACCTACTTCTTCTAAAAATTCAATACCTATTGAAGGAACGGAACCTTGTGCATTTGGACCAACATTAAATAAATAAGAACCACCTCTACCTACAGTTTCTATTAATCTGGCTAAAATTACTTTAGGTGATTTAAAATTATTATCATACCAAGCGTAAGACCAAGAATCATTATTTGTATCACAAGTTTCCCATAACCCTGCAACGTTTCTGACTGGTACTTCCATATCACCAATACTTGCGTAATCTCCCATTCCATAACCCACTCTACTGCACATCATTGCTTTTGGTTGTAATTCCCTAACCATATTTGCTAATTCTACTACATATTCTTTTGGCATATCTCCGGGAGTGTCAAACCAAACAAAATCAATTTGACCATAATTTGTGCAGATTTCCTTTACTTGTGGTTTACATTTATTGTAAAAGTATTCTTTAAAAGATACTTTATTTCCATTTTCATCCATTTCTGGACCTCTTCCTCCTCCGGGAGCTGTCCAATCTTGATTGTGAGAATAATAGAAACCAAAACCTAAACCTAATTCTCTACAAGCCGCAGAAAGTTCATTCATTGGATCTCTACCAAAAGGAGTTGCATTTACAATATTAAAATCACTTACTTTAGAATCGAACATGGCAAAACCTTCATGATGTTTACTGGTAATGATGATGTATTTCATCCCAGCATCTTTCGCCAATTTTGCAATTGCTTTTGCATCAAACTCTGTTGGATTAAAGTCTTTTGCGGTTGCCATATAGTCTTTAGGAGGAATATTAGCTACTCGCTTATTCATTAGCCATTCTCCAATTCCATAATAGGTTTTGTCTTTCCAAACTCCGCCTAAATTCGAAAATAAACCCCAATGTATAAACATTCCGAAATTTCCTTCATCAAATAATTTAGCTTTGCCGCTTTTTAAAGCATCACTCATTACTGTGGTTTCTCCCCACATTTCTTCCATTCCTTTTTCTCCATCTTTTTTTTGTGAAAAACACTGGTTTGTGAGCAGCGTAAAAGCTAGCGAGCATAAGATTATTTTAGATATATTCATTCGATTTATTTTTTTATTAGTGTCATAGCATTACTATACGCTATTCCTTTTTTATTTGTGATGTTTAAAAAATAAGCAACTGCATTCTTTGGAAGTGTTGCACTAATTTCATTTTCAGTTACTGTTGCTTTTAATTCAATCCAGTGATAATTTTTACCTCCCCAATCTGCAAAATTGGTTGTGTAGTAAAGTTTTGAACTTTTAATATCAGCTGTATAAGAATAGTTTAATGTATTATTAGCATCAATATTTTTTAATGTTACTGTTTGTAGTTTTTTCTCATTTTTTGTGATGAAATTTGCAAAATCATAAATAGTTTCTGGCTTCCATCCTGGACCATGACCATGTTTCATATTATGTTGTACATACAAATATTTTTCTGTGTTTGAAGCTTCGAAAGTTTTGGTAAAACTGTTCATTGTAAAATGAAAATCATTTGTTCCATTTACAAATAAAGTGGGTTGTTTTTGCAAAGGAATGTATAAAGAAGGTTCCCAATTATTTATATAAAAATTTTGTTGTTCTTGTGTTAATCTTGCTAAAAGCTTTTTATAATGTGGTGTTTCTGGTAAGAATCCACAACCATAGACAGGAATTGCAAAAGAAAAACTGTCATCTAATCCTGTTATTACGTTTGTTAAAATTCCACCCCAAGAAATACCTGTTATTCCTATTTTTGTTTGATCTACTTGCGAAAATGTTTTTAATAAGCTTTTAGCCATTAAAACATCTGCAACTGCGTGAAAAAACCATTGATTTTCTAATTTTTCTGTGACCACATCTAAAAAAAAACCTTGACGTTTTGGTCCAGAGAACTCAAATGTTGGATGCTGTAATTTTCCGTTTTTATCTTTTATTCTGTCTCCCGGAATTTGCCCCTCTAAAGCGATTGAAATGGCAATATAGCCTCTATCTGTCCATTGTTTTATCCATTGAGGAAAAGCAGTTCCTCCACCTCCATGCACTAATACAACTGCAGGCGTTTTTTTACTTTTATCAATATTTTCTGGTTCTCCATACCAACAAAAGACTTTGGTAGGTTTTCCTTTATAAGATAAGCCATCAAAAAAAAGACCTTTAATATTATTGTGAATACTCAAATTTGAATATGCATCTGTAAACTCAAATTTTGGGGCAGTAAACGCATTTTTTTTTAAAAGTTCGTTTTTAATCTTTACAGGCCCATCAACTAATGCAGAAGATCTTGCATCAAGCGTTTTACATGATGCATTAACAACTAGTAACAAGGATATTGTTACTAGTTGAAAAGTGCTAACGATATTACTATTTGGTTTAAAAAGCATGTTTTTATTTAATATCCTTTATTCTGACTCCAACCATTCACTTGGTTTAACTCGATTTCCGATTGCGGAATTGGTAATAACCACTCATTATCTGGCCACATTTGGGTTCCTGTAAACTGAGAAAAACTGTTTTTATAATCCGTAGCTGAATCTTGCTGCCCAGTCCAAGTTAAAGTGATTTTTGAAGTTTGTTGTACTAACTGATTTGTTCTGATTAAATCGAATCTTCTTTTACATTCTGCGTTAAATTCGCATCTTCTTTCGTTGGCTACTAATTTTCTAAATGCGTCTTGAGATAATCCTGATGCATTTGCTAAACCAGCTCTATTTCTTATTCTATTTAAAGCATTAAACGCTTCTGAAGATGGTGCACCTTCTGCTTCATTTGCTGCTTCTGCATAAATTAATAAAGCATCTGCAAAACGATATAGTATAAAATTGTTGTTTGTATTTCTAAAACTAGTTCCTTCATCACCTAAAAAGTAATTAATATCTACATACTTTCTAAAAGTTGGTTGTGACAAAAACAGGTCTCCACTTGCTGTTGTATACCTTGTCATTAGACTCCAATCTCTTCTTTCATCTCCATCTTCAAAAGCGTTATACAAATCTGGTGTTGGTATAAAACCTCCTTGTGCAGGGGGTCTTCCAGGAAATCTCATATCTAAAATCCTATCGGTATTGCCTTGAGTAGCAAAGGGTCTTACGCCAGCAGATGCACCCCAAAAACCTGTTCCAAATGGACTTGGACTGCACTCTCTACCTAACCAAGAACCAAGGCCTTCTACTGGCACAGCAGCCAGCTCGAACATAGATTCTTTTGAAAACGGTGCCGATTCCAGCCAAGCAACCCCATAAGCAGGAGTAATATTTTGTCCATTAGTTATGGATGTTAAATTTAAATCATGAGGAGAATTATCAATAATTTCTTTTGCTTTATCTCTAGCTAAAACCCAATTAGAAACATCGCCTTGAACCAAATCACCTTGAGAAGTTCTTCTCCAACCAGCTCTGTTTAAATAAACATCTGCTAAAATTACTTTCGCTGTCCATTTTGTAATTCTACCTGAATGCATTTGATCTTTACAAACTGTTTCTGCATATTGTAAATCTGGAATTATAATTTGATCATATATTTCATCTACGCTACTTCTAGGTTTGTTAAAATCTGCTTCTGTATTTACAGCTTTTATAACGATAGGCATATCTCCATAAGCTCTTACTAAATGATAGTAATATAAAGCTCTTAATGCTCTAGCTTCACCAATAATTGCATTTCTTTCTGCTTCATCCATATCAATTTGAGGAACATAAGCAATTACGTTATTTGCTCTAGAAATACCAATCCAAAAATTGGAGAATTGGCCAAAGTTTTCAAACCAACTATCTGTTGAGCTAACTGTATGTGTTAAAAAATCATTAAACAAGTATCCTTGCATTCTGCTTGTAACGTCATCCGTTGCTAAGTCTATAACTGGCCAAAACCTGCCGTAAGTAGAGTTTGATGAACCGTCATTAAAACTTTTATAAGCGCCATCACAAGCAGTTCTTGCATCTGAAGCTGTTTTATAAAAATTAGTGGTAGAAATAAACGTTGGAGGTTCTTCTTTTAAATAATCTTCGCAAGAAACAAAGATGATTGAAAAAACTAGTAAACCTATACTATTTTTGATGTTCATGATTCTATATTTTGTTATATTCATGATTTCTTAAAATTTTAATTTTAAACCCATTCTTAGACTTCTTGCTATTGGATACCCTCCATTATCGTGACCTAGTGCAAGTGTGTTAGATCCTGTAAGTGAAACATCTGGATTAAAACCTGAGTAGTTGGTCCAAACATGCAAGTTTGTTCCTGATACGAATATTTGTAATTGAGTTAAGTTTAATTTGCCTAAAACATCTTCACCAAAATTATAGGCGATGTTAACGTTTTGTAATCTCACAAAAGAAGCATCTTCTACAAACCGATCACTAAAAACAAAAGGACTTGCTCCAATATTTAAGGCATTTAAACGAGGATATGTGTTACTGCTATTTTCTGGTGTCCATGCATTTAAAACTGTATTTAACTGCTGAGAACCATCAAAAGCTAGTAATTGAAAATTAGCTACATTTACGAGATCCTGCCCTAATTGACCGTCTATAAAAAAATTAAACTCAAAATTTCCAAACGTAAAATTACTATTAATACCAAATGATATCTCTGGTTGTGCAGTACCTATAACTCTTTTATCCTCTTCATTTAATTCTCCATCTCCATTATCGGTATATAATTGCTCTCCCGGTTGATTTCTTGTTGCGTTAATTGGCAAACCTCTATTAAAACCGTCTACGAATGTATAAGAAGCTGCAGGATCTGACTCATATAACGCAATTTGTTCGGGTCTTGACAAATTTTGAAATTCTATAAAATCATCAAATTGCGTAATGCCTGATGTTTGATAACCGAAAAAAGCGCCCACTTCTTCACCAACGATTAATCGCTGTGTTCCGCCAGCAATCCAACCTTGGTTGTATCCACTATTTACTTTATCAAAGGTTAAAGACGTAATTTTTGTTTTTCCCGTACTAGCATTAATTCCTAAATTCCAAGAAAAATCATCTTTACTTAAAATATCTCCATTTAAAGAAAGTTCATAACCATATGATTCTAAACTTCCGAAGTTTTGATAAAAATTTCTAAAACCAGATATGATTGTAATTTGATTGTTAAATAATAAATCATCTGTTTTTTTCGAATAATAATCAAAGGTCCCATTTAATCGATTATTAAATAATCCAAAATCCATACCTGCATCAAATTGAGCCGTTGTTTCCCAACTTAAATTTGCATTTGGTAATTGATTATTGTAATAAATTGTATTTAAGCCTTCACCACCATTTCCATCACCAAAACCAATTTGACCACTTTGTAGTTGACTTAAAGATTGGTATGGTTGTATAACTTGATTTCCTGAAAGACCATAACTAAGCCGCAACTTTAAATTTGAAATTGATGATATTTCTTTTATAAATTTTTCGTTAGATAATTTATATGCTACAGCAGCTGCTGGAAAAAACGCCCATTTATTATTTTCTGCAAATCTAGACGAACCATCATAACGCCCTGTTAAGGTTACCAAAAACTTGTTTCTGTAGTTGTAATTTAATCTACCAAAATAAGAAGCTAGTTTAGAATCTTGAAATTGAATTACATCTGGGTCATTAAAAGTTGCACTTCCTGGATCGTAATAAGTAAGTAAATCATTCGGAAAACCGTGGTTTGAAATTCGTAACATTTCAAATTCAAAAGACTCTGTTGATTGCCCCAAAACTCCAGAAATATTGTGTTTTCCGAATCGTTTTTTAAATTCTAAAGTATTTGTATTTGTAAATAACGCTACTTTAATATCTGACGTTTTAGCCCAACCTCTTCGACTAAATGCTGCTGGAAAAATATTTTTTTGATAAAAACGCTGAGCAGTAGATCTATTTTGATAGGTGATAACACTTTTAAATTCAAAATCTTTAGAAAAGTTATATGTTGCATAAGCATTTATAAGATATTGAGAAATTTTATTATTAAAATCATTTCCTTCTAAAGCTAATGTTGGTGTGTACACCTCTACTCCATCATCTGTAGAAAGTGCATCTAAACCTACAAAAGAAGGTGTTCTTATAGCTCTTTGTATGATACTATTTAAACCAGCTGTATTTGTGAAATTTGTACTTGTACTTTGCTGATCTGAATCTATAAGAGCATAGTAGGTTCTTGTGCCTATTTTTATTTTATCAGAAATAATTGCATCTAAATTAATTCTGTTAGAGATTCTTGTAAAATCTGTTTTTTCTACAATTCCTTTCGCATTTAGAAGATTCGTAGAAACTAAATATTTAATATCTTTATTACCACCACTAAAATTTACATTTGTGTTAGAGGTATTACCAGTTCTAAAAACAGCTTTTTGCCAATTTGTAGATCTAAATAAACCTGCTCTTGCAGAATCTTGTTTTTGTTGACTATATAAATTTGTATTCCCTGCATTTAAATTTGCTTGATTTCTTGTTAACCAAAATTCATTAGAATCTAATACTGGTAACATTCTTATATTTTGATTGGTACTATAATCGTGATCTACGTAAATAACACCTTTACCTATTTTACCTGTTTTAGTTGTTATTAAAATAACACCATTTGCTCCACGTGAACCATAAATAGCTGTTGCAGAAGCATCTTTTAAAATTTCTATAGATTGTATATCTGCAGGATTTATCATAGACAAAGGGCTAATATTTCCTGAAGATTCATCTTCAGAATTTAATGACCCTGCACTAGAGTTATTTATTGGTGTACCATCTATAACGTATAAAGGGTTACTGCCATTTAAAGAGTTAATACCCCTAATTTTTATGTTGGCTCCAGCTCCTGGCATACCAGAACTTTGTGTTACAATAACACCTGCAGATTTACCTGCTAAAGCTTGTTCTATTGAAACAGCTCCAGAACTTGTAATATCTTTTGCTTTAATAGAAGATACAGACCCTGTTAGATCGCCTTTTTTTACTTTGCCATAACCAACTACCACAATTTCCTCAAGACTTTGGGTGTTTGGTTTCATTTTAATTATGATTTTTTTTTGTACACCTATACTTAACTTTTGAGAAACAAAGCCAATAAATGATATTACTAACTTTGATAATTCGTTAGGAACAGTGATAGAAAAATTTCCATCAAAATCGGCAATAGTTCCTGTTTTAGTACCTTCTATGAAAATACTTGCGTTTCCAAGTGGGTTTCCTGAACTATCATAAACAGTACCTGTAACCTTAATTTCTTGTGAGAAAATAAAGGTCGAACAAATAAGGAAAAAAATGGTACAATAAATTTTCATAAGTTTTGGTTGAATATAATTTATATTTAATTTGGTTTGATAAAACTATGCTTTTACCCCCTTAATATGTTTCTGATTTAAGTCAATCTTTTGCTCAATTCTTGTTAAAATTAATTTTTTACTATCACTTTTCGATCTCCATTAATAGAAATATAATAAACTCCTTTTGCTAATGATGAAATATCAATTTCTATTTTTTTTTGATTTTCATCTCCAATTATCGTAACATCTATAAGTTGGCCTATTTGGTTATAGATTTTTATTTCTTTTCTAATGTTGATTCTATCTGTTTCTAAAAAAAGTGATGATGAGGATGGGTTTGGATATATTTTAAACTTTTTTAAATGAAAATTATTTAAACTTAAACTTGCAGGGTTAAGATCTACTTCGGTATTTGAATACCCTAATAATTGAATCGATTTAAGTTGATCATCATAAGGCCTTAACGAAAAGAAATAGGGATCACTAGAAATACGAGAACCTCCATTTGTTGCATGTATTAAAAATACCGGAAAGCTATTTAAAAAGGGAGTTTGCTTTGCAGAAAAATTGCTTTCTTGTTGTGTTGATTCTGTTGCAACAAAACCTCCATTTTGTGTAGAAATTGTATAATTAATAATTAGTGTATCATCTTCAGAAAAATCTATTCTTTCTGTTTTTGCTGCGTTTACTAATCCTTTAGATTGAATTTTAGTAGCAATAGATTGTACGTTAGCGTCAATTAAAATAAAGTATCTACCTCGTGTAGATTTGGCATCTTCTAAATTCCAATGATTTGTACCACCAGCTAAAAGTCTGCTAGAGAATATATGTGTATCTCTAATTTCATTTGGTCCTAAAGCTGTACCGTATCTAAAATCACTATAGCCTACAGTTTCCTTTGGAAAAACAAAAGCTAAACTAGCGCCATTTCCAGTTGGATGACTGGATACAGCAAACCAACCATTGGTTTCTGTATTTCTAACAGTAACAGCATTGCCCCAATCTGTTAAACTTATTGCAGAATATGTATTATCTGGATTTGATAAAAACGAATACGCTAAAGAAGATTTTCTAATACCAATAAAGGGCACATTAAAAAAACGAGTTTCTCTTGTTTGGTGATGATTTGTCATTAAAAAATCTACCTGAATAATACCATCACCTAAGTTTTTATATTTTGTATAAAATAAAGTTGCTGGTTTAAAAATATCTGGATGACAAGGATTACAATCAGACCTACCATCATATACATAACTTGGATCTTCACTTTGCACCCAATTTACAGATGTAAACTCTTGTTTTTCTGAATCATAATTAGAAGCGACTACTGGTGAGTAAAAAGGTTTTTCTGTATGATCACTACTTCTATGTGCATTATTATTTAAATAAGAACCTGCTTGGTGCATGTTTCTATTTTGTGTTTTTTCTACGCCATTTTCAGTAGTTTTATCATTTTGATCAGAATTCACCATTTGCCAAACTTCATCTACCCAAGGAGCCCAATTTCCTTTTTCTGATAATATTTTACCATTTACAATACTTGGAGTTGAGGAATTTACAACACTTCCATTACTGTCGTATTTTTGTCTCCATTGTGGAGGAATAGCTTCACCAAAAGTACTTTTAAATGAATATACTTGCGCTCCCTTACCCAATCTTAATTCAAAAGATTTATTTGTATTTGTAGGATGCGTATGTTTCATCATGTTTAAAAAAACATGACTTTCACTCCAATCTATTTCCCAATGAGAACCTGAGTTGCTATAATCTGTAGAAAAAACAAAAGATCCGTTTGAATCTGTTGTAATTTCTTGTTCAGAAAAAACATCGAGCAACTCGCTAGGGCTATTCTGTGCACAAATTGGAAAAATTAATACAAATAGGCTAATATAAAGAGCTGCTCTTTTGTTCATTATGTTAAGTAAATAGTTAATTTTTAATAAATTTAAATACCTTTTTGCCTGTGTCAAATGTTGCTTCTGCATAGTAAATTCCATGAGAAAGGCTTGATACATTATAAGTAGTATTTTTAGAATTGTAACTTAATATTGTTTTACCAGTAATTGTGTAAATTTTGATAGAATTAGCTTCTTTACTTAATATAAAATCCTCGTTAACAGGATTTCCTAAAAGATGTAATCCAGTTTCTAATGTTGTGTTTTCTGTAGATAAAACTGCTGTTGAAGGCGCTTGAAAGGCATCTAAATAAAATATTGTATTTACAGCTTCTGGAGTTGCATCACCAAAATTAAAAAAGATAAGCATATCATTATATAGATTATCTGCTGTTATTTCAGCTCCTGCTAAAGCTGCAATATCAATTTCAACTTCATTCCAGATATTTGGAATTAAGGATAAAGTTTGCGAAGCTTGCTGAGTTGCTCCTAAATTATCCTTACGTAGCATTAAACGAGTATTCATTTCAACACCTAATTTACATTCTGGATAAATTCTATACTTAATTGTTCCTCCAGCTGTTTTATCTATTGGATCAATCGCAAATTTTAAATATGGGTTTGCTGCATCACCCCTTGTAATTTTCATTACTGTTGCACTATCATTACCCTCTAAAGACGGCGTTGCTGAAGCTTCTTCTACAACTAAATCTGACTGTACATATATTTTATTAATATCGTCTGGACTAAAATTAAAAATCCAAGAATTATTAGCTAATAAATCGGAAGTAACATCAGAAAGATTAGGGTTTACGTTTAAAGCTAAATCATCTATAAAAACAGGGTCGTTTGTTGGAGTAGTGGCTGCATTTGCATTATTTAGCTGAAAAAGTATAGAATCATAACCTCCTGCATCTATAACCGCCTGGCTTGTCCCATCAAGATCGAACTCTCCTGTTATAGTTTGCCAAGAACCTCCAACTTTGTTAATAATATCTATTTGTTTTGCATTTGTAGCTGCACCACCTGTACTTCTGTTAAAAAGTTTTATAACTAATCTTCCAGAACCAGCATCTATAGCTCCAGCTGTAGGTGAGTAATATCTGAAAGAGATATTTGCTTTATCTGAATTTGATTGTGCTGCTACATTTATGGAATATGGTAAACCCAATGAGACAGTTGCATTTTTTGCTAATGGCGTAAACTTAGTTACATTTGGGTTGCTTGTATCTGATGCATCTGGATTTGAAAATGGTGTTTCAGCTTCGTACTTTGTTTGGTTTCCAAAAGCAACTAATGTTTTGCAGTCATCATAATCATGAACTGTATACGATGTTTGTGCGCCTGTAGATGCAATAATTGCAATAGTAAAAAAGGTAAATAATATTGTTTTCATAATAAAAGTATTTCGAGATTAATTTATTTTTCTTTATTCTTTTTTTCTTTTTCGACTCTAGAAGCTTTTAAAATTTCTAAACCCCTGGTTCTACCAAATCCTGTTCTAATGGATTCTGAAAACTGTTTATTCAATTTTACTCTTTCTTCTTTCAATTCTGGCTTATCTTTAAAATCTCTATTTAATATCCAAAATCTAATAGTATGTTCTTTTTTAAGAGCACAAATTTTTGTTTTCTCTTCTTTAGTTAAGGTTATTTTACCCTCAACTCTTGCTATATATGCCTGTACGTTATTTTCTACACGTTTATCTAAATTATTCTGTGAGAAGGCATTTAAGCCCATAAACACGGATACGATTACTACTAAAATTTGTTTTTTCATGATTTCTAATTGTTTTAATTTAATTCTTTAGTGTTTTTAAAGGTTTAATTTCCACAAAATAAGATCCTTTTAAAACTTTTGATGCTTCTAAAATTTGTAGACCTCTTTTTTTTCCAAATTCAATTACAATAGATTTTTTATATCCTATATTTATTTTTAACATTTCATCACTTAATTTAGCATGATTCTTATACTTATTTTCTACGAACGAAAGTTTTTGAAAATGGCTTTTTTTAAAGCTAAATAACTTTTCTTTTTCAAGCTTTGTTAAAGTCATATTTTGATTAATTCTATCTAAATAATTTTTAACAGAGATCTCTATTTTAATTTCTTTATTATTTTGACAATATGATTTACCCACGATAAGAAAAAATATAAAAAGAATAATTCTTAAATTCATTTTATTTGGTTTGGGTAGCTAATAATCTACAGTGAAATTTAGGGCAGTTTTTTTATTATTTAAACCATTTTATTACTTAACTATTTTTTTTTCAAATAAAAATAATAAAAAACCACAATATTTTTCATTGTGGTTTTTTATTTTATTCAAATTTAAAAACCTGTTCCCGGAGCTTCAGGGCTTGCTGCCTGAGCTTTTTGAGGATTTAAAACCATATAGGTTCCTAGTGCAGTTAATGCTGCATATTTACCGTAATTTCCTATTTTTTTAATAGCGTCTTTACGAGTAATTTCTTGTGCTGTATCTTGCATATTTTCTATCTGTTTTTTCATGATATTGTCTAGTTTAATGTTCTCGTAATTACTCTAAAATTATTTTTTTATTCAATTTACTATTATCATTTTCAAGTTGAACAATGTAAACACCTTTAGCTAAATTTGGTAAAGTAATATCTTTTAGACCATTAGAGATAAAAGAAGTATTCATAACTTGTTTACCAAGAATATTAAATAATTTGAAATTAGAGTTTCCTTGAGATAAGCCAACAATTCTTAAAGTAGAATTATTTGTTTTATAAATACTAATATTTTCTAATAAAACATCATCTAAACTTAATGGACT
>Ga0302131_1000925_pt1 | contig 16493 bp, 9 predicted proteins | sample CB9_20m_MG_FD_203105 | JGI IMG/M metagenome (GOLD analysis project Ga0302131, IMG submission 203105) | Marine microbial communities from Western Arctic Ocean, Canada - CB9_20m | ecosystem: Environmental > Aquatic > Marine > Oceanic | place: Canada: Western Arctic Ocean | collected 2017-09-19
AAGTCGGCAAGTTAAATGCCGCTGCAGTGGGCTCACTAGATGCCGATCAAATGAGTGGCATGTCAAATGATGCCATGGCTGGATTTGGTTCAGATCAAGTAGACAATATGGCTCCTGCTGCTTTCGCCGGCCTTAAGCCAGAGCAAGTCGGCAAGTTAAATGCCGCTGCAGTGGGCTCACTAGATGCCGATCAAATGAGCGGCATGTCAAATGATGCCATGGCTGGGTTTGGTTCAGATCAAGTAGACAATATGCCTCCTGCGGCTTTCGCTGGCCTTAAGCCAGAGCAAGTCGGCAAGTTAAACGCCGCTGCAGTGGGCTCACTAGATGCCGATCAAATGAGCGGCATGTCAAATGATGCCATGGCTGGATTTGGTTCAGATCAAGTAGACAATATGCCTCCTGCGGCTTTCGCTGGCCTTAAGCCAGAGCAAGTCGGCAAGTTAAATGCCGCTGCAGTGAGCTCACTAGATGCCGATCAAATGAGCGGCATGTCAAATGATGCCATGGCTGGATTTGGTTCAGATCAAGTAGACAATATGCCTCCTGCGGCTTTCACTGGCCTTAAGCCAGAGCAAGTCGGCAAGTTAAATGCCGCTGCAGTGGGCTCACTAGATGCCGATCAAATGAGCGGCATGTCAAATGAAGCCTACGCTGGTTTTGGTGGTCCGCAGGTTGCCAATATTGCTCCTGCTGCCCTCGGTAGCCTTAATGCAGAGCAACTCGGCCAGTTCAGTGAGGAAGCAGTGAGCGCATTAGATGCCAATCAGATACGTAATGTGCCACCTGCTGCTTTCATCACAATGTCCCCTTCACAAATTGATGACCTCGACCCACAGGCAATGGGGGGGTTAAATTCTCAGCATTTCGCAGCCCTTCCCCCTTCCGCTGTAGGGGCGCTAAATGGGAAGCAGCTTGGAGCTCTTGACGATGAAGTGTTGGGCGGACTAAGTTCGACAGATTTGCTTGAACTAAACCCTGAACAATTTCAGGAAATGGAGGGTGATGATTTTAGTCATGTTCTGACCAACCTTGATTCGGATGCGATTAAACCAGATGAGGTCGTCGGCCTTTTGCCGCCGGGTTGGACTATTAATACAGACACTTTAGGGCTGACGGCTCCGCCAGGTGATAAATTAGCATTTCGAGCATTAGATCAGGCGCCGGTTGAGGGAACGAAGCTTCCAAAGCTGCCCGATCTAAACTCAAACCTGAGCCTTGGCGGGAACGGCACCGGAGAGAGTGTGCTCACAGGCATGGATAATGCTTTGCAAACATCGCAACCTAGTCTTAAATTTTCCCAGTCGCCTAGTGGTGTTCTTACAGTGGGTGGTGACGCTGGCGGTACGCCGCTAGCAGCGTTTGTCCCCGACGTAGATAACATTCGCCAGGCACCGGCAGGCTTTATTCCTGGGCTGGCCTTCAGCGCAGATGGCATACCGGTCTTGACAACCGCTGATGGCAAGGAGGTTCCGCTAAAAGGGACGCTGGCACAACCAGAGGCTGTCGCTAACCTTAATCCAGGCACTACCGTCGACGTTGCACCCAATGGGGATGTAATTTTGGCTTTGCCTAAAAATGGCGAAGGCAATGGATTTAAAGGTGGCGATACCATAGCTGGAACGCCAAGTGCCTTTATTGAAGCGTCGAGTCTGGAGCCTGGTATTTACCGCGAAACAACGTCGAGCGGTGGCGAGCAGGTTCGAATAGTGAATACCGATGGAACGGCGCAACTCATGAATCCGACCGTTAACTCCATCGATGAGTTCCAGGCTACGGCCGAGGCCTTCGGTGTTACCATGAAACGTAACCTCAACGGAGAAATCAGTATTTTGTCAGGAGACGATACTTATAAGATCGATCCTTCCTTTGACGTGACCCAAGTGAGCGAGGTTTCCAACGCTAAAAAAACACCTACACTCGCATTCGAAGGTTCAGAATTAGTCTTCATGAACAGCTCGGGTCAAGAACAGAGAATGTTGATAAATCAAGTTGTTGATGACACATCAGGGACAGATGGTTCAGCCGCTTCGGCAGCAGCGCCTGAAGTACCGACCACGGATGAAGCACCAACTACGCCTTCAGTTGGCACATAAGTCTTCGATGGCTCCTAAAATCCGGAAAAGGAGCTGGCGTTAACTCAAGAGGCGACTGCGGGTACTGCTGCAATAGCGTAATAAAATGCGGTGAGTTGGTCTGGGGCAAGTTAGGAAAATTCTTGTCCACTAGCGAGGAATTAGGCTGGTGCAAGATAGCGCAGCTTGGGTTGCAGTAAGCGACTCAAGCGCGTGAACAGAGTATCTAAAGATTTCTTCTGAGGTTTATACGTCATAAAGTCATGAGACATATTTAGGATACACAGGGGTTGAGGATGTCTCTCCCACTGTATTTCACTATACTTTGACGTAAAAGAAGAGTACGTCGGCCGACGTCTTAAAATTACGTTTGCAAGTAACCCCAGAAATATCCAAGTTAGCGCTGTAAAAATTTAGGCTAAAAAATTAGTGTGAAATTTAAAACGGGATTAGTGTCAACTTAGGTTTGTTTGATAGTGACCCCGTTTTTTTTGCGCATGTTTGGCAGGCATTACATGCCAAGGCATCCCAGTAAGGGGGCACGAACTGGATGTGGTAGGGCGGATTAGTTGACTAATAGTTAGAAGCATGTGAAATTCTTTACTTATTTGCTATATCGCCCCCGATATAGGAGGGAATTTCATGAAGTTGCTTTCAATACGTCAGCTATATTCTTTTTTGGTTTTTGGTCTCGTACTTCTAACATCATGTTCTGAATCGCAGAAGACCACCCCTGCAGTAGCTCAAGAAAATCAGAAAGATCAATCTATGGTTGATGTAGGAGAAATTGTAAGTAATCCGTTTTTTGAAGAAAGCCCTCTTTATCTCAATTACCCGCCTTTTGATCGCATAAAAAACAGTCACTATTTGCCTGCATTCGAACGGGGTATGGCGGAGCAGCTTGCTCAGCTCAACGAAATCGTCAATCAAGCAAGTGCACCTACATTTGAAAACACCGTTATTCCATTGGAGTTGTCTGGTCAACTACTGAGCCGAGTAGCCACGGTATTTTTTAGCATGTCCGGCGCGCACACGAATGAGGGAATTCGGGAATTGGAGCAGGAATTGGCACCTCAATTAGCCGCACATAATGACAAAATTTTGTTGAGTCCGGCATTGTTCGAACGAATTGATGCACTGCAGCAACAGCGTGAACGATTACAACTAGATGCTCAGTCCCTTCGTCTATTGGAGCAATATCACGCGGATTACGTAAGAGCGGGTGCCGCGCTTACTTCGCAGCAGCAGGATCAGATGCGAGAGATAAATAGTCAGATTGCCGTGTTACAGACGCAGTACCGGCAAAATATCCTAAGTGAGGTGAATGATCTAGCCATCGTGGTGGATTCGCGAGAAGAATTAATTGGCATGAGTGAGGCGTTAATCACGGCTGCTCAAAACGAAGCTGAATCTCGTGAGCTATCAGGAAAATTTGTCATTCCTTTGTTAAACACCAGTGGACAGCCTAGCCTTGCCAGTTTGCAGAATAGGGCTCTTCGCGAGCGAATTCATACTACATCGATCTCTAGAGGAAGCCGCGGAGGGGAGTTTGATAACAGACAGATACTCTCCGACGTTCTGCGCCTACGTGCAGAGCGTGCGCAGCTATTAGGTTACTCCAGCCATGCAGAATACACCCTGGAAGATACCACGGCAGGTTTGGTCGAGGCGGTAAATCAACGATTGGCGCAACTGGCGCCAGCGGCGGTAGCCAATGCAAGAGTTGAGGCGGCCGATTTGCAGAAGATGATCGAAGACGATGGCTTAGACTTTGAAGCTAAGGCTTGGGACTGGCCATTCTATTCAGAGAAATTACGTGTTGCTCGCTATCAATTCGATGAGAGTCAGTTGCAACCTTATTTAGAGATAGATAATGTTTTACGCCGAGGCGTATTTTTCGCAGCCGAGAAGCTCTATGGAATTACATTCAATGAGCGATTCGATCTACCTGTCTATCAGGAAGATGTGCGGGTGTTCGAAGTCTTTGATAACGACGGCAAAACCCTTGCGCTATTTCTAATGGACCCGTATGCGAGATCCACCAAGCGAGGTGGTGCGTGGATGAACTCCTATGTATCCCAGAATGCTATGCTCGGCAAAACACCGATAGTGGCGAATCACCTTAATATTACTCAGCCGCAAACCGGTGACGCAACACTTCTTACCTTCGATGAAGTGACAACAATGTTTCACGAGTTTGGTCATGCTTTACATGGGATGTTCTCCAGCGTCGAGTATCCCTATTTTTCTGGAACGAGCGTGCCTCGAGATTTTGTCGAGTATCCCTCGCAGGTAAACGAGATGTGGGCTACTTGGCCGGAGATATTTGAGAATTATGCTGTGCACTTCGAGACTGGTGAAAAAATGCCCCGTGCATTACTGAACAAGGTCTTGGCTACGCAAAAGTTTAATCAAGGGTTCGCGACTACCGAATATCTTGCTGCGTCGATTCTGGATCAGGCACTGCATCAGCTAACACCTGAGCAGATACCTTCTGCAGATGAAATGGTTGATTTTGAAAACCAGGTATTGATGGGCGCAGGTGTAGCGCTAGATAAGGTGCCGCCACGTTATCGAAGCACGTATTTCTCACATATTATGGGAGGCTATTCGGCAGGATACTATTCCTATATATGGAGTGAGGTTCTAGATGCTGACAGCGTGGAATGGTTTAAGGAGAACGGTGGTCTGCTTAGGGAGAACGGTGATCATTTTAGACAGACGCTGCTTTCGCGAGGAGGAAGCGAAGAGGCCATGTCTCTTTTTCGAACTTTTCGAGGAAGGGATGCCAATATCGTGCCTCTATTAGAGCGAAGAGGCTTAAACTAATTCTTCGGACTACTCGGTGCTTGCCAGCACTGGATTTAGCAACACTCAGTTGTGGTAATAGCAGCCCTAGTTCAATCCAGAGGTTCGCTTTAGAAAGCCCCTTGATGCTTTGATCGATCAGGCGACTACGATCTATGAGTTTCCAAACACTTTGTGTATCTAGTTGCAGCTGCTGCCAGTGTGCGGTTGTGCCAAAGTCGCGTTGATTGAATAAATGCGCTGACACCTTGGTCTTTACGTTTCTTTTCTAGCATTGGTAACAACATTCGCAACACTCGACAGATTTAATTCAAAATAATGAGGCGAAAAATGCCCTATTTATTCGGTGGAATCGAATAGGTTCCAACAGAATGTGCAATGGCCTGCTTGTCCCCTTCAGAATAAATTGTTACTTCCCCAACAGCTAACGTTCTTCCAAGCTTGAGTATTGTGCAAACCCCTAATATATCTTTGTCCGCTACAGGTTTACGTAGAAAGTTGATATTCAAGCTTGTTGTTACTGCTAGCGCTACGAGTCCTATTTCCCGAAGAATTGCAGCATAAATGGCGCAATCCGCCAGACCCATCATTGTTGGACCGGACACAGTTCCGCCGGGACGTAAATCGTCTGTATCGACTTTGCATCTAACAGTCACTGAGTCTTCGTCAAAAGATTCGAGCACGAATTTTGCTTGAGGGAATTCTTCAGTAAAAAATTCTTCCATCTCTTTTTTGCTTACTTTTGCCAAAATTTACGACCTCGATTGATCTTGATTATAGGAGGTAGGGAGTTTGCCAGTATTTGTAGTCAAATTCACGCGCCATAACGCTTTGAAGATCTATGATAAATGCGCTGAAACGGCATCCGATGAGTTTGCAAATACCGGATGTTGGAGAGACTTTCGATAAAGGCATTGACAAAGTTGTTGCTGAAGGTATGAATAAAACCTAGGGTCTAGCTGGTGCGGCACTAAGCTATCTTTTTCTATCTGAATTTTAGCTGATCAGTCTGAGCTTATTGATTGAATATGAGATTGTTTGATAAGCGCGAGGATATTAGTTTATTCTCTGCTACCTTAATTTCCTAAACCAACTCCCTTGCGGATAGGAGAAATAACAATGAAATCGCTCCTGTATTTGGCACTGACAACTTTTACATTTTGCACTGGCACTCTTTCCTTGGCCGACCGGCAGGTGAGCGATGATGAACAGCATATCGAGGATCCACGAGTTCAGCACCGAAGCTACGTCTTTCCGGACACAGGGGAGTCTATTCCCTATGCGGTTTTTGTTCCCTCGAGCATTGACCCGAGCGAATCTGCGCCGCTAATCGTTTCACTTCATGGACTGGGACGAAGTCATGATTGGCTTATGGGGTATTACGGGCTTTTAGACCAAGCGGAGGCTAATGGCTACATCGTAGTCACCCCTTTAGGTTACATACGTCGGGGATGGTATGGCTCAAGAGCCCTTGATGATATGACGGATGCCCTGAGAAGTGAGCAGGATGTTATGAATGTGCTGCAGCTGATCCGAGACGAGTTTAATGTCGATTCTAATCGCATCTATTTATGGGGGCATTCGATGGGTGGCGCTGGCACCTATCACATTGCCGCAAAATATCCAGATCTTTTTGCAGGTTTGGGGGTGGCTGCGCCCGCCCCTGAAGCTGATGCGCCGATGAATGAAATTTTAGAGAGCATCAAGCATTTGCCAATTTTTGTTCTACAGGGTGACAAAGATACAGCCGTTCCTGTAGAGCGCACACGTGCGTGGGTGGCTAGGATGAGCAAGCTTGGAATGCAACACGTCTATGTCGAGATACCCGGGGGCGATCACTCGCTTCTCATCTCTCAGGATAAAGACAACATGCAGAAGTTTGTCGATTTCTTCAATATTGTGCGCAAGCAGTACTGATAATTGGTTAATCCTGAACCGGATGCACTCTGACGAGCTTCTATGGCGTGTTCACTTCTTTCAATTGTTTAGCTCAGCCCGGCGATCGGTTATGCTCGGAAATGCAGGCGACAAAAGAGATGATGATATTAGAAATTTGACAGAGGTTGTGGCTAGGCTGAAACCTGATCTTGTCGTCATCTGAGAGCTTGAGGGTTACCAGCGCCGGAGGAGCGTTGGAGAAATTCCTTCTTTGATATCCAGTGTGATGACACGGCTCGGCTTAACCAAAGATCAGATTGTGGTAACCCCTAATCCAGTCTTAGACGCGGAACATTTTCTTGTCTGGGCTCGAGAAGGAGATGTACTGCTTTTACAGACTCTGAGTGATAGAGACGAAGTGCTTAAAATATTTGAGTTCCAAACAGAATCAAAGTGTAAGCTGCATTTTCTCGTTGCCACGGTGCTGGTTTGGTTTGAGGCAATAAGCTTGTTTGCAGACAGGCTGATACTTTAAAGCTGCATGTTACAGTACAGACAAAGTAAGGTTTTACACGACCAGTCAATTATGTCGCGAAACGTTTAGTTCATGGCTAGCGATGCGGTGAAACAAAGCGACCACATCTTAAGTGACTTATTTTACAGTATATGAAGCAGCCGCAGAGCTTCTTAAGGAAAATTTGAACCATGCAATACTTACCCTTGGTAGTTGGTTTTGGTGGCATAAATGCTGCTGGTCGGAGCTCCGGGCATAACGGATATAAGCGCACGGTTATTGATGCCCTAGCTAAATCCCAAGCCGACGCTACGTGGCAAAGCCTCGCGGCTCTGATGCAGTGTGATGTCAATGCAACTGACTACATGCGTAAACACACATTGATTCGACGTATTGAACAACAATATTTTGACCCGGATCGAATACCCTGGAATCGGGCTGTTAATTTAGCGCCGGGTCAAGGGCGAGCGATTAGTTTTGAATTGAGCAAGCGTGACGTGCCGGAAGTGATACCAGAAAATTGGCAAATTCAAGAGCTGGACGGCGGGTGTTTGCGGGTAACAGTTGATGCCGCGATGCCGGTGACGATTCAAGATTACCGTAAGTTAGGGGTCAGCTCGGCAGGACAATTACCGACTGGTTTCGATCCTGCCGCACTATATCAGTCGCGCAATCACCCCCGTGGCTTACAGATGGCGATTGCGGGTATTAGTGATGCGCTAGGCAGTATGGGTCTGGATTGGGACGAGGTTTCGCAGCGCGTGCGGCCTGATCAGATTTCTATGTATTCTAGTTCTGCGATTGGTCAAATGGATGAGACAGGTTCAGGCGGGTTACTTGGTGCGCGTTTGCGGGGCAAGCGAGTCACCTCAAAGCAGCTCGCACTAGGTCTGCCTCAAATGACAGCGGATTTTCCTAATGCCTATGTTTTAGGCCATGTCGGTACTACGGGTGGTAATATGGGCGCTTGCGCCACTTTCCACTACAACCTTAAATCAGCCGTTAATGACATTCAATCTGGCCGTGCGAAAATAGCAATAGCTGGGTCGAGCGAAGCGCCGATTACGCCGGAACAAATCGATGGATTTATGACGATGGGTGCAATGGCAACTGATGAAAACCTCGCCGCGCTCGATGGGTTGGCTAATGGCGAGGAAATCGATTACACCAGATCGTGTCGGCCTTTCGGCGAAAATTGTGGTCTAGCCATAGGCGAGGCATCACAGTACGTCATTTTAATGGCTGACGATCTGGCGCTTGAGCTAGGCGCAAATATTTATGGCGCGGTACCTGGTGTATTCGTAAACGCGGACGGGCATAAAAAATCGATTTCCGGTCCTGGAGTGGGCAATTATATAACTTTTGCAAAAGCGGTGGCCTTGGCTAAATCGTTGTTGGACGAACGAGGGTTTAAAGAGCAGATCTTGGCCTATGCTCATGGCACTGGTACACCTCAAAATCGAACCAGCGAATCTCATATATTTAACGAGACTGCCAAAGCGTTTGGTGCGACTGATTGGTTGGTACCAAGTATCAAATGTTATGTTGGTCACACGATGGGGCCTGCTGGCGGTGACCAGCTGGCTAATGCTCTTGGTGTTGCCGAGTGTGGCATCGTTCCTGGCATTACAACATCGACAGGACCTGCTGATGATGTTCATCACAGTCACTTAAGGATCTCATCCACGCACACGGATATTGGTGCCGAAAACTTCTCAGCTGCATTACTAAATGCAAAAGGGTTTGGCGGTAATAATGCAACCGCAGTTATGTTGTCAGCTGGGGTAGCCAAAAGAATGCTGGCTGAAAAACACGGTTCGGCGGCGGTGTCGCAATGGCAGCATAGCTCAGAGAATGCGAAACAAGCTGGTATTGACTACGATGCCCAATGCAGTAACAAGGGCATGTCTTTAACTTACCGGTTTGACCACGACGTGCGCGATGGCTCACACATCCATATTGATGAGGATGAGTTACGTGTTGAAGGTTATAAGCAGGCTATTAAGCTAAAGCCGGAGGCTAACTAAACAGCTCAATTAACGAGGTCAGAATAAAGGTATAGTACTGTATATACTCTGACCCCGTCGCTGGCCAACTATTGTACTTGTCATGTTCATGCTTATTCACGAATTAGGTACAACCCTCAGCGCTTTGCCGTTATCGCTATCGGCCAAAATATATAGAAAGCCATCCGGACCAACGCGTATATCGCGGATGCGTGCGGCGATCTAGGCAAAAATCGGCGCCTCGCTTGCCACCCTACCCGCCTCTAATGTTATGCGCCTAACTTTCTGGTCGACTAATGCACCGACAAACAGATTCTCTTGCCACCGAGGAAATGCTGCACCACGATAAATTGCCAAGCCAGATGGCGCGATGCTCTGCTCCCAGTAGCTTAAGGATTCTTCAATCGCTAGAGTTAATTCCAGCGGGGAGACATCAGCACCCGAATGACTAATGTGTTTTGTGACGGCGGCCAGCCATAATTACGAGCAAGCAATACTGAGTTCAATTCATCCCCACCTTGAGGGCCATGTTTGTGCGTATAAACGATGCCTGTGGTGTCATCTAACACCAATCCTTGTGAGCTTCGACGGCCGTAGGACCAAACTTTAGCGTTATCCTGACTGCCATCTGTATAGGGATTATCAGCAGTGATACTTCTGAGGGGCTTTGAAAAAAGGTTTATATAGCGACATTCTCGTACATTGATTCAACTTTTGCCGAGGTCGAAAAGTCGTAAAAAGCAAATTTAGCCGTTTTTTTTACTGTATTTTTGCTGATTGTTCTAAATTTATGATACTGCCTCGTTGTAAAAGTCTCGTAATCGGGGTTGCTATTTCTGCGTTGCTTTGTATTTTTCATGTGTCTGAAAACAATGAATAAATTTTTTCTTAAGACCTTTTTCTGGTCTGGCATTTAGTTATGCTTCTTAATTCCGTAATACATTCTATTGCACTATTTTAGTTAAAATACCTTTATAAAGAGTTTTATTCAAAGGTTTTTACCGCGATGGAGTATTTTTGCCACACTGCTACTACAATAGACTGTAAGGTCTATATATATTTTTGGAAGTTATTGAAGTGAGCGAAGAAGGAAGTGCAGGAAATAGCTATCAGGCGCAAGAAGCGAAAGCTTATATTGCGGTTATTTTTGTGTTCGATGCAAAAACCAGCGTCCTACGTGCCGATCTAAGTGAGGTCGTATCACCCATTGAAAACTCTCTTCAGATTTTGCAAGAAACTCTAAGCAAAGAAGGTTATTCGAGTTTTCAATATAAACCCGGAATAATGGAATCTTTGGCTCAGAAAGCGAGAGATGGAGAGACAGGCAGTTTCGAAATAGCTGTGAGAAAGGAATATACCTCAGTTGAATTTGTGTTCGATGAAAATTCAAATCGATTAAGTGCACAATTTTCTGTTAGCTATGAAGACATTAGATTGAACCATGGAATTGCTCGGGATATATTAAAAGAAAAAGGGTTTGATACCCTTACCTTTCATCCAGGGGCTTTACAAAAAGTAATTCTTAATGCTTCAAAAAATAATCGTCAAGAGCTTGAAATAGCATTTCGGAAAGTTTACAGCGATGTCTTTTTTCATTTTGACGAGACTGAAAACTTGCTTCAGGCAACTCTTAGTAACACTTTCACTGATCCTCAGATCACGCTCAGGTCGATACATAACGATATAAAATCAAAGGGCTTTGATTGTTTATTTTTCAAAGAAGGGATACTGGAAAGCTTGTTGCCAAAAATTAAAAAGGCAGAAGAGGGTGAAATTACGGTAGCAGAGAAGAAAGATGCTCAGGTTTTAGTTGAATTATCTCGTGACAAAATGGAGGCCACTGTTAGTACCGTCTCAGCTTTCGGTGGGGTAGCGCTAAGTGCTGATCTAATTAAACAAGTGGTTAAAAACAGCGGTGTAGATTTAAATCTTTGCGACCAAGCTGTATTGCTTGAAGTGAGTACCCAGTCGAGCACATCAAAGATGCCATTTGCTAGAGGTCTGAAATCCATGCCTGGTGAGGATTGTAGATTCGAGGCTCTTATTACAGAAATCAACGAAAAAGACAGGGCGGTAGACGATCAATCGGTGGTCAATCATTTAGAGGGTAACGATTTTGTGATGGTTGAAATAGGCACTCCCCTTATGGAAAAGTTTCCAGCTACTCCTGGTACCAACGGCTGCAATGTTCTGGGTGAAGAAATTATTGCTACACCAGGCGAGGATTTCAATTTTGACTCTGATCTTAGCGGTGCAGTTGTAGATGCGACCAATAGCAATGTGCTGTTGGCGGAATGTAAAGGGCACCCTATTATTTGTGCGCGAAGTGTATGGGTCGGATCGCTTCTAAGGTTGGATAATGTAGATATCAAATCTGGCAATGTTAATTTTGATGGCTCGGTCCACGTAGAGGGTGAGGTCATGGCCGGCTTTACTGTAGAGGTTACCGGAGACTTAATGGTTAAAGGCATGATTGAGAATGCGACAGTCACTGCCGGTAACGATATTACTGTTGGAGGTGGTGTAATCGGCAGCAATCCGAACAAAGAACAATCCATAAAAAGTGATCAAGTTGTTGTGCAAGAAAATCAAAGGTTTGATGTCAATGAAAAGCGTGCTGAGGAAAAGCCCCCCGAAAAAAAATCCCCCCAAGAGGGGCTAAGAACCCAGTTAAAAGCTGGCGGCGAGATAGATGTTGGTTTCATGAGTATGGTCAATGCTCAGGCAGGCGGTAATATTGTTGTTAAAGAATATGTTATGCATTCATATCTGGAGTCAGGTAGTCAGATAATTTTAGGACAGACTGGTGGGAAAGGCAGGTTGATAGGAGGCAAGTGCTTTGCCGCAGAAGGTGTTCTGGCGAATGAATACGGAACTGATGCGAATGTGAAAACTTTAGTTTCAGCGGGCACGAAGGTAAGTCACAGTGATGAGCTAAAAGTGCTGGTGGAAAGCATGGATAAAAAAACCGAAGAAGCCTTAAATCTTTCGAAAATCATCGCGAAGATGCGCTCTGATGCTAGCTCGAAGCTAGGGGTAGAGCTGCAGCAGAAGATGGATACTATTACCAATACCGTAGATGACTTGCGTGAAAAAATTGGCGAGCAAGCGAAGGAAGCTGAAGAGATTTCAAAGCTAATCAGTGAGAGTTCCAACATAAATATATCTAGCAGAAAACAGATATTTCCTAATGTGGAGTTTTGTATAAACGGCGTTAATATCAAGTTCGATCAGCCAACTGTTTCAGGTGCTTATCATGAATCGAAGAGCAAAGTGGTTAAGCTAATAAAGGCCTGATGAATAACCTCTTACGCTTTAAATTTCAAATGCCTCTGAGGATAAAATCTTCTGTTAAGTTTATTCTTATAAGGGGAAAATCGAAGGGCTAGGAAGTCAAGAATTCACGGAAATCAAGCGCTCAACGAATAAAGAGACTTAAGCAGTAATACAGCATTTCAAAGCAGGGAAACGGCCAGATACCCACAATCTATGAGCCGCTTTTCAATGGAGGGCAATATTTTAGGGTCTGGCCGCCTGTGTTTCTGGCTCTGCTTCACGCCGCTGCACTCATAAAAAATCTGCTGTGGTAATTGCTCGACTTATTGTCGAAGACCTTGGGCGGTTAGAGATAGTTGACTACATTTTTTGAATTTCGGAGCTAAAAGTGAAAAACTGAAAGACGCCATTTAAAACGTTCTCCATCTCGCTTTTTAGTATGTAATCTAGGAGGCTATTCGGTAAGGCATCAAGTTGTTTGCTAAGTTTACTTATTAAACATTTATTTATTCATTGAGGTGGGTGTTAATTCTTAGACTTTGCTACAGCAAACGGGGTGGCTAGAACAGAAAGAAGAACGGAAGTAGAAAAAGAAGTGCTACAAAGAAGTGTCGCAAAAAAGTGATATTAGATAGGCTTTTTCAGGGCTCCAAGCTGGCACTCATTCGTTATTAGGAAGAGGCTACAGAGACTTCAGCTATATCCATTTGACTCTTCTTATTCCTTAAACAAAGATTATGGTTCGTGCTTCTGGTCGTTTGAAGTAGGCTTGCGAGCGGTGTTCTATCGTTTTGCTGCTCTTATCGCTAGGTCATTCAGCACATCAATATAATGGACCTGTGTACCGAAGCCGCAATGCCCGTGATTGGGTAGCCAATTGAACTGTGTATTTGATGCAGGGGCTTCCATGACATTGAGGGTCTCTTCAAGGAAACGAAGGCCGTTGGTGAGGTAGTAGTTATCCATGTCTCCCATCCAAAAATGCAGTTTGCCAGTGAGATCTGATCCTATGCTAGACCAGTTTTCCTTGACGTAGAAGTCTAAGTCCCAAGGTCGCCAAGAAGCTACTACCGCTGGGTTTATCTCGCCAGTCTGCTGATTCCAGATTGGGATTGGATTTCCTTGGTCATCAGGTTGGCCGTATACAGCGTTCCACGTGCCCCATTGCTTACCTGACGTTACGTAGTTACCTCCACTTCCCATTGCGGCCTCCATCCGGATCTCATCTGCAATACTAAATCTCGGATCGCCGTTGGTACTCCGCGCACTCGGACGAGTCATACCGCTAGCGCTTAAGAAAGCGTTGTCATCGTTATAGAGGTTCACCAATTGGAAGGCGCGAAAGCTTGGTGAGTCTGGGCTCAACGAATAGGCGCCATTAAAATAGTCGGGATAAAGGATTTGCAGTGCCATGGATACCCAACCGCCGGTAGAGCAGCCAGTGACAAAACGACTAGTAGGGACGTCATCAATTGGAAAACGTTCTGCGAGGTAAGGAAACAGTTCAAAGAAATTTGCATTGGCGTATGGACCAGAAACGGCACTGTTCATCTGATAGGAATCACCGTAGGGCGATTCTCCGTCTAGGAAAACGATTACTGCCGGAGGGGTCGATGCATCCTGCCAATAGTCCATAAATTCTCTGTCAGCCAAAAGGTTCTGGCTGCGAGTGAAACGGCCGTTCAGCCCCGCAATCTGATACAGAACCGGGTAGCGTTCGTTGGAATCTTCAGAGTGATTCGGTGGTAATAAAACTGATGCCCGCAAATAAATATCTTCTCCATAGAATTCTGAAAGCAAATCAGATCTGATCTGGACATACTTCAGAATCGCCGTATCGTTCGGCAGCCCTTCATCCTTGACATTTTCCGTTAAGGTGAAATTCAGGGAACTGGATTTGGAGTTAATCTGAAGTGTCTGGGGCAGTGAGTAATAATTGCCGGGGGAGTCTAGATCAGACAGCACTTTATTTTGGTCGAGAAGCGCTTGTACCTGCCACTCACCTTGCTCAAGTTGCGAGATTGATAGCAATGGAAAGCCGGCGCTGGGCTCAAACTCGACGGCCTCTCCGCTCCAGTTATTAATATCAACTGCAAAAAACGGTGATGCATTGGATGGGGCCACTTCGTCACCAATACTGAGTCTGGGATCCGCCTGGGTGTTCTTAGTAAAAACAACAAAAAGCCGGCCCGAATAACTAGATTCGGCGTTTGGTAGTGAGATTGTGATGTTCTCAACTTCAGCCTGAAGAGGCAGCGAAGCTATGCAAGAAATGCCTGCCGCAATTACCGATAAACGCATCTGAGGTCTCCACCTTTTGAAATTTGAAATTTTAATTTTGAGTCATAAGATTACGTTGATTTTTTGAAGGGTCAAGTCATTAGCTTCAAAATTCTCTAAGGCTTCAGTTGTTACAAGTCCGATCGTGAACTAATTAGGCTTTAAAAAGGACCGCAAATGGTGACAGAGCATAAATAGAGCCAAAGTAAAAACACAGGAATTTGTCGGTGCGCGACATTCAGGGGCAAATAGATATCTAAAGAGCGCTAGCGGACAACCGAGATCTGGGTTGAAGAAGTTCTAGTATATCAATCCGCATTATTTTGATGCGAGCTGAAGCTTGAGCTGAAAGTTGAGAGTAGAAGTGGCGCATGGCGAGTAGTTGAAATTCGATAGATGCTGCTAGGTTGATTACTATTATACAAATTATCGATATCGAATGAGTCACACAGCTCCTAATTTTGCGATGGAGGTTCAGACAAAGCGATGAGCGTTAGCTTATTTATCTCAGCGGCTTAAGTTTTTGATACCGGTTCGGTCAGCTGGAATTAATTATGGTTGGGGTCGCAGTAGGGCATGCCATTAGTTCGCTTGCACTTACATGCTGCAGGACTTCCCGCTCAGGAGTATATCTATCTGGCGGTATGTTAGACCCTTTATGAGAGTTGGTATAGAACAGCTGATTGGTCGATTTTTCACAGACGTAAAAACATTTTAAGCCATTTCTGAATCGATCTACTTAGAGTGTACAGTGGTAATATTTTGTCACTGCATTACCGCCAGTTGGGATAAGCATGGTTGTCATGCGAGCGTAAAACCGACTAGTTAGCAAAGCTTCCTTCGGGATATGTTTTAAGCTGGAATATCCGAAGCTCATTTCTTCGCCATCCGCATACCAGTTCATAAAAATCTATATCAAAGCTACCAAAACTTGGCAATAACTAAGACTTATTAAAAAGTGCCGGTAATTTTTGTGGGCACGGGCCCAAAAGAATTCGTCATTTTGGTGCTTTAACAAGGAAGAGGGTCGTTTTAGTGCTTATTAATTGTGCGCATCACCATGCAATCTTTAGTAAGGCTATGGATTTGCTGGCCTCGGAGTTCATGGCACATGTCTTGCTAGGAGTGGGTAGGCTTAATGGATTGAGTGATTATCAAGTGAGCGTTGCGGCTTTATTGATAAAAAGGTGCACTCAGCACCTTTTCTAGTGGCTAGGATGGCCACTTATAACTAATCGTACCGATATTGATTGGTGCATCTCTATTTAACGACGTTGGCAATGCTAGTGTGAAGTGTTTAGCTCCTGAAATATTAGGAATCGTGCACAGTGCTGCAAGTAAGCGTTTCGACTATTTTATTTTAGGATTTCATCTATGAGTACCCGCATTCCAAATTTTGTCCAGAAAAAGGGGCTACGATTCTTTATTGCCCTTTGCGCCGGCACAGCGAGCTTATCAACATTACCTTCGGTTGCTTTTGCACAAGCAGAGCAAATAGAGGAGGTTCTAGTAACCGGGTCGCGAATCGCAAGAGACAGCGCCACCTCGGCTGCGAGTCCGATTTCTGTGATCGGTGGTGATGGCATTCGCACCGCGGGTCAAGTAGACCTTGGTGAGCTACTACGTGAGTCACCAGCTCTCAATAACTCGCTGCCG
>Ga0302131_1000932_pt1 | contig 16424 bp, 12 predicted proteins | sample CB9_20m_MG_FD_203105 | JGI IMG/M metagenome (GOLD analysis project Ga0302131, IMG submission 203105) | Marine microbial communities from Western Arctic Ocean, Canada - CB9_20m | ecosystem: Environmental > Aquatic > Marine > Oceanic | place: Canada: Western Arctic Ocean | collected 2017-09-19
CTCCCGCGCAATGTGCCTTTCTTGCACATCCCTGGACTTTTCCGCTAACACCGCGTGTTTACTAATGTTGCTTTTGTGTTTTTCATGAAGGCCTTTCTTCATATTGTCGTGTTTACCGATTTCCGCCTTAGCTTTTTCAATTAGTTGTTTTGCTGTATCTTTCTCCGTTTTTTGCTCTTTTTCCAGGGCGGCCACACTTTCCGTCGCGACTTTGTCCGTGACGCCACCAAGGTCGATCTTGAGTGTATGAAGGGCGGCCGCGTGCTTTTCGTCAAGTTCTGTTTTAGCCTTCGACGCCTCCACATGTTGGTTCTTTAGGTTCTGGGCCTCTGTTTCGTGGTCTTTGATAGCGTTTTCACTTTTGCGAATTGCATCAAATTTTTTTCTAAGGTCCGTATCGTGCGCTTTGTCTTTTGTGAATTGCTTTTTTTCTTCCGCGTGTTTTTTTTTGAGCTCTGTCATCTCCTTTTCGCTGACGACTCGCCGCCCCGCCTCGAAAATCTCAACTTCGTGGTGCCCGGCGAGTGTTTTTTGATCTTCCTTTAATTCGAGCCCAGTGCTGCGGCGGTTGAGTTCCCTCTCTCTATCTTCTCGCGAAGCTCTGCTCGAACCGAACCCGCGTGCCTCATCGTGTGTTTTGACTGCTGCCGTATGCGCGGCTTTAGCGACGACCTCTTTATTTTTTGCTTCGGTATGTGCCGCTTTAGCTGCTGCTGCTGCTGCTTTCAACACGCGGATGGCGGATTTATCTTCTCCTTCCCCTTCTGCTTCTTTTAATGCTTTATCTGCGGCCCGCTCGCCCGCCGCCGCCGCGCCAACCGCTGCTGCTGATTTGACACGCGCCGCATCAGCTTCTTTAGCCGCCGCGGCAGCTTCTTCGGGTGTTTTGTGTTCTTTCTCGGTGGATTTTTCTGCTGGTGTTTGTTTTTCTTTATGGGCCTTCTCCGCCTCGGTGTGGGCTGTCTCCGCCTCGGTGTGGGCTGTCTCCGCCGCTGTATGGGCAGCCTCCGCTTTTTTAAGGTTCTGTGTAGCGGCCTTGATAGCATCTTTATTTGGAGGCGGCGCGGCTTCTGCTGCAGCAAGGGCGGACGCGGCGTCAGTTTTAGCTGTAGCTGCTTTAGCAAGAGCTTCTTTTGCATCGCTCATTTTAGAAGCAGAAGCAGCAACAGCAGCCTCTGTAGAAGCAGCAGCAGCAGCAGAATCCTTATCGTTTCCGAGTTTCAAGTGGGCATCATCGCCTGAACCAAACGATTCTCCACTCTTTCTCCTTCCCTGATGGGAATCGCCTCCCGCGCCGTAACCTCCCGCGCCGTAACCTCCCGCGCCACCTCCTCCCGCGCCGCCGCCTCCGTCTCCGTGCTCTGCGCCACCGCCATTATCCGAGTCACTATCGCGGTCTCCACCATTACCGTGTCCTGAGCCGTGACCTGAGCCGTGACCTGAGCCGTGACCTGATCCGTGTCCTGATCCGTGACCTGAGCCGTGACCTGAGCCGTGTCCTGAGCCGTGCCCTGAGCCGTGACCTGAGCCACTCGAACTCCCTAAACCATTACCTGTGTCGTGATCTTCACTATTCTCATTATTATTCCCATCCCCCCTTGATGGATGATAACCCCTTTTTCTTTTTCGCCAGTTACTAATATTGTATAGAGCGTTTAAAAAGTTTTGACCACTTGACCTCTCTGAATGGGGTTCGAGGGGACCCCATATCTCCAATACGTTGCCATCTCCGCTACGCATTATATACGACTGTGTGTGTCTATCCTTACTCATACCCGAATAAGAATCAGAATGCGAAGAGTCGGACCCGGCACCGGAACCAGATTCAGCCGCCTTTTTTGTAAGTAACTTTTCCATATCTTCATCGCTCATATTTAACGAGAGGTCGCCATCTAGACCTGTGCGCTTCTTTTCGTTTTCATATTTAAAATACAAAATAATATATCCTACGGTTGCAAGAGTGGCTTTTGCTTCTTCTTCTGTTAAACCTTCTGACAATTCCGATATTATTTCTTTTATGTCTGATTTTCCCCCATCTTCGTGTATTTTTAATAATATTTTTTCATAATCTTCGGCTTTGGGTGGTGCCCCACCTTTTTGCATCCCACCATTTTGCCCCCCACCATTTTGCCCCCCACCATTTTGCCCCCCACTCATGACTCCTCCTCCTTCTGCTTCACTTTCTTTGCCACTTTCTTCTTCACTTTCTTCTTCACTTTCTTCTTCACTTTCTTTGTCACTTTCTTCTTCACTTGCCGCTTTACTTTTTTTCCCCTCTTCAACAGCATCTCCTCCTCCCGCTTTTTCCTTAAATAGATTAAAATCTAATTTCTCGTCGCCTTTTCCAAATTGGTCGCCTGTAAGCTTATGGTATTTAAACTTAAGCGGAACCATTAAGTCCTGTAAATATAATTTATTATCCGCAACGGTTGTTTTATTGCAACTTTCCGTGTCTATATGTTTAGGATCACACAGATGGTCAAGCATATAATTCGCATCTTCTAACACGCGCAAAGTGTTTTCCTCCTTAATAGGTATAACATAATCGTTTTTATCAGATTTATTGTCTTTCTCAGCTGATCCATCGATATCACTAATCATGCTGCAATAAATAGTGGGTTGTTTTGTTACCTCAACAGAAGCGCTCTTTTTTTTAATTCTATCAGTATTATCTATTACACTTTCCCATCCATTTTTGATCTGATTTTCAAGATTTCCTTTGGGAAATTTATTTGGTTCATACATAATTTTGTTTAACAATGTTTGTGCAATGGAGGCGTTTATAATTGCTTCGTAGTAGTTAACCCTCACAATATCAGAGACGCCAGAACTCGTCAGTTGGACAGGCATTTCGTTATGAGAAACAATATATTTATCGTACCATCCTTTTTCAATGTGATATATTATATATGCTTTTGCTTGAATATAATCCCAATCGCTTCCGTTCGCGCCAATAATCCCTCGTACATATTTTCCTAAGGCGTCGTCGATTGGCGGGCGAGAGAAATTTTTATAGTCAACTACCATATGACTTTTTATAGTATTGGAAACTGTTTCATTCAAACCGGTCATATTGGTAAATTTACTTGCTAAATTATTTATTTTAGTAATGTTATTTGGAATAACAATTTTCCTCAACATATCTTTCATTTTATCTTCGTCAGGATTGGTGACAGCACTCATTTCGTGTGCCAAAATAGCTTGCTGACTTATTTTTAAAAGGTGCTGTTGCATCTCCTTGTCCGTAGGCAGAACAATATGTGCCGATGTTTGTTCTTTGCAATCAATAGATGTCCCCTCCTGGGCGAAGGCAGTTCCCTCTGCGCATCTTCTCGACAAAACCGTTTTATTTTTTTTTATCTTTTTGCTAATGCTGTTCACCAAGCAATGAAATTCATCTATATTTATGTGTACTTCTTTGCTAGACCACGCCTCTAAAAATTTCTCCTCTTTATCATCGTCGGATAGAAGTGCAGAAAGACCCATTTGTTTTTTTATGTGAGTTATATCTTTTGTGCCGGACCCAATCGTTTTTTTTATTTCAGCTAGCGCCGAAATATAAGAAATATCTTGTGCAGGATTTACTATGTTTACTCTAGACATATAAAGATGCTGCAATAGCTTGTCGCGTAAACTGCTATCAGGAAGCATATTGCTTTTTTTTAGTAGTTCGTCGGTGTATAGGGTTAAATATTTATATATATCAATAATATTCGCGGAGCTATCTTGTTTCTGAGATCTCATAAACATATCATTATATTTATTGACTGCATCAATATGAGCCCTGTAATCATATAAGGCCGAATCGCGACAGATTGTTATAATCCCCGTCTCCTTTTCATCGGATTTCTGAGGGATTTCCTCGTCGGTTGTTAATTTTACAAGTGTATCTATAAAGTCTGCCTTCACCTCTGATGCTGTCGGTTCTTTATAATATTTATCCCCCGCTGCAACAACCAGTGCTGTTGCCCCGCCTCCGATAAATATCTTTTTATGTCTTCTATGTTTTTTATAATATCTTAATGTTTTTTCCCGTAAGTTAAGCGGTTTTTTCTTCCTAAATGATTTTTTATGCATTCTTTTCGGAATACGTCTTCTTTTATATTTTTTTATACTTTGGTTATTTACTCCAAGTATTTTTGATATTCTATTTTTGGAGAGTCTCATATGTATATAAATTTATACAGATTTTTTTATTATAAAGATAATATAATGGGGGCTTGTAGTGGTCCAACTAAAAGTGTAATAGGTTCATCCGGTCCAAAAACGTGCAATCAAAAATGCAACCTTTCGTACTCTTATTCGCCGACATCACTCACCGCAAAAAAAAATGACGCCTATGGATATTTTGAGTTTACGCCTACAGATAATAGCTCAACTGCGACAGTTCAATATAAAGGTTCTCATTATGTACCTATTAGCTTCATGGTTTTTAATAAACCAATACACAAATTTCATACGAAGGCAAACGAACCGGTAGGAGAGCTAATTATTTCTCATATGAAAGAGAATTCGCAAGAGAAGTTATATATATGCATTCCAATTCAAGAAATAAAAGATCATCCCAAAAGTGGGAAATTAGGAACTATTCTAAATAATACTAACAATATGTCTGATAGTAAGGAAATACGGTTAACAAACTTTAAATTTAGTGACTTTATCCCGAAAAAAACTTACTATACCTATACCGGAACTCCAATTCATCCCATACACGAGACGGATGATAATTTATGCGGGACGGATAGTGAATATGTAGTGTTTAGCGTGGAGGACTCAGCTCTGTATTTGACGAAAGACGAAGTATCATCCCTTTCGAATATAGGCGAACATCACGTTTCAACGTTTGAAAATGATGAGATTTTTCTGAGCGATAGTCCGCCGGGTCTGATGGGAGGCGATGATATTTGGATTGATTGTACGCCGGTGGGACAATCTGGGTCGGAATATGTTCCTATATCTGATGCTGGGGGAGGCGTTAACTTCTTAAAAAAAATTTCGTTTGATTCAATAATAAACATGCTTACGCCGCAAATGCCTATTGTTATCGGCGTTCTACTTATGCTTGGAATATGGAAGCTCGGGAATTACTTGTATTCTCCTAAATGCACTCCGAAAGGTGCTATGTGTGACTTAACTAGCGGGAAAAGCCATAAATGCAAATAGATGCTAAAAAATAATATTAAAAATCAAAATAATTATTTTTATTATTTTGATTATATTTGAGTATTAATTTTCCAATGTTTCCGCCGAATATGTATTCCCGACAATAGGTTGATATTCCTTATTCGATTTAGGTGGGGGTATTTGAGTATTTTCCATTCTACTTACCATCTCTGATTCAAGCGATGGACTCGTCTCATTATATTTATTAAAATCACTGGTTCTCTTCTTTTCAGACGGCAAATGTCTATTGTTAATAGCCGGAATATACTCAGACCTAGACCGAGATATTAGAGTATATGCGACGACTAACGCCAAAATACCCAGTAAATGGTTCGTATAAATAAACATAGACACCGCAAGCAAGACAACGACAATATTTCCCGTGAGGGAATCTATTGGTTTTGCTAAAATATGGGGAGTTTGTATATCAAACAGAAGGTATATAATAAATATTACCGCTAGGAGAAGTTCGTGCTTCTTTTCAGCCTTTGCCAATTTTTTCAAATACTTCATCTATATGATTACTAAACATTTTTATTGAAATGTAAAATTGAAAACACATAAACATATAGAACTGTATAATATATGACTGACGTAGCTACATATTTAGGACAAAAAGGGTTTACTATTTTAAAAGAATGTTTACATATTAAAGAGCAAATGTTTATTCGCGATGCATTAACTGTTAAGCCGTATATTCCAAAATCACCTGTCCAACCACCATCATTCCCCGTTTACCGAGAGTCTAGAAATAAACTATACCTCCCACGTTTCTTTGGGATTGATACATATGGTAAACCCGATACTCTTCGCATTTCTCCGGGCAACAAAATAGATATATCTTTTAAGGGAGAGTTGAGGGATTATCAAACGAATATTATCAACACATATCTGAAAAACGTGAATGATACAGATGGCGGTGGCGGACTTCTCGAGATTCCTTGTGGAAGAGGAAAAACTGTGATGGCTCTTAAATTAATAGAACAGCTAAAAGTCAAGACCCTCGTAATTGTTCATAAAGGCTTTTTATTAGAACAATGGGTCGAGAGAATTAATCAGTTTTTGCCGGGAGCTACAGTCGGCAGAATACAGGGGCAAATTATTGATATTGAAGGGAAAGATATTGTAATTGGTATGCTACAATCTCTTTCAATGAAGGAATACCCTCAAGATATGTTTAAAGACTTCGGATTTGTTATTGTAGACGAATGTCATCATATAAGTTCTGAAGTCTTTAGTCGTTCTCTACTAAAGATAGTTACCAAGTATGTTCTCGGGCTAAGCGCTACTATGCAAAGAAAAGATGGACTAACTAGAGTATTTAAAATGTTTCTTGGAGAGATTATTTATAAAGAAAAGAGGGATAACACCGACGATGTCTTAGTAAAAGCGATCGAATATATTTCCACAGACGAAGCGTTTAACGCAACCATTTTCGACTACAGAGGAAGTCCGGCATATAGTAGTATGATAACCAAGCTGTGTTCACACGAGCCCCGTAGCGAATTTATACTAAATGTTCTTATAAAAGAGCTTTCATCATTCCCCGACCAGCAAATAATGATTCTGGGGCAAAACAAAAATGTATTAATATACCTTCATAAGGCGATTGTAGAGAGAAATATTGCGTCTGTTGGATTTTATGTAGGAGGTATGAAGAAGGAGGCACTTAAACTAAGTGAGTCTAAAAAGGTAATTATTGCAACATATGCGATGGCGTCGGAAGCGTTAGATATTAAATCGCTAACAACCCTTATTCTCGCGACACCTAGAACCGATATCACGCAGGCTGTTGGTAGAATTTTGCGCGTAAAACACAAACGTCCGATGGTGGTCGATATCGTTGATACACATTCGGTATTTAAAAATCAATGGAAAAAGCGGAGGGCATTTTATAAGAAATTTAAATATAAAACACTTTACACAAATAGTAATTTGTATTCTGGCGATAAGTGGGAAACTCTATATGACCCGTGCAAAACCACTCCTTCTAAAAAAATTTGCGACACCGACAACCTAAAGGGGAAATGTCTTTTAACAATTAAATAAATGCCGACTGTCTAGTTTATGTTTCGATGTAGTCAATATATTTACTATTATCCGGAAGCTTCTCCGTCGGCTCCCATTTTTTGAATTTATAATTGTATACACACCTCATAATAAAATGCTTTTCCAAATTAACAAATTTTGACGGATCAATATTTTCAAACTCTTCCTCGTCGTCACTTTCTTCTAACAAGTCTAAATTTGCATTTTCCTTTATGTTTCTAAACAGAGAGTTCATAAATACACTTTTTTTGTAAGTCGGGATCATCGCGACGCCGAAGTGATAATCCTGTCCATCTTTCACGCAATATAAATTATATATATCCGCGTTCAGGCTCGCGGTCACTTTAAAAATCGCATCTCGTTTTAATTCTATATTAACCCTTTCCACACCCATAGCATACTTGTTTCTATAATATTTAATTCCGTATGCTGTATAAGGTAAATTCTCAATAATGCTCCGCAATTCGCCATAATCTGTATTCATCATAGGCAATACCGGTTTTACAAAATTATCTCCGTATGTTTTTTGCGAAATCTCGCACGAAAACATCTGTTGAAATATGCTTAATTGTTTTATTGGATTATATCTCTCCGCGTTTGTCCCCATATAATAATGTAAATCTTCAAAACAGAAAATATTTGATTTCGTTGATTTTAGATATGTCCCGTATATAACAGTCCCATACGACAGCTTATTGTCAAAACACATTGCACACGTCTCTATTGATTTAATATTGTCCTTATTATCTACGTGCAATAGCAGACAGACATTTTTATTATGAATATATGTAAACCACATTATTGCTTTTGGCCCCTTTGGTATAATACTATAATAGTCGGCATAAACTTTTCTATATATATTCTTATTATAGGAAAGTTTAATAGAAGGAAATCTAGACATCAAGTTGTTTTTAGTCGCGATAGACAACATATATGTATTTACTTTATATTTGGGCTTATATCTATTTCATTATTTTATACTATTAAAATGCGACTGTAAATCAACTTGCATATCCGTATACATATCCGTATTCTTTTTTTTATCAAGACACTCGATAGATGTTGTTCCATCGTCCGAGGACTTTGTTTCGACGGGTTTCATATTTTCGACGGATTTCATATTTTCGACGGGTTTCATATTTTCGACGGGTTTCATATTTTCGACTTGTTCCGCGCTTTCCTCGCTAGATGTATTAATAATATTTAATATATTTGCATATTCCTTCTTTGGCATATCGACTAAATCAACCACTATCGGTATGGAATATTTATTTTTAATAAAATTATATATTTGATGAACTACAAATATGAAAATAATCGAAATTATTGTCTGTTGGATAAACCAATAAAACATATTACATAGTGTGATTAAAGTTTAATAGCGATAAAAACGAAATTATATCGTCTTTTACGCCAATCGTATTGATGTCACATTTCGTTTCAAAATAAATATCTTTAACAAATCCGTCTTTTTTAACAAAAATCATCTGCATAGACGAGTCAGAATTCAACTTATATGTTTCCTCTACTATATCATTCTTATAATGAGAATACGGTATTTGGAACCATTCATCATCTACTGCAATTGTGCTATCGTCACAATATAAGACAATATTATCCATAACATATTTTTTTACAGGAACGTCAATCACTTTCATCTTATATATCTTATCTTTTGCAATCTTAAATATTCCTTCTTCGGAATATATAAGAGATTTATTTTTAGTGCTTATATAATATGGGATAAGTGTCTTGTGCGGAATAGCTTTTACGTCTAGGTCCTGCGAATATATTTTCATTACTACATATTTTATATAGAAACCATTTAAACCTATATAAAATATTAAAATAATGACGAACATTATTATTGTTCACAAAAATTCTTCTCTGACGACTTCTAATGTTAAGAAAATCTGTCGCGATGATCTATATAAAAAATGCAATTTTAGAAAGAAAGATGGATTTTCAAATAGGACAACCTGGAAAGTTAAGGTTGGAGACACACATCATTCTATAGAATTGTGGGCCAGAGATTTCGGAAATGCAAATACCGAGAATAAATATGATTTCCCTCCGCCGTGCGATAATGCTCTATATTTCGGAGATTGCTGCCTTATTAAAACAGACGGAGATGATATTGTTGATTTGGACGTTCCTCTATGGAATACAATTTACGAAAAGTTATTCGGGGGATTTGATGACCTAGACGACAACGAATCTGAAAGTGATGACGAGCTGGAAGAGGTTCCTAAACATTTAAAAACCAAGGATGGTTATCTTAAAGACGACTTTGTTGTTGATACCGAGAGCGAAAAAAAAGACTCGGAAGATGGGTCGTGTGAAGAGGAAGTAGGGGAAAGCGATTCTTCCGACGATTCTGATAATAGTGAGCTAGGGGAGGAATTTTATGAATATAGCACAGACGAAGATTAGGCTAGACAAATTAGGCTAGACAAATTAGGCTAGACAAATTAGGCTAGACAAATTAGGCTAGACAAATTAGAACTAAACAAAATTGAATACATATAAATAAATAAGTTTATATGTATTACTATGAGGACTATCGACAACCCTGACCTTTTCCGGGAAAATATCAACAAAAAACTCCTCCTCCTTATCGATGACCCAAAAATCGTCTCCAATCTTGAGAAGGGAATCTATAATTACTCCATTCAGGAAGCGAATGAAACAAATATCCTGAAAAAATGGAACAATCCGTATTTCGTTCTCTTGTATCTGAATAAGTTTCGTTCAATCTATATCAATCTTGGGAATTCCGACCTTCTCAATCTGGTGAAAAGTAAAAAGATTCGATCACACAAGATAGGAATGATGACACATCAAGAGATGAATCCCGGAAAATGGAAAAAATACATCGAAATTAAAAAGCTTCACGACGATAATATGTGTGCACCAAAGATTATGTCAAACACCGATGATTTTAAGTGTGGGAAATGTAAATCGAAAAATTGTAGTTATTATCAGCTACAAACAAGGAGTGCTGATGAGTCTATGACTACATTCGTATCTTGCATTGACTGCGGGAATAGATGGAAGTGCTAATTTCATTATAGCTCCAGTTCATATACTGGCCAATATTCCGACCCGCCGCCAGGAATTGGTCTTCGGATAATAAACGGAATCTTTTTCTGCTTCAATTCATCCAGAGCAATTAAATATCCGTCAAGTGTTGTCGGCGGGACATTTACAAATGCTTTTGCACCACTATCAATCTGCTTTGCTCGCTGGCCCAATATTTTTGCCTTCTCATATTTAGTAAGTTTTGGAATTGTCCGATGATACGGGTCGATAATATTTCCCATCTTATTTCTGGAAACTTTTGATAACTTCAATACCTCATCGAAGTTATGGATGATTGAGTCCGGGTGAAAATTCGCTATATAACTATCCTTTGCAATATTCTTCAGCTTTTGCAAGTAATCCTCGTCCTCGTCGTCTGTTGTATCAGCGTCAGAATCGCTCTCCACTTTTTCGTCCCCATTATATTTTAGGATATCCGCGATAGTTGGCGAAATAATTGGGTCTACAATAGCTTCTTTGCTCACAGAATCTCCTGGTTCGTCGTCCTCTTTCTCCTCGTCCGAACTATCATCACCCTCATCAATTATGTCTTCGACATTAGACAAATCTCCCGCAGATGATTCAATATCAGATAAGTCTTCTGAATCGGTATTCAGAGCATCAGAGTCTTCGGGATTTTTTATTGCGATTTCAGCGTCAGAGCCTTTTTCAATAATCGAGTCTTTTGCTAGTTCCATATGTATACAATCAATATATATTTTTATATGTTTTCAATTTTCAATTAAAAAAATATAATTTATTCTGTATCTTCGCGGATGATGCTCTTCCTCTTAAATTAGTGGTTCTCGTCCGTTTTCCAAATAGTATCACATTTCACGCACATATAAATATATTTCATATTAATATCGTCATATCGGATGTAGATAACCTCGCGCGATTTGTCTGATGTCGAGGGGTCTTCGTCTCCAGACTCCATCGATTCAGTCCCAGTATTACTTACACACGACTCGTTCGGACACCTGATATTGTTAAGTCGGGGGAGGGTTGGGTCGTGCTTGGTATATTCATTAATAACCTGTTTATAACGCTGAGTCTTTTGATGAATTACTGTATCCAATACGCAGATATTGTCTTTTGTTAGTATACCGTCTTCAAACCCGCAGTTACGACAATAATAAATAAGCTTATCACCATCGTCATCGGCAACCTTTAAATAATACATGTTGTTACACTTTTCGCAAAAGTGCATCTCTAATATATATATCTCATATCATTATTTATATTCAATTTTATAGATAAGGTAATTTAAAATAATTCTTTTATAATAATTCTTTTATAATAATTCTTTTATAATAATTCTTTTATAATAATTCTTTTATAATAATTCTTTTACAAACCCTTCGTATATTTTCGTTAACCTTACGCCTACATTACTATAATCTAACCACATTGTCATTCCGTATAAACGAGTTGTTGCAATACTATCGTGGTCTCCCACGTTTCTATATACCTGTTCCATAATACTATTATAATTTTCTTTAAAATGGTCAACCATAATCTTCCTCAGCTCCGGGAATTTTACTTTCACGTAATTTTTTTCCAACATATCTCCTATCGCCACACTCAGGTTCGCAAATGTAATTATTTTATGATATGGTACGAAGTCCTTATTATCCTCTTTAATCCCCGGCTCGTTTAGTAACGGCTTGTCATTTAGAACCGTGCATAATGCTAATAATATGCTAGATATCGTATTGCACGAAGACCACTGGTCTCCACTCCACGTATTTAATATAGACAAGCAAACCTTTCCATTCCTATAATAATTTGGATTGAATCTAGTTTTTCCATCATTTGTGTGGTATGTTACTAGAGGTGGGGCGTGCGGATAATTTGGCGGAAATTCAAACTCGAATAAATAATAACCGTTTTCGTAAGGAGTTCCCTTAGACCCAACGCATAAAGCCTGTCCTTTTAATATATTATCTGTATTATGCACATAATGTATTCCGTGGTCAATTAAGGGATTCCGCGTGATCTCTCTAACATCTTTAGCAAGTCTCTGGATTACACCTTTTGCGAGAACAACTTCGGTCATTAATATAAATATTCGCTTGGTCTTATGTCTTATTCTAATATTTATTTAACATATATATAATAAAAAAATTGAGATAAAAATTTTTTACAAAGTAAGTATAATAGATATGACTCAACCGAACAATGGATTTATCCCTTTCTTGAAATCCAATACAACCACGAAGGGCGAGGAACACACACACACCAAAATACCTGACAAAAAACTAAATATATATCCCGGGTCTTACAAAATCGATTCGACGGACGAGAAGTCATTTTATTCTAAATATTACAAGCACGTGTTTGTAAATAAAACTCTAGAATATTTAACCGAGAAACAGCTTCGCGAGGATGGACCGATTATGATAGATATTGACCTCCGCTATTCTCCTGACACGATGGAGAAACAGCATACAGCGGACCACGTCGTCGACATTGTTATGCTCTATGTCGAAAAAATCAAGCAGCTGGCTACTATTCCCGACGGCGCTGATATCGACGTATTTGTTATGGAAAAAAACGACGTGAACCAAGTTAAAGAAAAAAAAATCACAAAAGACGGTATTCATATTATTATTGGGACATCTATGCATAAAGGTCTACAGGTTTTGTTGCGAGATAAAATTATCGGCGAGATTGGCAATATTTGGGATGACCTGCCCATTACTAACACGTGGGATGAGGTTTTCGACGAAGGAGTTACTAAGGGCCATGTGAATTGGCAAATGTATGGCTCTCGTAAACCTGGTCATCAGGCATATCTTATAAAGCACCACTATGTTCTCACGCACGACGAGGAGGACTGGACCATCAAAGAAAACAATATTGACGAGTTTAATACTTCTAAAAATCTTCAGAAATTATCGGCCAGGTATACGAAATATCCTAAATTTGAGATGCTCGAGAGTATCGAAACGGAGTTTGCAGCCGCCTGCAAATCTCTAGGAAAAAAGAAAACTTCGGGTGCTGCGACATTAGATGTCGGATTTAAGAAAAGCGGGCCGGGTTCGTGTAGTGCTGGTATGAAAGGGGCTTTGTATAGTAATATACGGACTGTTGAAATTCTCGATGCTCTAATTGAGGAGATGTTTGAAGACATCGGCACTTGCGATTACAAACTAAAGGAAACACACCAATACACGATGACCCTTCCAAAATCTTATTACGGAGAAGGAAGTTATACGAAATGGATGCGCGTTGGTTGGGCGCTCGCTAGCACAAGCACGAAACTATTCCTATCGTGGCTAAAATTCAGCTCACAGTCTGAAACGTTCGATTGGGCAAGCGTGCCCGAACTATACCAAAAATGGAAAGGTTTTGACTTCGGCAATCGTGTAGATGGTCTTACGCATAGGTCTATTATGTATTGGTCTAAGATTGATTCCCGCGAGAAATACAATTCCATCCATAAGGAAACGGTTGATTACTTCATTGAGGAAACTGTAAGCACCGCAATGAAACATAAGCAACCAACAGAGTTCGACCTCGCGTGTGTTTTGTTTCATCTTTTCAAGGATCAATATGTCTGTGTCAGCATTCGCAATAACTGTTGGTATGAGTATATTCAGCATCGCTGGTATGAGATTGACTCTGGTAGCACTCTGCGTCTCCTCATCTCAAAAGATCTATGGCAAACGTATGTAAAAAAGATTAAGGGCGCATACGACAAACTAGACACGCTCGATTCAGACTCAGAAGATTATAAATACTATACTTCTCGATGCGCGAAACTATCCGAAATCGGACTTCTACTCAAGAAGACAACCTGGAAAAATAATATTATGCGGGAGGCGAGGGAGCTATTCTATGACCAACACTTTATCGAGAAGCTTGACCAGAACCCATATCTCCTCTGCTTCAATAACTGCGTCGTCGACTTTCAAGAGGGAACTAGTCGGCTGGGTCGCCCAGACGACTATATCTCAAAGTGCACGAACATTGATTATGTTCCGCTCAGCTCGCCTTCTCACAGGGAGACCGTAGCCGAGCTCGAGCGATTTATGTATGAGCTTTTCCCAGACGAAGAACTCCGTAAATATATGTGGGAGCATTCCGCGTCTTGTCTAATTGGGACAAACGAAAACCAAACGTTTAATATTTATACTGGTTCGGGGAGGAACGGAAAGTCCAAATATGTTGACCTTATGTCAAAGGGTCTTGGTGATTACAAAGGCACCGTTCCCATTACGCTTATTACGCAGAAAAGAAACAGCATCGGCAGCACAAGTTCGGAAATTGTCCAGCTTATGGGAACTCGTCTAGCGGTTATGCAAGAGCCGTCTAAGGGAGACAAAATTAATGAAGGTATTATGAAAGAGATTACTGGCGGTGACCCAATTCAAGGCAGAGCTCTATTTAAAGACACCGTAACTTTCACGCCACAGTTTAATCTCGTTGTATGCACGAACACTCTATTTGAAATTAAAAGCAACGACGACGGCACGTGGCGGCGTATCCGCGTTTGTGACTTCGTATCAAAGTTTCTGGAGGTTCCATATGGAGATGAGGATAAATTCCCCCGCGAGCATTATCCTCACCAGTTTCAAATCGACAAAAATATCGACCAGAAATTCGAACGGTGGGCACCCACGTTGATGGCGATGCTTGTTGATAAATCATACGTTCTCAAGGGGAACGTAACTGATTGCAAGATGGTTCTTGCTAGCAGTGACCAATATCGCGATGGACAGGATTACCTCGCCGAGTTTATCCGCGACAAAATCCAGAAGAGGAAGGGGGGTAAAATTAAGAAAACCGAGGTCTATGAACATTTCCGCAACTGGTATCAGATTAATTATGGAAAGGGCATCCCACTCGCGAGGGAACTTCACGAATTTATGAGTCGTAGGTTCGGACCATATAAGCTCGGTGGCTGGCATAATGTCTCCATTATCTATGATGAAGATGATGTTGATGATGACGACAACGATATGTAGTCGCCGCGATGTAGATATAAATAATATTATTTTTAATATTATTTATTTATAATATTATTTATTTATGATAATGTTAGTCTCTATGCTAGGAGGGAATTTAATAAACTCAGGAATCCATTTTTACTTATAGGGTCCTTTACTATTTTCTTCGCCACTCCGTTTATTTGACGTATAGTCGAGTTGTTAGTATCTAATATGATTAGATTATCATCCTCTACCGCCAGTCCAGTAGGCATATTAAATTTAGATTCTTCCGACATCGATATTATCGTTGTTGCTTCAGAATCTGTTATAATTCTAATACAATCATTTTTCGTATCTGATACAAATATATTTCCCTCTCCGTCAACAATTATCCCTGTAGGATGATTAAATCTTATTTGCTCCGCCGACTCTTCAAACTGTGTATTCCTCGGAAGACTGATATCACCACTCGGCTGACCCTCCTTTCCTGCAATCACGCATATCGTTTGACCCTGGGTTATTCGTTTTATGCAATTGTTTCCGGTGTCTGCAACAATGATGCTATCATCTACACGTTGAATTGCAATTCCCTCCGGATTATTAAATGTTTTCTCTCCAAAGGTTGTTACTTGACCATCTTTTATTCTACGAATACAGTTATTCCCACTATCTGCAACATATATTGTGCCGTGCGAATCAATCGCAACATCAGACGGAAATCTAAATAGGGCTTCTTCTATGCTACCATCTACATAGCCGGGTTCCTGTGCTGCCGACCCCGCGACAGTCATTACTCTATTTACTTTTATTTCGTCCGCCACTCTCGTAAGCTCTATTTTTCGTATACAATTGTTTCCCAAGTCGGCGATGATAATATTATTATCTTTGTCCATATCCATTCCACACGGACAATTAAATTCGGCCTCATATCCTATATCGGAGTCGTTGTGGCCTCTTATACTACCCGCTATATCAATCAATCCATACACCTTATCCAATTTCTTTATACAGTTGTCCCCAATATCACTCACAAAATGTTCACCAGTTTCAGATACTACGATTCCTCTTAATATACCTTCTACGGGGTCGTCATCGTCATCGGAATATTCATCGTAATATTCATCGGAATATTCATCTTCTGTGTGCGCTGCTTCTGTGTGCGCTGCTTCTGTGTGCGCTGCTTCTGTGTGCGCT